>OHHU01001144.1_pt1 | contig 12570 bp, 7 predicted proteins | sample 1568151 | NCBI WGS metagenome assembly OHHU01 (sample SAMEA3879572, study PRJEB24766) | human gut metagenome | biome: human-associated habitat; feature: feces | place: USA | collected 1985/1987 | reverse complement strand
GCAGGGTGCAGGGACAGCGTCCCTGCTGGGGTCAAGGGGCAAAGCCCCTTGGGTCTTCCAACGCCTTTGTCACCCGAACGGCGGCGGGGGGAATAGCGGTAAATCCGGACAAGTCGGCGCAGGGCTGCCGCACGCTTCCCATCGCGTCATGTAGGCTTCGACAAGCAGTTCAATCGTGCAATCAAACACAGGGGGACGGCAGTCATCCACACACACAGGCGCGCCGCCGTCAATCAGACGAACGCACGGAAGCACCATCATCTGGTTGCGCCAGCATTCCGCCTGCACACAGCGAATCGGCAGCGCAACATCCGTTGTCAGCACACTTTCGCCGCGCAAAACCTGCCCGCACTCCGCCTGCACTTGGCAAACAACCGGAATATTCACCCGCAGAAGGCACGGCGCGGGTCGAGACGGTCGGCATCCGCGGCAGCCGCACGGGCGCGGTTCTTGGTACGGCGCAATCTCCCAATCCGCGTCACCGCACGCCGTAACGCCGACGAGCTGCAATCGCCCGTTTGCATCCTCCGGCAAACCGCCGACGTACAGCGCCACACACGCGCGGCGCTGCCACTCCCGCCCGCTGGCGAGGATTCGCGGCAATAAAACGCCCTTCTGCGTCGGCGGACAAGACGGGCAAGGTGGTCTGGACGGGCAAGGCGCTTGCGGCGGCATGGGACGGCAGCAATTCGGACGCTGATTCATGGCGATTCCTCCCATCGTGTGAGCTGTTCACTCCCAGCATATGCGCGGCGGGAAAATCGGGCACAAAAAAACCCGGCACGAAGCCGGGAATTTTGCGATTAGTTCAGGGATTCGGTCTCGTTCTCGATGGTCACATCTTCCACCGAGCGAATCGCCCAGCGCGCAACAACCATCGTCTGGTCGCCCTTGCCGACGCTCAGGGTGATGGTGTCGTCCCTGATGCTCTCGATGGTGGCGTAGATGCCGCCGATGGTGCACACGCGGTCGCCCTTCTTCAGGGACGCGAGCATGTCCTGCTCCTTCTTGCGGCGCTTCTTCTCCGGGCGAATCATCATGAAGTACATCAGGACGAAAACCAGCAGCAGCGGCAGAAGGCTGAAGAGGATACCGACAATGCCGCCAGCGGCAGAATCCGTGGTGACGGCGGCAGGGTCGGCAGCACCGGTGGTGGTTTCCGCAACGGCGGTGGCGATGCCCAAAAGCTTGGTCAGAAATTCCATGCGAATTAGCTCCTTTCAGTAATCCGGAATACTCTGTCTATTGTAGCATATTTTTTCGCGCTTCACAAGAGGGGAAAACGGCCTTTTGCGCCATTCACAGAAATTTTGCATGACGGCATCAAGCATTTTTCCGCGAAGCTGCGCTTTCAGACGCAAATTTGCATCTTTGGGGCACGAAATTGTAAAACTTGCGCATATTCGCTTGCAACAGGTGTTTTTTTTGATATAATGGTAATGGAATGCCGGAAAGCGCACAAACGAATGTCAAGGAGGCTGACGAATGAAGAAGCTGCTTGCGATTCTGCTGACGCTGGTGATGCTGGTGCCGATGGGCGGAGTGGCGGAGGAGACGGCGCCCGGCGCGACGAAGACGACGATTCGGGTGACGACCGCCGATGCACGGGCGCTGTCCGGCATGGATTTGAACGCGAATGTGCTGACGGCGATTCAGGACGCACTGGACGCGCTGAGCATCGAGCTTTATGCGGCGGATGATGCGTCGATGATGCGGCTCACGCTGCAGAAGAACGACGTGCTCGCGCAGGGGTCGATGGGGAAAATGTCGGGATTCCAGATGACGCTGCATGACGTGCCCGTGCTGGGGGCTGCGCTGGAAATGAACGGCGACGACCTCTACATCGGCACTTCGGTTTCTGGCAATACGGTGTACCTGAATGTCGCCGAGGATTTGCCGCGCGCGATTACGGCATTCTGCCAGCTGATGAATGTGGACTTGGGCGAATTGCCCGTCGCGGCTGCGAATCAGTCGATGCAGCAGGGCTATCGCCGGATGCAGCACCTGCTGCCCGCGCTTGCGCAGACCCCGCCGGAGCTGCTGGAAAGCATCGGCAGCAGCATCGACTGGACGAGAATGGTCGCGCGCATCAACGAAAGTCTGCCGGAAACGGCGCGGGAAACCGTGACGAATCAGCCGGACGACTGCGACCCGGCGGTGACGGTGCTGTCCTTCGCGCTGACGAAAGAGCAGCTTATCGCCATTTGCCGCGCGGTGCTTGGCGAAACGCTGACGGGGCTGGACAACCTGTTCTTCGGCGATGAGGTGCTGGGCGGTTTGACGGACATTTTCTGCGCGCAGCTGGTGGAATCCGCGATGGATGGCGACGTGCCGGTGATGGCGTATCTGGACGCGGACGGCGGCATTGTCAAGCTGATAATCACGGGAGGCGCAGAAGAAACGGGGATTCTGACCCGCAGGACGAGCGACGAGGGCGTTCTGTATCACCTTTCGATGGAAACCACGACCGAGAGCACCGCATGGGAAATTCTGCTGAATGCGGATGGCGTGGATGTGTCCTACGCGGTAGACCCCAAAGCAGACCCCGAACGCCCGAACTTGGTGCAAAGCAAGGAGCGAATGACGTTCCGACTGACGAACACGGCGACGGAAAACGGCGCGACCATGCTGATGGAAGTGCACGACACTGAGCAGCTTTGCAGCGGCGGAACAAACTGGCGGGACGAAGAGCAGACGGACTTCACGTTCCGCTTCGATGACCTGTGCATCGACGGGCAGCAGGAACAGCACACGGAAATGACGCTCGCGAAGCAGGGGCAGAGCATCCTGACGATTGTCGCGGAGACGCATCCGTGCGAGGCGGAGCCGCTGTTGTCCGAAAGCGACGAAATCTACGACCTTGGCGAAATGAGCGACGAGCGCTTGACCGCGTTCATGCAGGCTTATATGACGGGGATGGTACTGAGCGTGTCGAACGCAATGTCCCTGCTGCCGGACAGCGTGCGCAGTCTCTTTTCAGGGCTGATGACGCTGGAATAAACGACCAAAGGAGAAAATACACCATGAAGAAGCTGCTTGCGATTCTGCTGACGCTGGCGATGCTGGTGCCGATGGGCGGAGTGGCGGAGGAGACGGCGCCCGGCGCGACAAGGACAGTCATTTTCCTGAAAGACTTCAATGCGAAGGTGCTGGGGGCGGACATCGACGAAGCGGAGGAGAAAGCCGTCAATGACTTTCTGGATGCCCTGCGGGTGATAGTCTATCAGCAGGGGACAACGTCAGCCGCCTATGAGGTGACGCTGAACGACCAGCCTATTGTCGATTATGCCGTGCAGTTCAGCGGCGCGGATGTCTATGTCAGTAGTGACCTGCTGGGCGAGACGCTGTATCTGAACCTCGAAGAGGACATGCAGCATTTCGGGGAGCTGGTGTACCGCCAGCAGCTCAGCCAGCGCGGTCTTACGGCGGAAGTCATCAACAAGACGGTATCCTCTGGGTACTACGCGGAGCAGATTGCGCAGTTGGGACAGATGGGCGCAATGATGGCGAAGGTACTCAAAAATCCCCTCTTCACGGAAAACGTGCAGGCGGAAGAAGTGCTGAACAGCCTTGCGGCGATTGACTTTACGGAGATGCAGCGCCGCTTGGCGGAATATCAGCCGTCCATGACGATTGACCCTGTGACGGAGCAGCTCGAAGGCTGTGACCCGGCGATACAGGTGTGTACGTTCACGCTGACGAACGAACAGCTGGTCAATCGGCTGGCGATTCTGCTGGAAACGGCGATGCAAGTGCCTGTCGTCCAGAACTTCGCGGATTTGGCGGCGGATTATGACAATCTGATGCAGTTCATGTCGCAGACGACGACGGAAGAGTATGTGCCGCAGGAAATCGACTGGGCGGCGCAGGTGCGTCAGCAGACGATGCTGTACAGCGACGCGCAGGTGACGCTGTACACGGATGCGCAGGGGCAGCTTGTCAAGCTGATTGTGAACTATTCCGCGCTCCCGGACTGGGCGGAAAGAATGTCCGAAGTGGAGCCGACCGAGGGAATCCTGAAGCCCGTCACGTTCACGCTGAACCGGAACACGCTGGCGGACGGCTTGCAGTACGACTGGACGCTGGAAAAGGAAGAGAACAGCACGACGGGACGCCTCACCATCGGTGAAAAGAATGCCGAACTGGTGCTTATGCCGGATGACCAGACGCAGACGACGATTTCGCTGACGGTTGAGCCGAACCGCAGGGGCGGGAGGGTCGATGTAGAGGTGCGCACGACCTCCGAAGCGAACGGCACGGACAGCGGCATACAATTCGGCGTGTTTACGTCTGGTTCGAGCAGCAGTGTATATCGGGAGTCGAGAATTCGGCTCTTGTCTGGCGGTGAAGTCGGCTTGACCATCTACACGACGACCTTTTCGTGCAAACAGCGCCCCCTGCTGTCCGACGGCGACGTGCTGGACTTGGGCGAAATCAGCAGCGCGCGCTTCAACGCCTACATGCTGACCTTGGCGACGAGCATTTCGAAGATTCTGCCGCGCATCCTGATGAATCTGCCGAACAGCGTGCGGCAGCTCATGGACGGTACGACGACGCTGCCGAGCAGCACCATCATTTTGGATAACGCCGAACTAACATCAACCGAAAGCATCACTGCTCCGCAGTGTTCGCTATAAAGAAAAAGGGAAACCAAACAACAAGGAGGAAAACCCCATGAAGAAATTGCTTGCGGTACTGCTCAGCATCATGATGCTGGCGATGCCCCTGACCTCGATGGCGGAAAACAGCGTGTGGGACAATGCCGCGCGTCAGGAAACCACCATCACCATCCACGACCTGAACGCTGACCTCGTGGCGGCGCTGGGCGGGGATGACACCACGATGGCCGCCATCAACGACCTGCTGGCGGCGCTGTCCCTGACCGGCTATCAGCAGGGCAACGAAGCTGGCTTTGACCTCAACCTGAGCGGCAAGAGCGTGCTGGGTATGGCATCGCTGACGACTGCTGCGGAAGAAAACCAGCTGATGTATGTGTCCAGCGCGCTGCTGGGCGGCGTGATTGCTGTGAACAGCAAGGACATGGAAGCCATCAAGGAAAAAGCCCTCCGTGCGACGATGAAGATGTCCGGTCAGAGCGACGAGGAGATCGACAAGGCGATTGAAGAATCGAAGGAACAGCTGAGCGGCAATGCGGAATACACTGCCCTGATGGAAGCATCGGCGAATCTGAGCAGCATGACGGAAGAGCAGCTCATGGAAGAACTGACGCAGGCGGACACCACGGCGTTCATGACCATGATGAACGAAATACTGTCCGGTGCAGAAATGGCAGAAGTGACCGAGCAGCCCGGCGACTGCGACGCGGCGAAGAACTACGTCAAAGTCACCGTTCCGCCGGAAAAGCTGGCCGAGATGACGAAAGCCCTGCTGGAAATGATCCACAGCGTTCCGAGCATCGGCGCTTACATGGATGCGCTTTTTTCCGCTGCTGACACGAGCTGGGACGACCTGCTGAAAGAGCTTGATGAAGCAGATCTCTATGCGGATGACATCGTTTACGAATACTGGATGACTGAAGCAGGCGAGCTGGTTCGCATGACGGCTTCGGTGAAGATCAACAACGGCGGCGAAGAACCCCTGCCGATGTCCTTCACTGCGACCCGCAACACGGCGGACGGCGTGGCGACGTGGCTTGTGACCATCAAGAGCGCGGAAGATACCGCGGCGACGCTGACCTTCGCAGGCGACTTGGAGAACTTCACGGCGAACCTGACCGCCTATGCTGGTGAAGACTCCGTTGAAATCAACGTCAGCGGCAAGGGCGTCGGCACGGACAGCAGCGTTGTTGATGTGGAAATCAAGGAAACGGTGGACGGCGTCGAGCAGGGCTTCGGCGTTGTGGTGACGACTTTTGCGACGATGGACGGCGAACAGGGCGTCCGCAAGGTGGATGTGCTGGTGCGCTTCATGGGTCTGGACGTTGTGACCATCACGGCGGAAACCCGCACCTGCGACGCGAAGGACGCGCTGGACGTGAGCAAGGCGCAGGATTTGGGCGCGATGACGGACAGTGAGTTCCAGACGTGGTTCGTCAAGGTGATGAACAACCTGCAGAACCTGCCCATGACCCTGCTGATGAGTCTGCCGGAGAGCATGCTGACCCTGCTGATGGGCGGCAGCAACTGATACGATTTCCTGCATTCGCCTGTGCCATCTGCTTGCGCCTTTCCCATGCTGGCGTTTGCGTTAGCCAGAACGAATCATTTGCGGTGCATCTCGGCGTATTCTCATTTGGAAATAGTATCCGGATGGGAGGCTGACTGAAAAAGTCAGCCTTCTTTTTCATTGCCGGAACATGCTGATTTTCGACCAGAAAAGCAATCAAATTGTAAAAATATGCGCGGAATGGTTGACAAGTCGGGCGGATTGCTTTACCATAGTACATGGATTATTCTGTGACTTTACTCCGCACGGCTTGCGGATGATTCAGATGGAGGAACAGGCAAGATGAGGATGCTTGACAAGCGATTTCTGTCACTCCTGCTCGCGCTGGGAATGCTGCTGATGCTGCTCCCCGCGGCTGCGGCATCGGAGCTGACGATGCTGCAAGTGGATTTTCTGGGCATGTATGCCACAAGCGCGGGAACGTATGAATCCCGGAAATTCACGGGCGATTTTACCGTCATGCAGAACGGGGCGGCGGTCGGCACGATTCGCCTGACCGACTTCGGCAGCGACCCGATTTCCGTCCCCGGCACGGGCAATGTGCAGCTTGTCCCGGTGGCGGAAACAATGCCGGAGGATGCCGTTATGGCGGCGAGCTACACCGTGTCGATTGTCGATGGACGGCTGAACAAAGCGGTCATTGCTGTGCTGACGGACACGGGTCTGTTCACTGTGCATACGGAGAGCAGCTCCTCTTTTGACCTGATTAACGAGCGCGGCGAGACGATTCTCTCCTTCGACACCGACAGCCGGGGCGACTATGCCCTGCCGGCGGCGATTCATACGGGGCTGTATACCCTGCGAATGACGAAGGCTTCGCTGGCCATTGAAAGCTGGCGCGACAAGATTATCAACATTGAGCGCTACACGGGTGCGGATTCCGTGACGAAGGTGAACGCTTCCTATTACTATGTGCCGCCGACGATGGCGCCGACCGCCACGCCTGAACCTACGCCTACGCCGACGCCCACCCCGACACCTACTCCGACCCCGACGGCAACGCCTACGCCGACGCCCACCCCGACGGCTACCCCGACCTTAGCGCCGACGGAAGCGCCGACCGAAAATCCGACCGAGAATCCGACGGAAGAACCGACGGAGGAACCCACGGAAGCGCCGACGCCAACCCCGACGGCAACCCCGACCCCGAGCCCGACGCCCACGCCGAGCCCGACGCCTACGCCTACGCCGACCCCCACCCCTGAACCCGTGGACGGCACGCTGACGATGCTCATGCGCGGCGTGAACGCGGCAGTGGCGTACCAGATTGTCAGCGAGGACGGCAAAACGACCCGCACGGGTTACCTGACCGATGGCGAGACGGTGCAGGAAGCCGACCTCTTCCACGGGACATACGCCGTCACGGTGACGCTGCCGGAAGGCACGCTGCTGACGGGCGTGAACGGCTGGCCGAACCTGCAGAAGGGTCAGGCGCAGTGGCTGGTGAACATTCAGGCGATGCAGACCAGCCGTTATGAACTGGATCTGACGCTCAGCGGCGGCATGACCGGCAGCATCGACGACCTGTCTGCCCCGGCGGAAGTGACGATTTCCGGCCAGCGGATGAGTGAACAGATGACGGTCAACGGCGCGTTTGCGCTGAACGACCTGTATCCTGATACTTATCAGATTACGGCAGCCCTGCCGCGCGGCTTGTATGACACCGAGGGCTGGACGCTCAGCACGACCGATACGGGCGTGACGGCGAGCATTCTGGTGGAAATCGGCGCGGGCGAAACCGTTGTGCTGCCGGCGCTGGCGAACCATGCCACCGGCGACGCTTCCGGCGTGGTGCTGGGGCTGGACGGTCAGCCGATGAGCGGCGTGCAGGTGCAGCTGGTCAATCAGGCGGGCGAAGTCGCGGCGGAAGCGGTGACGGATGAAAACGGCGCTTGGCAGGCGGAGTTCCTCGAATACGGGACGTACGTCGTCCGCTATGACGCGGGCGTGACCCTTGCCAACGGCGCGCTCGTCATCAGCGACGAACCCGCGACTGTGACCGCGAAGGCGGCGAATCCGGCGGCGCTGACCATCCACGCTTTCCGCGACAACGATAACAACGGTTCACGCGGGAAGTACGAGGAAGGCGTGTCCGGCGCGACGATGAGCCTCATCACCGAAGTCAACGGCGTGGAGGTTGTTGTGGCATCCGGCGAAACGGACAAGAACGGTGAAGTGTCGCTGGCTGTCCCGGCGGGGACGTATGTCCTGCGCAGCGAGCTGCCCGCGGGCTTCGGCCATGGTGCGCACGGCAAAAATGTCAGCGCAAACATGTCCATCATGGATGAAACGACCGAACAAGTGCAAAGCAGCGTGCCGCTGACCCTCGAAGCCGGTTCTGTGACCGACGTGGGCGTCGGCGTGATGACGATGGCGGCGCTGCAGGGCCTTGTGTGGCTGGATGAAAACGACGACGGCGTATATCAGGACGGTGAACCCGGTCAGGCGGGCATCAAAATCCGCGCCGTCGGCGTGAAAAACGGTCTGGTGTACGAAACCGAGAGCGGCGAGGACGGCAAATTCTACATCGGTCAAATGCGCTACGGCACATACAATGTCGAATACAGCCTGCCGGACGGCTTGGTGTTTGCGCGCTACAGCCAGACGGGCGGTAATCGCCGCTCCATCATCACCAGCGAATTTAAGCGCTCCGAAACGGATCAGGTGATTCTTGAACGCGGTGACTTGGAGGAAGTTCTTCTTGGTGTGATGAAGGGCTCTAACATCAACGGCATCTGCTTCCTGGATGAAAACAACAACGGCGTGTACGACGAGGGCGAAAAGACGCTGGAAGGCGTGAAGGTCGTCCTGTACCGTCAGGCCATCGGCAAGGAGCTGCTGAACACCGTCTCCGACGAGAACGGGCGCTTCACCTTCGCCAACATCCGCGGCAGCACGTTCCGCGTCAAAGCGACGATTCCGCAAGGCTATGTGTACACCATCGCGGGCGATGGCGAGTACGGCAACCTGTTCGCGCCCGGCACTGACCGCCGCGAGCACACGATTTCCGACGTGGTGCTGGAGAATGACAGCGAGATGACGATGGCCATCGGCGCGATTACTTACGGCAGCATCTCCGGCACGGTGTATCTGGATGACGACTTCTCCGGCAGCCGGATGGACGCGGAAAAGATGGTCAACAACTTCACCGTCACCCTGACGGATGAAAACGGCAATACCCGCACGGCGAAAACGAACCGCAGCGGCGTGTATACCTTCGATGACCTTGCGCCGGGGCAGTACACCGTGAGCGCGACCGCGAACAGCGGCTTGGCGTTCACGCGCACGGGCGACGGCAATATCCTCCGCAACCTCTCCGGCGGCGCGGGCGAAAGCGAACCGGTGGCGCTCAAAATGGGCGCGGATTTGACGGGGCTTGATATCGGCATGATTACCCCCGGACATGTGTCCGGCGTGGTGTTTGCCGACAAGAACGACAATGGCCTGCGCGACGCGGATGAAGGCGGCTTGCTCGGCGCGGTGGTCCACCTGATGGACGAAACCGGTGACGTGGCGACCCGCACCATCGGCGCGGATGGCAGCTTCCTGTTTGACGCGGTGCTGCCCGGAACGTACCGCCTGCGCTACGAGCTGCCGGGCGACGGCGTGTTTGCTCCCCTGGCGGACGGCGGCAACACCATTGCGCCGGATTCCGACGGCACGACGGATTCCTTTACCATCGGCGTGGGCGAAGAAGTCACCGCGCCCCTGTGCGGCGCACTGGCTTTGGGCGACATTGAAGGCATGGTGTTTGCCGATCACAACGGCAACGGCGCGCAGGATGCAGACGAAGCGGCGCTTGCCGGCGTGACGCTGATTCTGACCCCCTCCCGCGAGGATTTGACGGAGCAGACCGTCCTCACCGATGCGACGGGCGCGTACAGCTTCACCGGGCTGCGGCCGGACGCCTACACGCTGACCCTGCGCTTCCCGGAGAGCATGGTGCTCTCCAAGCTGGACGGCAATGTGACCCTGCCGCTGATGCACGGGCTGAACGAGCAGCAGGTGAGCATCGAAATCGGGCTGGGCGAGGAATGGCTGAATCAGGCGCTTGGCGGCGTGATTCCGTCGAAGATGTCCGGTCAGGTTTGGGTGGATGAGAATGACAACGGGCGCATGGACGCGGGCGAAATCACCCCGGAAAACGAGACGCTGACCCTGCTGGATGAAACCGGCGCGGTGTTTGCGCAGGTGCAGACCGATGCAGATGGGCGGTTCGCCATCGACGGCATTGCCCCCGGCGTGTACAGCCTTGCTTACGACCTCAAGGAAGGCACGCAGGCGGCGCGTCTGGGCGACAGCACCTTCACCACCGAGGGCAGTCAGCTCGTCATGACCGAAATTGAAATTAGCGAAAACAACAACTATACTGCTCCGATGCTGGGCTTGAAGATTGACACAAGCATCGGCGGCATGGTCTGGTGCGACAACGCGGGCGAGATTGCGCCCCTGTCCGGCGCGGAGGTTATCCTGCTGGACGAAAAGGGCAGCGAACTGCAAAACGCGACGACGGGCGAGGATGGCATCTACCGCTTTGACGGCTTGATGCCGGGCAACTACCGTCTGCGTGTGACGCTCCCGAACGGCTACGTCGTCGTAGAAAAGGACGACACGCGCCTCAAGGACGGGCAGAACATCAGCGTGATGACGACCTACACCGCCCGCGAGGGAGAGAGCGACCTGATTGCCCTGCGCATGAGCCAGCATCAGCTGGAACAGAATATTGGCGCGGTGCAGCCGGGCACGCTGGGCGACTTCTGCTGGCTTGACCTGAACGGCAACGGCCTGCAGGACGCGGGCGAACTCGGTCTGGGCGACATGCGCATCGAGCTGTGGCGAAACGACCAGCTCGTCGCGGAAACGACGACCGACGCGTACGGCTACTACACTTTTGAGAACCTGTATCCGGGCGTGTACACGCTCAAGCCCATCTACCCGGCGGAAGTTGTGCCGACGCGTATGCGCACGGATATTCCGCTGATTGCGTCGATTCTGGGCGAAAACGGCGAATCGAACCCGGTTCAGGTGACCTCCGCCAGTACGACCTACACGGCGGATTTGGGCTTCGTGCTGGTTGATGACGACGTGCTGCCGGCAAACTACGGCATCGGCGAAAAGCAGGACTGGACGAAGAAGTAAGGGACAATGCGGAATTGCGCATCCGCGGATGGCGGGGTGCTGCGGGGGCGAAAGCTCTCGCGGTGCCCCGTTTTTTGTGAAGGGGGAGGGAAGCAAAGTCCGCTTTTACGGAAAGAATTAACTGCTTGTTTTGGTGAGAATTGAAAAGTAAATAAAAGTTACTTCACTCGCATTTCGTGAATGAAAATGGAAGCTGCTTCATTCTGAAATCCCAAATCCGCGCGAATCAACCGTTTTCCTGCGCGAAAGCGTATTGCAAAAGCGGCTTGCATTTGGTATCATAAATGTTACCAGATGTGGCTGTTCAATATGGAAAAAAATCAGCCGAATCATGCTGGAAATGAAAGGACGGAAACAAATATGAAGAAACTCCTTGCTCTCCTGATGGCGCTCATGATGTGCTGCACTGCCTTTGCGTTCGCGGAGGAAGAAGCGGAAGTGCCGGCAGTTGAAATGAATGTCAGCTTCGAGGCGCAGACGGTTGCGCTTGGTGAAACGGGTCTGACGATGCAGATTCCGGCGGACTGGGCGGTTCAGGAAGTCCCCGCAGGCACGGAAAACGCCGAGAACATCCTGCTCTTCGCCGTCAACGCCGACCAGACGGTTAGCATTACGGCGCAGCTGTCCGCGATGAGCTTTGAAACGCTGCTGCAAGGCATTCAGGACGCGGGCGCGACGGAAGAAATGCTCGCTGAGCTGTATGTCAACGAAAACTATTGCCTGATGTACACGCCGGGCGACACCGTGCTGGCGCTGTATGCTTTCCTTGACGACGAGACGGTTCTCGCTGTGACGTTCCAGGTCGCCAGCAAGGAAGTGGGCGACGCGCTGGAAAACATGCCGCTGGAGATCTTCGGCAGCTTGGCGGCAGCGGAGTAATTCACTTCGTTACCACGATGCAGGACGAATGAGCGTCCTGCATTTTTTGTGCGCAAAAATGAACAGGGACTTGCAGAAAAACTTGATAAATGCAACAACTTGGACGAAAATATTCAAAATACACGAGAAAAACATAAAAAAAACACAGTTTGTGCAACAAAACACTTGATTTTCTCCATACAGTGTTGCATAATAAAGCATCGACACGGTGAAGCCGGCTGGTTTGGCGTGTCGATGAACAAGAAACGCAGGCAGACGCGGCAGCGCCCCTGCCGGGAAGGTGGAGCGGATGAATTCCAAGATGCTGTTTTATACTATTTCCAATTAAAAATGCGCCAAATCCATTGCCGACGAGTAATACTGATG
>OHHU01001140.1_pt1 | contig 12626 bp, 9 predicted proteins | sample 1568151 | NCBI WGS metagenome assembly OHHU01 (sample SAMEA3879572, study PRJEB24766) | human gut metagenome | biome: human-associated habitat; feature: feces | place: USA | collected 1985/1987 | reverse complement strand
CTCCCCCGGGTGTCGCATACCGCATGGCGTGGCTTCCCGGGCGTCCCGGCATAACGCCGCCGCGAAGCGCCGGGGCGAGGAATGCCGCCTCCCAGTCTGCGAAATCGTCGAGCAGGACGAATACGATCTCCTTTTCCATATCCCTATTATTTATAGATGAGTCTCGACATGCCGGAGAAAACTTCTTCGGCGACCTCGGTGAGCTGTGCGGCGGTCAGTGCGCGCACCTTGGCGTAGACCTGTTCCATGGTATCCACGTCGTCGTGCGTCAGGAAACTTTTTCCGGCCCCCAGCATGTACCCTTCGTTGCTCTCGCTCGATATGGCCAGCTGTGCGATGAACTGTTTTTTCGCCATCGACAGCTGGCGTGCGGTGAGCGGCGTCGTGCGCAGCCTGTGCAGTTCTCCTTCGATCAGGTCGATGCACTGCGCCGTATTGCCGTTTTCGGAGCTGAAGTAGATCGCCACGATGCCCGAGTCGCTGTACGGCGTGTAGCTGGCTTCGATGTTGTACGACAGCCCGTTCTTCTCGCGTACCACGACGTTGAGCAGTGAGTTGGCGCACGGCCCGCCGAGGATGTTAATCAGCAGTGCCAGCGGCATCCGCTTTTCCTCGCCGATGCCGTAGGCGCGGTTGCCGATGATGCAGTGCGTCTGGTGCGTGTGCTTCACGACTGTCTTTTCGAAGGCCGCGCAGGGTGCCGGGGCTACCCTGCCGAAGCCGCGTGCCGAAGCCGCCTGCCCGGCGAAATAACGTGCCGCGACGGCTTCGGCGGTTTTGGCCGAGAAGTTCCCGATCGACGAGAATACCATCTGGTCGGTGGTGTGCGTGCGGCCCGTGAAGGCGCGTATCGCTTCCCCGTCGTAGCGTGCGAGCGCATTCTTGCGCCCCAGGATGTTGTGCCCCAGCTCCGACCCTGCGAAGAGCATGTCCTCGAACGTATCGTAAATCAGGTCGGCAGGCGAATCCTTGTAGGTGTTTATCTCGTCCGCGATCACCTCCTTTTCGCGTTCCAGTTCCCGCTCGGGGAAGGTCGAGCGGAAGGCTACGTCGGCGATCAGTTCGGCCGCCCTGGGGAAGTCGCCGCGCAGCGTCGTGGCGTGTATGGTCGTGTCCTCCTTGGTGGTGAAGGCGTTGAGTTCCCCGCCGAGGTTTTCCAGCCGGCAGTTGACCTGCCAGGCACGGCGGCGCTGCGTGCCTTTGAAAAACGCATGTTCGGTCAGATGCGCCAGCCCGTACTGGTCGGGATGCTCGTCGCGGCTGCCGGCGTTGATGACCAGCGCACAGTGCGCCACGTTGCTTTTCACCTGGCGGTGGATGCCCCTGATGCCGTTGGGGAGTCGGTATGTGAAGAATTCCATTGTTGTTGCTTGTCGGGGAATTTCCGCCTTTACAGGGGCGGTGTTCGTTATAATTTCGTACGCAGGCGGAGGTATTTTCCCGTGTAACTCGCCGGGCATTGCTCCAGGTTGCGGGGCGTGCCCTCGAATACGACCCTGCCGCCGCCCGTGCCGGCCTCGGGCCCGAGGTCGACGACCCAGTCGGCGCATTTGATGACGTCCATGTTGTGCTCCACGATGACGATCGTGTGCCCCCGTTCGATCAGGGCGTTGAATGCCGCCAGCAGCTTGTTGATGTCGTGGAAATGCAGCCCCGTCGTCGGCTCGTCGAAGATGAACATCACGCCGCCCTGGGCGCTGTCCTTGGTCAGGAACGACGCCAGCTTCACGCGCTGGCTCTCGCCGCCCGAAAGGGTCGACGACGACTGCCCGAGCTTGATGTAACCCAGCCCCACGTCCTGCAATGGTTTGAGCCGTTCGACGATGCGTTTGCAGGTCGGGTCTTTTTTGTCCTCGCCGAAAAACGCGATGGCGTCGTCGACGGTCATTTCCAGCACGTCGTAGATCGACTTGCCGCGGTATTTCACTTCGAGTATCTCGTCGCGGAAACGCTTGCCGCCGCAGGCCTCGCATACCAGTTCGACGTCGGCCATGAACTGCATCGAGACCTTGATGACCCCCTCGCCCTGGCACTCTTCGCAGCGGCCTCCCGCGATGTTGAACGAGAAGGACGACGCCCCCAGTCCCGTATGCTGGGCGTAGGGCTGGTCGGCGAACAGCTTGCGGATCTCGTCATAGGCCTTGATATAGGTCACGGGGTTCGACCGCGATGACTTGCCGATCGGGTTCTGGTCGATCATCTCGACCGACCTGAGCAGCTGCACGTCGCCGCCGATGCCGTCGAAGTCGCCAGGCTTGACGCCCGTGTCGAAGAGCAGGCGCCGCAGCGCCGGGTAAAGGATGCCCTTGGCCAGCGACGACTTGCCGCTGCCGCTCACGCCCGTGATGCAGGTCATGACGCCCAGCGGAATCCGCACGTCGATGTTGCGCAGGTTGTTCTCACGCGCCCCCTGGATGAGGATCGAGTTGCTCCAGCCGCGTTCGGTGGCGGGGGGCGCTATCGCGCGGCGCCCGGTCAGGTAGTCAGCCGTGAGGCTCTTCCTGCTTTTGAGCAGTTGGGGCAGCGTGCCGCTGAAGACCACCTCGCCGCCGTTGTAGCCCGCCTTGGGGCCGATGTCGACGATGTAGTCGGCGGCGCGGATCACCTCCTCCTCGTGCTCCACGACGATCACCGTGTTGCCCAGGTCGCGCAGTTGCTGCAAGACCTTGATCAGGCGGTTCGTGTCGCGCGGGTGCAGGCCGATCGAAGGCTCGTCGAGGATGTAGAGCGACCCCGTGAGGTTGCTGCCCAGCGACGTCGAGAGGTTGATGCGCTGGCTTTCGCCGCCCGATAGGGTCGACGAAAGGCGGTCGAGCGTCAGGTAGCCCAGCCCCACGTCGGCCAGGTATTGCAGGCGGTTGCGGATTTCCACGAGGATTCGCGCCGCGGTCTTCGTGTCGTGCCCGTCCAGTTCCAGCCCGGCGAAGAACGCGATCAGTTCGTCGACCGGCATCACCACCAGGTCGGCGACGGTCTTGCCGCCCACCTTCACGTAGAGCGCCTCCCTGCGCAGGCGGCTGCCGCCGCATTCGGGGCAGGTGGTCTTGCCCGTATAGCGGGCTTTCATTACGCGGAACTGAATCTTGCGGCGTTCCGAGTCGATGTAGGCGAAAAAGTCGTCCAGCCCGTGGAAATATTCGTTGCCGCGCCACAACAGGCGTTTCTGCTCCTGCGTCAGTTCATGGAACGGCGTATGGATCGGGAAATCGAACTTGTAGGCGTTCTCCACCAGCTGCTCCTTCCACTTGCGCATCGTCTCGCCGCGCCAGCAGGCCACGGCGTCCTCGTAGATGGTCTTGCTCTTGTCGGGGATCACCAGGTCTTCGTCGATGCCGATCACCTTGCCGTACCCCTCGCACCGGGGACATGCCCCCAGCGGGTTGTTGAAGCTGAAAAGGTGTTCCGAGGGGTGCTCGAACTGGATGCCGTCGGCCTCGAAGCGCGACGAGAACTCCGTGGCGCCCTTGTCGGTGATGACCGTGCAGATCCCCTCGCCGTAGGAGAACGCCCGGGCTACGGAGTCCCGCATGCGGGTCTGCGTATCGTCGTCTGCGGCGATGCGTGCCCGGTCTATGACCACGAGGATCTCCTCCGCCCGGGTCTTTTCGTCGACCTGGGGCAGGATATCCTCGATGAGCCGCGTTTCGCCCTTCGTCCAGACGCGCATCAGGCCGTCGGAGAGCAGCAGCGTGAGTTTCTCGATGATCCCCTGCCCCCTGCCCAGCGTGAGCGGCGCCGCGATCACGACGCGCCCGCCCTCGCCCTGCTGCTGGATGTAGGCCGCCACGTCGTCCACGCTGTAACAGCGCACCTCCTGCCCCGACACGGGCGAAAAAGTGTGCCCGATGCGGGCGTAGAGCAGCTTCAGGTAGTCGTATATTTCGGTCGTGGTACCCACTGTCGAACGGGGATTGCGCGTGTTGACTTTCTGTTCGATGGCGATGGCCGGCGCGATGCCCGTGATGATGTCCACGTCGGGCTTGCTGATCTTCCCGAGGAACTGGCGCGCATAGGCCGAGAGGCTCTCGACATAGCGGCGCTGTCCTTCGGCGAAGATCGTGTCGAAGGCCAGCGTCGATTTTCCCGAGCCCGACAGGCCCGTGACGACGACCAGCTTTTCGTGCGGGATCTCCACCTCGATATTCTTGAGGTTGTGCACCCGCGCACCTTTGATATAGATGGATTTTTCGTGTGCCATTTATTGCTCTTCGGGGACGGAGCCCCCGGCTTTTTTCAGTTTTTCAATCAGTTCCGCCGCACGGCCTTCGCGGATGGCGAAGACCATCGTGCACAGGTTGTCGAACTCCTGCGATACGATTTTCGGCTGCTGCTCCTTCACGACGCGCATGATGTTGTTCAGGACGATGTAGGGGAAATCCACGCGGACGGTGCGGTCGACGGTGCGCTCCACGATCCGGGCGGCCCCGATCGCCGCGGCCGCCGACTCCCGGTAGGCTGCGATCAGCCCCGGGACGCCCAGTTTCGTGCCGCCGAAATAGCGGACGACCACCACCAGGCAGTCCGTCAGCGAGTTCGCGAGCAACTGTCCGAGGATCGGCCGCCCGGCCGTCCCCGAAGGCTCCCCGTCGTCATTGGCGCGGAAATGCTCACCCCCGGGCCCGAGCCTCCACGCATAGCAATGGTGTGTGGCGTCGTAGTATCTCTTGCGCAGGGCGTCGAGTATTTCGCGTATCTGTCCCTCGTCCTGCACGGGATAGGCATAGGCGAGGAATTTGCTGCTCCGCTCCCTCGATGCCGCCTCGGCGGGCGCCGCGATCGTCAGATAGCTGTCCCCTGCTTCCACCCTTTAGCGTACTTTCTTGAAGAGGCGCTCCCAGCGGATATTCGACGGGAACGACTTGTTCGCGTCGAGCGACAGCCATACGAACGAAGCCTTGCCGACGATGTGGTCTTCGGGCACGAAGCCCCAGAAGCGCGAGTCGGCCGAGTTGTGGCGGTTGTCGCCCATCATCCAGTAGTAATCCATGCCGAACGTGTAACTGCCGGCCTCGGCGCCGTCGATGTAGATGCGCCCGTCGCGTTCTTCGAGCTCATGCCCTTCGTAGGTTTCGATGATGCGGCGGTACAGGGGCAGGTTTTCGGCCGTGAGCTGCACCGTGGCGCCCTTCTGCGGAATCCAGATCGGCCCGTAGTTGTCCTGGCTCCAGCGCGGTTCCGCCCACTGCGGGAACACGTCCGTGTTGGGCGTGTAGATATAACGGCGCACGGAGAGCACGTTGCCGAGCGCCCTGACCTTTTCGGCCGCCTCGTCCGTGAGGAACATGTAGTACATCGAGCCGTTGCCCGTGTATTCGGTGATGCCGAGGTTGTCGAGGGCATATTGCGTCAGGGGCGAAGTGACCTGTACGACATACTGGTACTGGATGCCGGGGAACGGCTCCTGCGGCGATCCGTTGACCCACACCTGCCCGTCGCGCACTTCGAGCGAATCGCCCGCGATGGCGACGCAGCGCTTGATGTAGTTCTCGCGCTTGTCCACCGGGCGGCTGACGATGGTGTACTTCTCCGCGAGGCGCTTGCGTCCCTCCTCCTTGCCGAACGACTCTTCGTAGCCGCGCAGCACGTCGTAGTAGGTCACGGCCTGGTTTTCGAGCAGTACGGTGTCGCCCGCCGGGAAATTGAAGACCACCACGTCGTTGCGTTTGATCCTGCGCAATCCCTTGAGCCGGTGGTAGGGCCACTTGACCGCCTCGGAAAACGATTTTTTCGTCTGCGAAAAGGGCATCGTGTGGTGTACGAACGGGAACGACAGCGGCGTGTTGGGCATCTGCGGACCGTAGGTCACCTTGCTCACGTAGAGGTAGTCGCCGATCAGCAGCGACTTTTCCATCGACGAGGTGGGGATGACGTACATCTGGAAGATGAAGATGTGCACCAGCGACGCCACCACCGTGGCGAAGATGATGGCGTTGATCCATTCGTAGACGGTCTTGTAGGTCTTGCTCCGCTGGCAGAGGCGCACGTTGTGGCACCACACGTAGCGGTAGAAGAACTTCGAAATGTAGAGGTCGAAGATCACCACCAGCCCCAGCAGCATCCATAGGTTGCCCGTCCATACGACGAACCACAGCGTGTAGAGCAGCGAGGCGAGCGTGAAGCCGACCCATTTGTTACGGAAGAATGCCTTGATCTTTCCCATGTCCTAATCTTATCTTATTTCAGCAGGTCGTCCATCGAGTAGACGCCCTGTTTGCCGCAAAGGAACTCGGCGGCTATTACGGCCCCCATTGCTAACGTGCGGCGGTTCTTAATCGTATGTTTCAGCTCGAGAATATCGTCCTCCGACTCGTAGGTCACGGTGTGTATGCCCGGTACCATGCCCTCGCGTACGGAGCCGATCACGACTTGTTCCGGCGTCGCTTCCGCGGGGCTTCCGATGCGGTTCGCGGCGTGTTCGATCCCCGGGGCGTAGTTCACCCACTCCGTCTTGGCGGGCAGGCCGGCGATGACGCCCTCGGCCAGCGTGATGGCCGTACCGCTCGGCGCATCCTTCTTCTGGGTGTGGTGTACCTCCCCGATGCGTACGCCGTAGCCGCCCACGCGGCCGATCATCTCCGCCAGTTGGCGGTTGAGGCGGAACATCAGGTTTACCCCCAGGCAGTAGTTCGAGGCGTAGAACAGCGCCCCGCCCTTCTCGCGGCACAGTTCCTGGAGCTCCGGCAGACGATCCGTCCAGCCCGTCGTGCCGCTCACCACGGGGGTGGCGTTCTCGATGCAGGTGCGGATATTGCCGTAGGCGGTCGTGGGCATGGTGAATTCCAGCGCCACGTCCGCCTGTGCGAGGTTGGCGGCGTTCAGGTCGGACGCGTTGTCCGTGTCGATCACGAGCGCTACGCTGTGGCCGCGTTCGAGGAGTATCTTCTCGATCTCGCGCCCCATCTTGCCGTAACCTATGATAGCTGCTTTCATATTTTTCCGGATTATAAAGTCGTGCAAATCCCGTACGGGGGCTGCGGAGCCGGGCGCAGGTGCAGACTTTGCCTGCACGCTGCCGGGGCCGCCTGCCTAAGCGGGAATTTATTGTTCGCAAAGATAATACAAGCTGCGCCGACTGCCAAATTTATTTGGCGGTTGTGGCCGTGCGGTTTATTTTTCGGGGGAATCGGCGCCCGCACGGCATACCTCCGCCCTGCTTCTCCTCCGTCCTTCCCGTCGATTTTGGCACGAAAATGCGAAATACTTCTTTATTTGAGAAATAATTGTTAACTTTCTGCTGCTTTCAGCTTTTAATGTGAAATAGAAACAAGTCGAAATATTTTTATATTGTAAGGGATATGAAAAACGAATCAAAGAAAACACGCACCGAATGCGACCTGCTCGGTTGCGTAGAAGTGCCGGACAACGTATTGTACGGCGTGCAGACCATGCGCGGACTGGAGAATTTCGCCATCAGCAAATTTCGCCTGTGCGAATACCCGCGTTTCATCGAGGGGCTGGCCATCGTCAAACTGGGTGCCGCCATCGCCAACCACGCGATGGGGCTTCTCTCCGACGAACTTTTCGGAGCCATATCGCAGGCCTGCCGCGAAATCATGGCGGGCAGGTTCCACGAGTTTTTCCCCGTGGATATGATTCAGGGCGGCGCGGGCACCACGACCAACATGAACGCCAACGAGGTCATCGCCAACCGTGCGCTGGAGATCATGGGGCACGCGCGCGGCGAATATCAGTACTGCTCGCCCAACGACCACGTCAACTGTTCGCAGTCGACCAACGACGCCTACCCTTCGGCCATCCACCTCGGGCTCTACGCCACGCACCTCGAACTGCGCCGGCACCTCGAAGCGCTGATCGCAGCCTTTGCCCGCAAGGGCGACGAGTTCGCCCGCGTGCTCAAGATGGGGCGCACGCAGTTGCAGGACGCCGTACCCATGACCCTCGGGCAGACGTTCCACGGTTTTGCGAGCGTCCTGCGGGGCGAGGTCGACAACCTCGACCACGCGGCACAGGAGTTCCTGTCGATCAACATGGGCGCCACGGCCATCGGCACGGGCATCTGCGCCGAGCCGGGCTATGCCGAGCTGTGCACCGAGAACATCGCTCGGATCACCGGCTGGAAGATCCGTTTGACGGGCGACTTGGTAGGCGCTACGTCCGATACTTCGTGCCTGGTCGGTTACGCTTCCGCCATGAAGCGTGTCGCCGTGAAGATGAACAAAATCTGCAACGACCTGCGCCTGCTGTCCAGCGGACCGCGGACCGGATTCGGCGAGATCAACCTGCCGCCGATGCAGCCCGGTTCGTCGATCATGCCGGGCAAAGTAAATCCGGTGATTCCCGAAGTGGTTAACCAGGTAGCGTTCAAGGTCATCGGCAACGAGTTGTGCGTGACGATGGCCGACGAGGCGGCGCAGATGGAGCTCAACGCCATGGAGCCGGTGATGGCGCAGTGCTGTTTCGAGTCGGCCGAACTGCTGATCAACGGCTTCGACACGCTGCGCATCCGCTGCGTTGACGGCATTACGGCCAACGAGGAGAAGTGCCTGCAATATGTCCGTAACAGCATCGGCGTGGTGACGGCGCTCAACCCGATCATCGGCTACAAGAACTCCACGAAGATCGCCAAGGAGGCGCTGGAAACCGGGCGCGGCGTCTACGAGCTGGTGCTCGAACACGGCATCCTGAACCGCGACGAACTGGACGAGGTGCTCCGCCCCGAGAATATGATCCATCCCGTAAAACTGGACATAAAACCGCGGCGCTAACCGATTTTTTTGTATTTTTGCGCAAACCACTCCGATCGCGATGCGCTATTTTCTGGAACTCAGGTACAACGGGGCCGCCTATTGCGGCTGGCAGCGGCAGCCCGACATGCCGTCGGTGCAGCAGACGCTCGAGCGGGCGCTCGCTACCCTGTTGCGCGAGAAAATCGAGGTGACAGGGGCGGGGCGTACCGATACGGGTGTCAACGCCTCCTATTATGTGGCGCATTTCGATTGTGCGGCGCCCGTGCCCGATCCGGCGCAGACGGTCTACAAACTGAATTTCCTGCTGCCGGGGGACATTGCCGTGGGAAGCATGACGCCCGTGGACGACGGTGCGCACGCCCGTTTCGCAGCGCGCGAGCGCGAATACCGCTACTACATCGAGCCGCGCAAGAACCCCTTTACGCGGGGCACGACGTGGCAGTATTACGTGCCGCTGGATGTCGGGCGGATGAACGAGGCGGCGGCCTGGCTGCTGTGCTACGACGATTTTACGTCGTTCGCCAAGCTCAATTCGAACAACAAGACCAACATCTGCCGCGTCATGCACGCGTCATGGACGGCCGACGGGCAGGGCGTGCTCTGCTTTACGATCCGTGCCGACCGTTTCCTGCGCAACATGGTGCGGTCGCTGGTCGGGACGCTGGTCGATGTGGGACGCGGGCGCTATACGCCCGACGGCTTCCGCGAGATAGTCGGGAGCCGCGACCTTTCGCGGTCGAGCGGCGGCGCTCCGGCGCAGGGGTTGTTTCTGAGCGACGTGGTCTACCCGCCCGGCGTATTCGAACGAAAAATGTTTTACTGATTTTAATAAATAAATATTATCGACTATGATTGGGACTATTATTTGGCTTATCGGTGTCTTCTGCGCAATATGGTGCGTGATGGACATCTTCAAGAAAAACATTTCGACCGCGGGCAAGGTGATCGCTTCGATCGTGGTGCTGCTCACCAGCTGGCTGGGTTTTGCGGTGTATTACTTCTACGCCAAAGACCACTTGCAGGAGTGGTTCAGGTAAAAAACTGAAAGGATTCGAAATGAGGGAGGTTCCGCCAGGAAACCTCCCTCGTTTTTTTGATATTGGGAATTAAATAGCTATATTTGGAAGCCAATTCCAACTTGTATGAAAAAATCCCTGTGGACGCTGTTGGCTGTCGGATGGATGGCCGCTTCTTCCGCGACACCTCCGGCGCATCTCGTAGATTCGCTGAAATCTGCTTGCCAATCGGAGCCGGATGCCCGCAAACGGGTCGATATCCTGCTGAACCTGAAAGACCTGAACGACTCGTCGGAAGACGAATTGTATTACAGCCGCAAACTGTTCGACGAGGCCGCCGCCGTCGGGGACGGATTTGCCGTCGGGGCGTCGCTGGGGTCGCTCGCTTCGTATTACATCTCTTCGCCCGGTGCCGGGGATTCGCTCGCCCGGGTGCTGGCGCAGGCGGAGCCGCTGATGCAGGGCAGCGGCATGGAGGGGCTCGGGGCTTATTACCGCATGGTGGAGCTGGCACGCAGGATACAGGTTGCCGGGGCGGAGGAGTCCGCGCGGCTGTGCCGTGAATACATCGACTCGGTACGGACATTGCCCCCGGGCGATGTATACGAAGAGGCGTCGCGGCTCTTCCTGAAAGGCATAGCCGCCTTCAGGCTGGTCTCGGCCGAAGGAAACCTGCAGATGGAGCGCGGCCTGCCTTTCTGGAACGACGAACTCGCCCTGCTGGGGCGGATGTGTCCCACGGCACGCCGGAATTTCCATGCCAACCTGATCACCTGCCTGATCGCGGCTTACAGCAGTTTGGAAGACCAAAGCGGGCTGGTACATGCGGCCGACGGTTACCTTGCGATGCTCGACGAGTATTACCGCGATCCGGAGATCGTACGGCGCAGACCCTATATTTCCAAGGAGATGTCCTACTTGGTCTGTTACTATTCGATGTGCACCTCGCCGCTGCTCGACGAGCGCAACTTGCAGGCGTATTACGAGCGTTACCGCCGTTTCGCGGACTCCGCGGCGGCGGATGCGGGCAACCTGCTGACCAACAGGCAGGGATTCTATACGATCAGCGCAGAGTATTACAACCGCCGGGGCGATTACCCCAGGGCGCTGGCTTACCTCGATTCGCTGACGGTGCAGTTGCGTCCGGGCGGTGTCACGTCGCAGTTGGTGGCGATATCCGCTAACAAGGCCAAGATCCTCGAACGCATGGGACGCTACAAGGAGGCGTGCGGGGTTTATAACGAAGTGGTCGGCCTGCGCGACTCGCTCTCGTCGCACAGGTATGCCGAGAAGGTGGGCGAACTGGAAGTGCAGTACGGACTGGACAAGGCCGAGCGTGATAAAGCGTTGCTACTGGCGCAGAAACGGCAGAACTCGCTCTACTTCGCCCTGACGATCCTGCTGCTGGCCGTCATCGCCGTTGTCTACCTGTGGCGGAACCTGCTGCGCATCAAGCACCTGCAGCACAACCTGTCGGTCGAATCGCAGCGCGCGCAGGAGAGCGAGCGGCTCAAGCGGGATTTCATGGGTTCGATGAGCCACGAAATACGCACGCCGCTCAATGCCATAAGCGGCTTTGCCGAGCTGATTGCCGGGGAGGACCTCACGGAGGAAGAGCGCCGGGAGTTCGTACAGATCATCCGCGACAATACGCAGCTCTTCACTTCGCTCATCAACGATATGCTCGAAGTGTCGCAGCTGGATAATACGAGTGCCGAACTGCCCCGGAAGCTGCTCGACATCAGCAAGATCATCCGTGCCGAAATGGAACACCTGCCCGTAAAGGAGGGCGTGGAATACCGGCTGAAGCTCGCGGCCCCGGAGATCGTATTCCCGTTGCACCGGAGTTATGTGTCGCTGCTCGTACGCGAGTTGCTGAAGAATGCCGTCAAATTCACCGAACAGGGATCCGTGACGGTCAAATGCGGCCTGACGGGATCCGATACGCTGACCTTGTCGGTCACCGACACGGGCTGCGGCGTGGAACCCGGGCTGGCGGAAAAGATTTTCGATCGCTTCTACAAGGGCGATCCCTTTGCGCAGGGGCTGGGATTGGGCTTGAGCCTCTGCCGGCTGATCGTGGAGAAATTGGGCGGTACGATCGCCCTCGACACCTCCTATACCGGGGGTGCACGGTTCGTGGTGACGCTCCGGGATGCCTGACCTGCGGTTCCCGGAACGGGTTTCTGACGTCGTACGGCGTTTGTGAACCTGCAGCCGGATCGGTGTGTCGCCCTGTGGAAATACCGTTATAACAAAACGCCCCTCGTTACCAGAGGGGCGTTTAGTCTGCCAGGCGGGTTAGAGGTGTATCGCCTCCCCCAATGCCGCTTCGGCGGCCTCCATGACCCCTTCATTCATCGTGGGGTGTGCATGTATCGTGCGGGCGATCCGGTGTGCCGTGGCACCCAGCATCCGAGCCAGCGTCGGCTCGGCGATCATCTCGGTGACGTTCTGTCCGACCATGTGCGCCCCCAGCAGGGTGTCGTCCTCGCCGAAGAGGAGTTTCACGAAGCCGTCGCGGTCGCCCGCGGCGGTCGCCTTGCCCGAAGCCGTGAACGGGAAACGCCCTACCTTATAGGCGACACCCCGCTCCTGCGCCTGCTGCTCGGTCATGCCGACCGAAGCCACCTCGGGCGAGGTGAATACGCACGACGGGATGGCCGAATAATCCACCGGTGCGGGATCCAGCCCGCAGATGGCCTCTACGCAGCAGATACCCTCGGCCGAGGCCACGTGCGCCAGCGCCGGGCCGCCCACGATGTCGCCGATGGCGTATACGCCCGGAACATTGGTGCGGTAGAACCGGTCGACGAGCACTTTGTCGCGCTCCACGGCGATGCCCAGCTCTTCGAGGCCGATCCCCTCGATGTTGGATTTGATGCCGACGGCCGAGAGGACG
>OHHU01001137.1_pt1 | contig 12667 bp, 9 predicted proteins | sample 1568151 | NCBI WGS metagenome assembly OHHU01 (sample SAMEA3879572, study PRJEB24766) | human gut metagenome | biome: human-associated habitat; feature: feces | place: USA | collected 1985/1987 | reverse complement strand
CGAGAAGATCAAAACATGCAGGACGCTGCTGCGTACATAAAGAACGCGCCGTGTGGAAATACAAATCACTGCCGTTGCTGGGACTGGATATGGAAGATGAAAAAGATGAATTAACCCCATTATCAGAGTATGCAGCACATGCACTGGACCGTGCAGAAAACGGAACGCCGAAAGATAACATCATGTGTGTGATTGATGAAGCATGTTCCGCCTGCGTACAAATCAATTACGAAATCACCAACCTTTGCCGCGGATGTACCGCCCGTAGCTGTCAGACCAACTGTCCGAAGAAAGCTGTCCATGTAAAGGAAAGCGGACAGGCATGGATAGACCATGATGAATGCATCAGTTGTGGCATTTGCCACAAGAGCTGCCCCTATCATGCTATTGTCTATATCCCAGTACCTTGCGAAGAGGCTTGTCCGGTGAAAGCTATCAGCAAGGATAAGAAAGGTATCGAACACATCGACGAAAGCAAATGTATCTATTGCGGAAAGTGTCTCAACGCCTGTCCATTCGGAGCAATTTTCGAAGTGTCACAGGTATTCGATATCCTGCACAAGATACGCAAAGGAGAAAAAATAGTGGCCATTGTAGCACCGTCTATCCTGGGACAATTCAAGACTACTATTGAACAGGTATATGGCGCACTCAAAGCTGTAGGATTCACTGATGTCATCGAAGTGGCTCAGGGAGCTATGGATACGGTCAGCAACGAAGCACATGAATTGATAGAGAAGTTGGAAGAAGGACAGAAGTTTATGACTACTTCCTGTTGCCCTTCCTACATAGAACTCGTAAATAAACATATTCCGGGCATGAAACCTTATGTTTCAGGCACAGGTTCACCGATGTATTATGCAGCACGCATTGTTAAAGAGAAACATCCGGACGCTAAAGTAGTTTTCATCGGTCCGTGTGTAGCCAAACGTAAAGAGGCCCAGCGTGATGAAGCTGTAGATTTTGTTATGACTTTCGAAGAAGTGGCATCTGTATTGGACGGACTGGATATTCAGTTGGAGCAATCGCAACCTTATACCATGTCGTTCGCATCCGTGCGCGAGGCACATGGATTTGCCCAGGCTGGTGGCGTAATGGGAGCAGTAAAAGCCTATCTGAAAGAAGAAGCTGACAAAATCAATGCCATCCAAGTAGCTAATCTGGATAAGAAAACCATCGGTTCATTGCGGGCGTATGCCAAATCGGGCAAGGCACCGGGACAATTTATAGAAGTGATGGCATGTGAAGGTGGCTGTATCACCGGACCTTGTACGCACAATGAGATTGCCGCAGGTAAACGTCAGTTTGTACAAGAGTTGGCAAAACAAGAAAAGACGTATTGAAACCAGCGTAGCGCTGGAGCACGGAGAGAAAAAATCCGTGTGATCCGTGTCATCTGCGGATGAAAAATAAATAGCATGAAGAACTTGATTGATCAATTACATAACAAGCGGACGCTAAGTGCTGAAGAATATAAAGCACTACTCCTTTGCCAAGACGCAGATACTTTAAAGTATCTGCAGGAGCAGGCACGGAAGGTGTCACTTGAGCAGTTTGGCAATCGGGTATTTATTCGTGGACTGATTGAGATAACCAACCATTGCCGTAACAATTGCTATTATTGCGGTATACGGAAAGGAAATCAATCTGTTCTCCGTTATGAGTTGACACGGGAGGATATTCTGGAATGCTGTCGCGAAGGATATACTCTCGGTTTCCGGACTTTCGTCTTGCAAGGTGGTGAAACATCCTCCGTAAAAGATGGTTTTATCCTTGAAACTGTTACTGCTATACGTCGTGAGTTTCCGGATTGCGCCATCACACTATCATTAGGCGAAAAGTCCCGTGAGACTTACGAGCATTTCTTCCGGGCGGGTGCCAATCGATATTTGCTCCGCCACGAAACGCATAATGAAAAACATTACCATCATCTGCACCCCGATAAGATGTCTATCAGGCAACGCCTGCAATGTTTGGCATGGCTGAAAGAAATAGGATATCAGACAGGAACAGGTATTATGGTAGGTAGTCCGGGACAAAACACCGACCATCTGGTGGAAGACCTCCTTTTTATAGAGCAATTTCATCCTGAAATGATAGGAATCGGTCCTTTTATTCCGCACCACGATACCCCGTTTGCAGCATGCCCGCCGGGAAGCATGGAGATGACTCTGAAACTTCTTTCCATCTTCCGGTTAATGCATCCGAAGGTATTATTACCCTCTACCACAGCATTAGCAACGCTTGCACCGGATGGACGAGAACGCGGAATACTGGCAGGAGCCAATGTAGTAATGCCAAACCTTTCTCCCCCGGAACAACGGAACAAATACTCACTTTATGATAACAAAGCCTCTTTGGGAGCCGAAGCTGCAGAAGGCTTACAACAATTAGAAGAAAAACTGACGGTTATCGGATACCGGATATCGAAAGAAAGAGGAGACTACTTATCACTAATCACTCACCCCTAATCACTAAAAAACGTGTATAATGTAAGTTCAAAACAGGCAGAAGAGTTCATCGATCACCAGGAGATACTGGATACGCTGGACTATGCCCGTACCAATAAAGACAACCGTGCCCTCATTGAGAGTCTGCTCGAAAAGGCAGCCTCATGCAAAGGTTTGTCCCATCGTGAAGCCGCTCTACTGTTAGAATGCGACCAGCCCGACCTGACGGAACGTATCTTCCATCTGGCACGAGAAATTAAACAAAAACTATATGGCAACCGCATCGTAATGTTCGCCCCGTTATACCTTTCCAATTATTGTGTGAACGGGTGCGTTTACTGCCCCTATCATGCAAAGAACCGCACTATCGCCCGCAAGAAACTGTCACAGGAAGAAATACGCCGGGAAGTGATTGCCTTGCAGGATATGGGACACAAACGTCTGGCACTGGAAGCCGGCGAAGACCCGCTACGCAACCCCATCGATTATATTCTGGAATCTATTCAAACCATCTACGGTATTCATCATAAGAATGGTGCTATCCGGCGGGTAAACGTGAATATTGCCGCTACAACGGTAGAGAACTATCGCCGGCTGAGAGATGCAGGTATCGGTACTTACATTCTTTTCCAGGAAACCTATCACAAGGGGAATTATGAGGTCTTGCATCCCACAGGCCCTAAAAGCAAGTATTCCTATCACACCGAAGCTATGGACCGTGCCATGGAAGGTGGTATCGACGATGTAGGTATAGGTGTATTATTCGGGTTGAATACCTATCGATACGATTTCGTAGGATTATTGATGCATGCCGAACATCTGGAAGCGGCATTCGGTGTCGGACCGCATACGATCAGTGTACCCCGTATCTGCCCAGCGGATGATATTGAAACAAAAGATTTCCCCAATGCCATTTCTGATGAAATGTTCTGCCGCCTCGTTGCGGTAATCCGCATTGCAGTGCCTTACACCGGAATGATCATTTCCACCCGTGAATCGGAAGCTGTACGACGTAAGGTATTGGAATTAGGTATTTCACAAATCAGTGGCGGCTCACGTACCAGCGTAGGCGGATATGCCGTACCGGAAACGAAAGAAGAGAACTCGGCCCAATTCGATATCAGCGACCGCCGCACACTGGATGAAGTTGTAAACTGGTTGCTCGATCTGGGACATATCCCCAGTTTCTGTACGGCTTGTTATCGTGAAGGTCGGACGGGTGACCGTTTCATGTCTCTTGTCAAGCGGGGACAGATAGCAAATTGCTGTCAGCCCAATGCCTTGATGACTCTGAAAGAATATCTGGAAGATTACGCTTCACCCGAAACCCGGGAGAAAGGTATCCGCCTCATTCATGAAGAGATGGAACGCATCCCGAATCCGAAAATCCGGGAAATAGCTCTGCGAAACCTGCATGAGATAGAGGAAGGGAAAAGAGATTTCAGATTATGAATCAGACTCCTAATGCCAACCGCCTACACATCGCCCTCTTCGGACGGCGAAACAGTGGAAAATCCAGTCTTGTCAACGCCTTGACAGGGCAAGATACCGTTATAGTCTCCCCCACTCCCGGCACTACTACTGATCCTGTGACAAAAGCAATGGAAATTCATCCACTCGGTCCATGCCTTCTTATTGACACTCCGGGCTTCGATGACGAAGGCGAGCTGGGAGAAATGCGCGTAGAACGCACCTTGAAAATAATTGGAAAAACCGACATCGCCCTGTTGCTTTGTGAAACCGGAGACGCACAGGAACAGGAATGGCTTCAACGATTGAAGGAACGAGGCATCCCTGTCATATTGATTCTGAACAAAGCTGATGTACGCCCCAATGCTACAGAGTTGGCAGAACAGATAAAAGCGGGTTGCGGGCAACCTCCCATCACCGTCAGTGCCAAAGATGGCACAGGTATCGAAGCTATTCACCACGCCATTCTGGAAAAGTTACCTGCCGATTTCGGAGAACAGACCATCACCGGGAACCTGGTAGCAGAAGGCGATGTAGTGGTGTTAGTCATGCCCCAGGACCTTCAGGCACCCAAAGGACGGCTTATCCTTCCGCAAGTACAGACAATCCGCGAACTTCTGGACAAGAAATGTCTGGTTATGAGTTGTACCACAGATAAGTTGAAAGATACACTACGCGCACTTGCCAATCCCCCCCAATTAATTATCACAGATTCTCAAGTATTCCACACCGTATACGAACAAAAACCGGCTGAAAGCCGGCTCACTTCTTTCTCCGTGCTCTTTGCCGGATACAAGGGAGAGATACACTATTATGTAGAAAGTGCATCCGCCATCGACCGGTTAACGGAACAATCCCGCGTATTGATAGCCGAGGCCTGTACGCATGCTCCACTGACAGAAGATATAGGCAGAGTAAAAATCCCCCGCCTGCTGCGTAAGCGAACAGGTGAAGGATTGCAGATAGATATTGTCTCCGGAAATGATTTTCCTGAAGATTTATCCCCATACAATTTGATTATCCACTGTGGCGCCTGTATGTTCAATAGAAAGTATGTACTGAGTCGTATTGAACAGGCACGTGCGCAACAAGTACCCATGACAAACTACGGAGTAGCCATTGCCCACCTCAACGGCATACTAAACAAGATCGTATACTAAGGGAAGACCTCCCACCCTACTAAGGAAACGATTCATATACCACTCGATATAGTAAATTATACCGGGCGGTATATCTTTTTATACCGAGCGATATATTTATTTATACCGTCCGGTATATTAAAATATATCGCCCGGTATAAATAAAAATACCGGGTGATATAATAGTTTATACCACCCGATATTCTAACTGCCTCCTTAGGCTACCGACAACTGTCTCCTTAGGCTACCGGCAACTGCTTCCTTATAACGGAAGCTACTCCAGTTCCTCCAGCACCTTCTTCACATCCACCGCCTGAAGCCTCCCGTACACCTTCTCTCCAATCATCACTACGGGTGCCAGTCCGCACGCTCCTACGCAACGCAGACAATCGAGTGAAAACTTCCCGTCCGGTGTCGTTTCTCCGACTTCGATGCCCAGCACACGCTTGAATTCCTCAAGCAATTTCTCCGAACCACGTACGTAGCACGCCGTTCCCATACACACCGAAATAGGATGTTTACCTTTAGGAGTCATCGTAAAGAAAGTATAGAATGTTACCACACCATACACACGCGACACCGGAACATTCAGCTTTGCAGCAATCAGGCGCTGCATCTCTTCCGGCAGATAGCCGTGCAGATGCTGCGCTTCATGAAGTATATTGATAAGTTCGCCTGGCTGGTTGCCATGCTTGTCACAAATAGCACGCACTTGTTCGGCAACGTCACAGGCTAATTTGATATCTGACATAGTTTCTCCGTTTTAATAAGTTAGTCAATCGCCTTATTGAAATAATGCGTATGCAGCAACCGTTCCGCAGTCTCACTCAGCGGCCGTCCCAGATATTCCTCGTACAGAGTCTTGATGTACGGATTCTCGTGCGACTTGCGCAAAGGCTTCTGTGCATCTTCCCGATACAGTGCATTGGCACGTGCATACAGCACTTCCGAGTTGCCATGATGCAGCGGTTGTCCGCCACCACCGATACAGCCACCCGGGCATGCCATAATCTCAATCACATGATACTCATTCCGCCCGTGGCGAATATCTTCCAGCAGATGGCGTGCATTACCCAGACCATGGGCAATACCCACCTTCAGTTCAAAACCATCCAGATCAATCGTTGCACGGCGCACACCGGCCAGGCCACGTACTTGCTCAAAGTTTACATTCTCCAACGTCCGCCCGGTATAAATCTCATAAACCGAACGCAATGCCGCTTCCATCACACCACCGGTTGTTCCGAAGATGACACCGGCACCCGTTGAAGCTCCCATCGGATGATCAAATTCCTTATCCGTCAGTAGCGTAAAACCTACGTTAGCACGTCTGATAAGTCGTGCCAGCTCACGGGTGGAGATGGAATAATCCACGTCCGGACTGCCATCTGTCTTAAACTCATTGCGGTCGCACTCATACTTCTTCGCCAGACAAGGCATGATAGATACCACTACCAGCTTTTCACGCGGGATGCCCATCTTCTCCGCCCAGAATGTCTTGGCAATGCTACCGAACATCTGTTGTGGCGAGCGTGCCGTAGAAGGAATATCAAGCATATCGGGGAAATGATGTTCAAAGAAATTCACCCATGCCGGACAACAGGAAGTCAGGATAGGCAGGCGAACAGATTTATCACCATTCATATAGCGTGTCAGGCGGTTCAATATCTCGGCACCTTCTTCCATGATGGTAAGGTCGGCGGCAAAGTCTGTATCAAATACATAATCAAACCCCAATTCACGAAGGGCGTACACCATCTTTCCCGTTACTAACGTCCCGGCAGGCAACCCGAATTCTTCTCCTAGAGCGGCACGGACGGCCGGAGCTGTCTGTACAATAACTACCTTATCCGGATTTTCCAGATCCAGCAACAGGCGGTTGGTATGATCGCGTTCCGTCAACGCCCCTACCGGACAAACAGCTACACATTGTCCGCAATAAGTACATTCACTGTCGCTCATCATCTTATCGAAAGCCGGAGCAATCGTAGTATTGAAACCACGGCGAATGGCTCCCAAGGCGCCTACCGTCTGCACTTCATTGCATACACTCTCGCAACGACGGCAGAAGATGCACTTGTCCATATTCCGCACAATGGACGAGGTGACTTCACGCTTACGGGGCGAAAGCTCCCCACCATTATAAGGCATCCGCCGGATATTGAAACGCAGCGCCAAAGTCTGCAACTCACAGTCGCCGCACTTCGGACAGGTAAGGCAATCATTCGGATGGTCCGATAGTATCAGCTCAGCCACCACCTTGCGGGCATTCATCACACGCAGGGTACTGGTACGCACCACCATTCCTTCTGTACAACGGGTAGCACAGGCGGGAGCCAGATTACGGCGTCCTTCCACCTCCACGACACAGATACGGCACGAGGCCGGATTATTCTTAACGCAAGTGCCCTTCAAATCAATATGACAAAGGGTAGGTATATCTATACCGATTTTCCGTGCGGCTTCCAGGATAGTCGAGCCTTCGGGCACGGTAATATAATGGCGGTCTATTTGCAGGGTTATTTGTTTCTCTTCCATTTTCTTTCAGTTTAGTTCCCTTAAACTACATTGATTGCTTTGAATTTACAGCGTGCCATGCACATGCCGCACTTGATGCACTTGTCCGGATTGATGACATGCGGTTTGCGCACATCACCCAGAATGGCATCCGCCGGACAATGTTTAAAGCAAAGATGGCAACCGATACATAGTTCCGGATTAATGGTATAAGTCAGCAATGATTTGCACTGCTTCGCACGGCAGGTTTTATCCCTCACATGCTCTACGTATTCATCATAAAAGTTATTGAGCGTAGACAGTACCGGATTGGGTGAAGTCTGTCCCAGCCCGCACAAGGCGGTATCCTTTATCACCTTTCCCAATGTAGAGAGTGCATCCAGATCTTTCATCGTGCCTCGTCCTTCGGTTATCTTGTTCAGCAGTTCCAGCAGACGCTTGTTACCAATACGGCAGGGCGTACATTTTCCGCATGATTCTTCCACCGTAAAATCAAGATAGAAGCGTGACACAGAAACCATACAATCATCTTCATCCATTACAATCATACCACCGGATCCCATCATCGAGCCTTCCGCTAGCAAGTTGTCAAAGTCAATCGGTGTATCCAGGTGCTTTTCTGTCAGGCATCCCCCCGAAGGTCCGCCCGTCTGCACCGCCTTGAATTTCTTTCCTCCCTTAATACCGCCGCCAATTTCATAAATCACCTCACGTAGCGTTGTGCCCATCGGAACTTCTATCAAGCCGACATTGTTAATCTTACCGGCCAGGGCAAATACTTTTGTCCCTTTCGAACGTTCCGTGCCGATAGATGCGAACCATTCCGCACCTTTCGTCAGAATGATAGGAATATTGGCAAGCGTCTCCACATTATTCACATTGGTCGGCTTACCCAGATAACCGGCTTCGGCAGGGAAAGGAGGTTTCAAAGTAGGTTCACCGCGCTTCCCTTCCATAGAGTGGATCAGGGCAGTTTCCTCACCGCATACGAATGCTCCCGCGCCATAGCGTATCTCAATATCAAAACTGAAATCCGTACCGAATATATTCTTTCCCAGCAGCCCGTATTCACGCGCCTGGGCAATAGCTATTTTCAATCTTTGTATGGCAAGCGGATATTCTGCCCGGATATATACCAATCCTTTCGGAGAACCAATGGAATAACCGCAAACTGCCATTGCCTCAACAATAGAGTGCGGATCACCTTCCATGATGGAGCGGTCCATAAAGGCACCGGGGTCCCCTTCATCGGCATTACACACCACATATTTCATATCAGCCTGTTGCTTATGGGCAAACTCCCACTTCTTCCCTGTGGGGAAACCACCGCCGCCACGTCCGCGAAGTCCGGAACGTTTTATCACGTCAATCACTTCCTCCGGTTTCTTATGGAGCAGACTATCTGCCAATGCCATATACCCATCCAGAGCAATGTATTCTTCAATGTTTTCCGGATCGATGAAACCGCAGTTACGCAGTGCTATACGCATCTGCTTCCGATAGAAATCCATGTGCTTGGAGTCACTGACAGTTTTCTCCGTCTTCGGATCGATATAGAGCAGCCGTTCTATCTTCCGCCCCCCGATAATATGCTCTCTGACTATCTCGTCGGCATCATCAGGCACCACCTGGGTATAGAAAGTGTTATCAGGGATAATCTTTACGATAGGTCCCTTTTCACAAAAGCCGAAACAACCGGTAGTGATAATGTCCACCTTGTCGGCAATATTATTTCTCTCGAGTACTTGCTGAAGACGTTCAGCAATGATGTGGCTGTCGGATGCCTTGCAACCCGTACCGCCACAGATCAGAATTTGCAGATGCTCGGTTCCCAATGCCAACCCACAGCATTGCGCCGCAACCGTCTCATTGCTTTCTTCGCGTAGCAAGAGCGTGCCTTCTGCCCTTTTCTTGATAATTTTCAGATCATGGATAGTTAGTACTTTCATTTTGTAATAGATTTGGGGTCGGGAACAAAGATACGAAAAGACTTGAAATTACAAAAGGAAAGCAATAAAGATTGCAGGAGGGAGAATACGAGGTTATAGATTACAATATGATATAATTCACAAATAACAATATATAAGTATTCACGAAAAGGATATTCACTATTTGTAGGTATTGCCCCATCTCCTCATTTGTGCGACCTTTGCAGCAAACAAAAATCAGCTTATGGAAGAAATACTGAAGCGGACATTATTGCGCCCTCTATCCGGATGAACTGAAAGAGTTGAGACGCTTGATCGACTTCTCCCTGACAGACGACGCCATTGAAAGCGCATTATCCCTGGAAAACTATTGTTTAAATTAAGAAGATAATTATGAAAATTGAAAAGATTGTAGCCCGCGAGATACTCGATTCACGCGGTAACCCCACGGTAGAAGTGGACGTAGTTTTGGAATGTGGTGTTATGGGACGTGCAGCCGTACCATCGGGCGCCTCAACCGGTGAACACGAAGCACTGGAATTACGCGATAAAGATCCGAAACGCTACGGTGGTAAAGGAACCTTGAAAGCCGTAGAAAACGTAAATACTGTCATCGCTCCGGCCCTCATCGGCTGGTCGGCATTGGAACAACGTGCCATTGACAAGAAGATGCTGGAACTGGACGGTACTCCTACTAAATCAAAATTGGGTGCCAATGCCATTCTGGGCGTTTCTTTGGCTGTAGCCAAGGCTGCTGCGAATTACCTCGACATACCTTTATACAGATATATCGGCGGAGTAAATACTTACGTTATGCCTGTCCCCATGATGAATATCATCAATGGTGGTTCACATAGCGACGCTCCCATTGCTTTCCAGGAATTCATGATCCGCCCTGTAGGTACACCTTCTTTCCGTGAAGGCCTGCGCATGGGTACTGAAGTATTCCACGCCTTGAAGAAAGTATTGCACGACCGCGGTCTGAGCACTGCCGTAGGAGATGAAGGAGGTTTTGCCCCTGCATTGGACGGTACTGAAGATGCACTGGATTCCATCATGGCAGCTATCAAAGCAGCAGGCTACGAACCGGGTAAAGATGTAAAAATCGGTATGGACTGTGCATCCTCTGAATTCTATAAGAATGGAGTGTACGACTACACTATCTTCGAAGGTGAGAAAGGTAAGAAGCGTACTGCAGATGAGCAGATTGATTACATGGAATATTTGATTAATAAATACCCGATTGACTCTATTGAGGACGGAATGAGCGAAAACGACTGGGAAGGCTGGAAGAAGCTGACCGAACGTATCGGCGATCGTTGCCAGCTGGTAGGAGACGACTTGTTTGTAACAAACGTAGAGTTCCTTGCCAAAGGCATTGCTATGGGCTGTGCCAATTCTATCCTCATTAAAGTCAACCAGATCGGCTCGCTCAGCGAAACGTTGGATGCCATTGAAATGGCTCACCGCCACGGCTATACCACGGTTACTTCCCACCGCTCCGGCGAAACGGAAGACGCCACTATTGCCGACATCGCCGTAGCAACCAACAGCGGGCAGATCAAGACCGGTTCGTTAAGCCGCTCCGATCGCATGGCTAAGTACAACCAACTGTTGCGCATCGAAGAAGAACTAAACGGACTTCCAGTATATGGCTACAAAAGAATAAAATAATGCTTTGTAGTGAATAAGTCATAAAAGCAAATGCGGGTGCCTGTGAAGGTACCCGCATTCGCTTTTAGATAATTATAATTATGCATCATCAAATTATTGCCTGCCCAATAAGAATTAGTCAAAGTAATCAAAAGTAGCCTTAAAGCCTTGTTCAATATCTTCTATCAAAGTAGGATGCTCCGCCAATTCTTTATGACGAATTAATATATAAGTACTTTTTTCAGTATCCCCGAAATGCCGGAACTCTATTGCCACACAAGTATTCACAACGGCACGTGGTTCATTCAATCCGGTCATAATAGAATACTTGTTACGACTATCCCGATGAGACTTTAAATGAAATTTTACAGCATACATATTATGCATATAAACTTCTACCCATACCCAATACCATTGATGAGACTTTGGAGATTTAAAGCTATAAAGTAACTTATATTTCAGAAAAGAATTTTGAGAAATTGAAGGATCGTCAACCCGCTGCACAAAATGATATGGATAGCACTTTAACTCCACTATCACATTAAATAAGGATACACATCTATACGGAGACGATTTAGTTCATCATCAGACACTTCCACAAGCCGTAATGAACGACGAGGTTTGCTCACCTTCCCGCTCACTGTTCGAGTTGCAAACTTCGAACTACGTTTACGTTTCTGCTTAGTACCTTCTTTCTGAGTCTCCATATTTTCTGTCTTTATTTATTGCAAAGTTACAGATTCTTTATCTATAAACAATTATTTTCCCGTTTTTTTCTTCAGATTATTAATAATTATCAAATCAAAGTAAAGATTTAATTTTTTACGAATGAAAGAGAGTTTCAACAAAACATCTTCTATTTTACCTAAATGAAATTACATTAGTTTCAATGAGAAAGGTGCCCGTACAGAGCACCTTTCTCATTGTGTGTATGACTTATTTCTGAACTTCCCCTTTTTCATTGAAAAGAACAGGATTCTCTGTACCGGCTGCATCCACCAACGTAACCTTGTAAGTCTTAGTCCCATCTTCAGCAACTTCAACGGCCGCCTCTTTGATGGTTGCTTCCGAGTAGTTTTCTTTAATGGCATCCTGAACAGCCTGCGGGAGTTCTTTTACATCAATCGGTTTAAACTCGTTGATCATCGTTGCGATTTCAACATCTGATACCATGTTGTTAGCAAATGCTACTGAAGTACCCAATCCCATTACCAATGCTACTGCTAAAAATAACTTTTTCATAATTCTAATTGTTTAAGTTAAACATTTCTTGTTAGCTCTCACATAATATAATGCAAGACGTATGCCAAAGCTATTGTCAAAGTCATATTTAGCTATATATCAACTATTTGAGTAAACAATGGTATAAAAGTATTTTCCTGTTTTGAGTATTTTTTCCACAATTATGTGGAAATCTGTCTACAATAAACTACAAGTTACTTCATGCAACAGCCTTTTATTTGCTCTACAATATAAGCCACATCTTCATCCGTCACCCAAGGACCGGCAG
>OHHU01001136.1_pt1 | contig 12676 bp, 10 predicted proteins | sample 1568151 | NCBI WGS metagenome assembly OHHU01 (sample SAMEA3879572, study PRJEB24766) | human gut metagenome | biome: human-associated habitat; feature: feces | place: USA | collected 1985/1987 | reverse complement strand
GGATATCCCCCTCCACGATTTCCAGATTGGAAAAAGCGGCGGTATTGACCTTCAAAAAGGGAATGATGTCGTGATCGACCTCCACGGCCAGTACCTTTCCGGCATGAGGGCAAAGATGCTTGGTCAGCATTCCGCTGCCGGGGCCGATCTCCAGCACGGAGTCCGCCTTCGTTACGCCGGTGCTCTGCACCAGTTCTTCCAGCAGGGCATCGTCATAGAGAAAATTCTGGCCCAGATCGTGCTTGTACCCGTGGCCTTCCTCCCGGCGGCGTTGGGCCCGTTCAAAGGATTTCTTCATAGCGGTTTACTGTTTCATTCCTTCCTCGTCGATCTGCACGGTTTCCCGTCCGAACGCTTCGATCAGGCTTTGCTGGGCGTTATCCAGCGTTTGATGGACGGCCTCCTGCGCCGCGTCGGTCTTTTCCAGCACGGCCTCGAAATGGCAGGCCTTGCCGCAGGCCTGCTGCAGGCAGTCCTCGATCTGCTTTTTCCAATTGGGCTGGTTCAGCTTTTCGAAGGAGATGCCCTTCTTGGACAGGGGCAGACAGATGCGATACACGCCGTCCTTCTCGCCGATGAATTTTTCGTTGCGGATCAGGCCCAGCAGCGGCGGATTGTTTTTGGCGATCAGGGTCAAAGTCTGCTTCCAGACCTCCTGCGCGTCGCCGCTGACCACGACGGGCTTGGGGGCGGACTTTACGGCTTTGGGCGCGTCCGTTTCCCCTGCCGGTGCAGCAGCTTTCACCCTTTTCGGTGTCTCGCTGCCCTCGACGCGGACGGCCAGCTTTCCGCTGGCAATGTCGCTTTGAAGGGCGGTGAGCTGCGCCTCCAGCTCGCTGATCCGTTCCACCAGCGCCGACACATCCTCGCCCCGCTCGGTTTCACAGGCGTGAAGGGCCGCGCTTTCCAGCCCGATTCTGGGCGTGGAGGCGAAGCGAAGCTCCCCTTCTGCGTGAAGGAAGCCGTCCAGCACCCGCAGGAGCCGCTGGAACGAAAAGCGCTCCGCCTGTTCCCGAAGGCGCTGCTCATCCTCGTTGGTCACATCCAGCAGCGCGGCGGCGTTCTCCTTCACCGCCTGCACGGTCATCAGCATCCGGCAATGGCTGCTCAGGTCTTTCAGAAACACCTGCGGTTCCCGGCCGGAACGCATCAGCTCGTCCACCTTGCGCAGAACGCCCGCCGCGTCCCGGTCGGCGATGCAGTCCATGAACGCGAACAGAAACTCACGGTCAGAAGTGCCCAGCGCGTCTCGCACCTGCGCGGCGGTGATGGTTCCGTTCTCCGCACCGGCCACGCACATATCCAGAATGCTGAACGCGTCGCGCATAGCGCCCTCGGCGGCACGCGCCACCAGCTGCAGCGCCTCGGGTTCAGCGGTCATATGAAGCTCGTCCAGCGCTTCCTTCATGCGGCCGATCATCAATTCAGACGGAATACGCCCAAAGTCGTACCGCTGCACCCGGGACAGGATGGTGGCCGGGAGCTTCTGTGGCTCGGTAGTGGCCAGAATAAAGACCACATGGGCCGGGGGCTCCTCCAGCGTTTTCAGAAGCGCGTTGAAGGCGGCAGTGGACAGCATGTGAACTTCGTCGATGATATAGACCTTGTATTTTCCCATCTGGGCGGGGTAGCGTACCTGCTCCAGCAATTCGCGGATATTATCCACGCTGTTGTTGGAGGCCGCGTCCAGTTCCAGCACGTCCATGGTGCTTTCCGTCTGAATGGCCCGGCAGACCTCGCACTTGCCGCATGGGTCGCCGTGGTTGGGATTCAGACAGTTGATGGCCCGGCTCATCAGCTTGGCCATGGTGGTTTTGCCCGTGCCGCGGCAGCCGCAGAACAGGTAGGCGTGGGCAATCTGTCCCGTTTCGATCTGATGCCGCAGGGTCTTGACCGTTGCGGTCTGCCCCACCACGCTTTCAAAGGTCTGAGGCCGCCAGCGGCGGTATAATGCTTGATAGGCCATGCTTTGCTCCTATATCCATGAAAAATCAAAGGTTTCCTCTTTTATCATACCCTTTTCGGCGAAGCTGGTCAAGCGCTGCATTTTCCCCTTGTCATCCCGGCCCCGCACCTGCTATAATACCAGCGGGGCGCACGTTTGTTCGCTTCTCTATGTTTTTTCGGGAAAGGGGGCCTTCCTGTGAATCTGGATCAGCTGTTGGGCCAGCTTCGTCAGAATCCCAAATTTATGAGTTGTGTCACCCATTGGCGCACGCTGCCCGCTACGGAGGGAAAATACGCGGATTTTCCCGAAAGCATGGATCCCCGCATTCAGGAAGTGCTGCGCAAACGGGGCATTTACCGGCTGTATACCCATCAGGCCCAAAGCTTTGAACTGGCGCAGGAGAAGAAAGACTTCGTCGTCGTTACCCCCACCGCCAGCGGCAAGACCCTGTGCTATAATCTGCCCGTTCTGAGCGCCATCTTGAAAAACGAGGACGCACGAGCGCTGTATCTGTTCCCTACCAAGGCGCTTTCCGCCGATCAGGTCAGCGGCCTGTATGATATGATCCAGGCTCTTGATATGGATATCAAGGCCTACACCTACGACGGCGATACCCAAAACGCCGCCCGGAAATCCATCCGTCAGGCGGGCCATATCGTGGTCACCAACCCGGATATGCTCCACGCTAATATTCTGCCCCACCATACCAAGTGGGTGAAGCTATTTGAAAATCTGCAATACATCGTCATTGATGAAATCCACACCTACCGCGGCGTGTTCGGCAGTCATCTGGCCAATGTGCTCCGGCGGCTGGAACGGCTGTGCGAGTTTTACGGCAGCCACCCCCAGTATATTTTGTGCAGCGCCACCATTCAGAACCCGGTGGAGCTGGCGCAGGCGCTGACGGGACGGGAAGTGACCGCCGTAACGGAAAACGGCGCGCCCTCCGGCGAACGGCACTTCATTTTCTATAATCCCCCGGTGATGAATAAGCAGCTGGGCATCCGCAAAGGCTGTCTGAACGAGACCCGGGCCGTGGCGGAGGAAATGCTGCGCAACGGCATTCCCACCATTGTGTTTGCCAAGAGCCGGGTGCAGGTAGAAGTGCTGACCCGGTATTTGAAGGATTGCGTCCGCGATGCGTACGGCTTTTCCGGGCGAGTACGAGGCTATCGGGGCGGTTATCTGCCCGGAGAGCGCCGGGAAATCGAGCGAGGGCTTCGCGCTGGCGAGGTAGACATGGTCGTTTCCACCAACGCATTGGAATTGGGCGTGGATATCGGCTCTCTGAGTGCCTGTGTGCTGTGCGGCTATCCCGGCTCCATTGCCTCCACTTGGCAGCAGGCCGGGCGCGCCGGCCGGCGCAAGGATACGGCTGTCACCATTCTGGTAGCTTCCTCCGCGCCACTGGATCAGTACGTCATCGAGCATCCGGACTATTTCTTCCGTACCTCCCCGGAAAACGCGCTGGTGCAGCCGAACAACCTCTACATTTTGCTTTCCCATCTGAAATGCTCCGCTTACGAGCTGCCCTTCCGGGATGGCGAGCGCTTCGGCGGTCTGCCGGACACGGAAGAATGTCTGGAATATCTGGTGGAGAACAACATTCTGCGTCATCTGGACGGCAAATATTACTGGATGGAAGAAGAACTTCCTTCGGGGGAAATTTCCCTGCGCAGCGCTACGGCGGAGAACTTCGTCATCATCGACATTACCAATCCGGCCCATCACCGGGTCATTGGCGAAATGGACCGTTTCACCGTTCCCATGCTGCTGCACGAAAACGCCATTTATATGCACGAGGCCCGGCAGTATCAGGTGGAGAAGCTGGACTACGACGCCTGCAAGGCCTTTATCCGCGCCGTGGACGTGGACTACTATACCGACGCGGATCTGAACGTGAGCCTGCACATTCTGGACAAGCTGGAAGAAAAACAGGCGAAAAGCGGCGTGGAAGTGACGTTGGGCGAGCTGAGGGTCAGTACCATTGTGAAGGTATTCAAGAAAATGAAGCTGGACACCCACGAAAATCTGGGCTTCGGCGAGGTGCGTCTGCCCCAGAGCGATATGCATACCGTTGGCATGTGGTGGACGATCCCCGACAGTCTGGCGGCCCGCTATTCCAACGACGACCTGCAGGGGGCGCTGGTGGGCGTAGCCAATCTTCTGTCCATCGTGGCTCCCCTGTACCTGATGTGTTCGCCTCGGGATATCCGGGTAGTGTATCAGGTCAAAGCGCCTATTACGGATAAGCCCACCATCTTCCTTTACGATTCCTTCCCCGGCGGCGTGGGCTTGAGCGAAAAAGCCTACTCCATGCAGCAGCTCCTGCTGGAACAGGCGCTGTCCGTAGTGCAGGAATGCGGCTGCGAGGACGGCTGCCCGGCCTGCGTCGGCCCGGCGGCGGAGGTAGGCGCTGATGGGAAAAAGAATGCGGAGATGATCCTCAAGGAGCTGTTGGCACAATGGCAGGACTTCTGAACAAGCTGAGAATGATGGACGCGGCCCCTGCCAAAGCTCCTGCCACCAAAAGCGAAGCTCCCGCAGAAACGGGACTGTACCGTCGCGAAGCCGTGTTTCCCCTATCCACCTTCGGCGACCAGAGCTATGCCACGCCGGAAACCCTGCGCACCGTATTCGGATGCGAGTTTCCTGCTGCCATTGCGCCGGAAGATGTGCTCTTTCTGGACACGGAGACCACAGGACTGTCCGGCGGCGTAGGCACGATCGCCTTTCAGGTGGGGCTTGGGTATTTTGCCCCGGCAGGCTTTGTGGTGGAGCAGTTTCTCATGCGGGACTACCCCGACGAAGAAGCCATGCTCAACCTGCTGTCCACCCGGATGAAACATTTTTCCGTGCTGTGTACCTTCAACGGGAAAACCTTCGACGTGCCGTTGCTCAAGACCCGTTTTCTCATGCATCGCATTCGGGATGACGGAATCCCCACCTGTCACGCGGACGTGCTGTTTCCCGCCCGCCGCCTGTGGAAGCTGCGGCTGAAACAGTGCAATCTGGGCACGCTGGAAACGGCGCTGCTGGGCGTGGAGCGGGAAGACGATCTTCCCGGCGCACTGGTGCCCCAAACCTATTTTCAATATTTGAAGGATCGAAATTTTACACCGCTGATCGGGATTCTCGATCATAACCGGCAGGATATCGTCAGTCTGGCGCAGCTGTTTTACGTGCTGTGCGTGCAGTTCAGCCACCCGGAGGATATCGCGGAGCAGGAAGATTTGTTTTCGCTGGCCCGGGCGTTGGAAAAGCAGGGGCAGAAGGAAAAGGCCATGAAGTGTTACCGTCTGTGCGAAGGAGGCTTCTTCCGGGCGCAGGCCACCCTGGCCATGGCCGTCCACGAAAAAAGGGAAGGGCAGTACCGGGCCGCAGCCAAACTGCTGGAGACCATGCTGGAACGGGGCGACGACCCTGTTTTCGCCTATGAGGCGCTGGCGAAACTCTACGAGCACCAGTTTCGGAACCCGGAACAGGCGCTGCATTATGTGCGTCAGGCCCTCCTGCTGCTGGCGGAACCGAAGCTTCATAAAGACGAGGCTGTACAAGAAAAGCAAAATGAGCTACAATATCGTTATGCCCGTCTGCGGCGCAAGCTCCGTCAGGAATCTTCCGCGCTGTGACCCGCCTTTTTGAACCGATGAATTGATTTTGGAAGGAGAAACGAATTCCATGGCGCTCAATACCATCTTTAAGGCCCGCAAGGCCATGAAGCTCCACAATGAGGGAAAATTTGACGAGGCCCTCAAGCTCTATGAGGAATGCATGAGTGAAGGAATGACGGACATGAAGGCCATTCTGCCCTATTCCGTGCTGCTTTTGCGCAGCGGCCAGTACCAGAAGGCCCGCGAACTGCTGGTAGCAGTGCAGAAATATCCTATGGCGGACGATCAGAAGCGGCAGCTGTACGTCAACTACGCCGTGGCCGTCTATAAGCTGGGCGATCTTGACAAGGCCCTCGAAGTGCTGGAAGTACAGCAGAAAAAAGCGGAAAGTGGTCTGGTCTACGAAACTCTCGGCTACCTGCTGGTGGAAGCGGGCGATTTTGACAAGTCGCTGGAATACAACCTGAAAGCCCTCGAATACGACGATGAAGACCCTATTACGCTGGACAATCTGGGCCAGACCTATTATCGGCTGAAGGGCGACAAGGAAACGGCCAAGGGCTATTTCGACAAGGCATTGGAACAGAAGCCCGGTCAGCTGGATACGCTGTATTTCCTCGCCCAGTACGATATCGAAGCCGGAAATCGCGAAGCAGCCCGAGAAAAGCTGGAGACCGTGCGGGACGGGCGTTTCTCTCCCCTGAATTTTGCCAGCAAAGAAAAGGCCGAAGAACTTTTGAAAACGCTGTAAGACCCTTTCCGCAGCCCGGAAGAATTTTTCCGGACTGCTTTTTTGTGCAGGAATGGCGCATCGGCAGGGCGAATGTTTTTTGGCAGCATACAGAGCGAAATACCATAGCATTTTAGGGTGAATGCTCCCGCCTTAAAAGAAAGGAAGCCTGTTCGTGAAAGACCTGCTGATTGGTACTTTGACCCGCTTGGGAGGGCCGGGAATCTGCTATGTGCGCACAGATGGCGAACATCTGACGCAGCTTTGGACAGATGGCACGCTGACAGACCCGAACTGGCAGGACGTCAGCCCGGATGGGCGCATTTTTTCCGTCAGCTGCGACGGCCCCGAACCCATGGATGGCTGCATTCACGAGCTAACTATCACCCCGGAAGGCATGAAGGTACTCTCCACCCGCTCGACCGGCGGAAAGGAACCATGCCATCTGACTTTTTCCGAAGATGGACGTTTCCTGCTTTGCGCTAATTATGGCACGGGTTCCCTGGCCGTTTTTCCGATCAGCCCAAACAGCATCGGCGAACGGCTCCAACTCATCCAGCACATCGGCCATGGGCCGCATTCCACCCGGCAGACAGGCCCTCACCTGCATCAGATCACCCGGATTCCAACGCTGCCGGGCTGCTTCTGTGCTGTTGATCTGGGGCTGGACAGGCTGTATGTCTATGAACAGGATGAAACGGGGCTGCTTTACGAGCAGTATCGCATTGCGGTTCCCGCAGGGCAGGGGCCGCGCCATATGGCCTATCATCCCGTCAATGGCGATGCTTTTCTGATCACGGAGCTGGGCAACCGCATTTATCCCGTGAAGTTTGGACGGGATTCCGGGCAAGTGCTCGGCGACGGATTGCCAATCCCGAAAAACGCCGACGATGTCAACTACGCCGCCGCCCTATGGTTCCCGTCAAACGGGAACAGTCTGTATGCCTCTAACCGCGGTGAAGGTTCGATCGTCCGTCTGGCAGTTTCCCCGCTACGCAAGACGCAGACGCTTTTCCTGCCTGGCAAGCTGCCCAGAGATTTTTGCCCGTTGGGGGATGAAATGCTGGTCGCTGCCTGTCAGGATCAGGGACTCTATCTGCTGCGGGAAGGAAAGGTCCTTGATTTTCTGCCCTGTCCCGGTGCCGTTCGTGTTAGGGAATTGCCGCAATGTTCTTAAGCTTGCCCTGAAAGGCTGCTTCTCTTTTGTTCTTTTCATGGTCATAGCTTGTCACCGAACCGAAATATACGCTATAATGAACGCCGTTGAACTTTTGAAGTTCGTTTTCCCGATACCGCAGCAGGTTTGAAGGGGGCAAAGCCAATGAAGAAATTTCTGAAACAGTACTGGTTCATTCTCAGTATGCTTATCGCGATCGTAGCGGGCTGCGCCGTTGGAGCAGTTTGGCCGGGAGCAACCTGTCTGGAACCGTTGGGAACCGTTTTCATCAATATGATGTTCTGCGTTGCGGTACCTATGGTGTTCTGCTCCATTGCCTCGGCCATCGCCAATATGAAGGGGATTCGCCGCGCAGGAAAAATCATGGGTGCTACCCTTGTGACGTTTCTGGTGACGGCTGCCATCGCAGCCGTGGTGATGTACGCCGTTTGCCGGGTGATCCCGCTGGTGACGGGCGCGTATGATCCGCCGGAAGGCGAAGTAGGCAGCGTATCCGCCGCAGAAATGATCGTGAATTTCTTTACGGTGCCTGATTTTACAGCGCTGTGGAGCCGCAAGGCCATGCTGCCCCTGATCGTGGCGGCAATCATCTTCGGCTTTGCGGTGCAGTGGGCCGGAGGCGCGGATACTCCGGTGGCCAAGCTGCTGTCCAGCCTGACGGACTGTATGCTCAAGGCTGTGAAGATCATCACCTATTATGCTCCCATCGGCTTTTTTGGTTTCTTCGCCTATCTGGTGGCGTTTTATGGGCCACAGCTCATCAGCGATTATTCCCGGACGCTGGTGGTGTACTACATTATGTGCTTCGTCTATATGTTTGCCTCCTTCCCAGTGTACGCCCGTTTCGGCGGCGGCAAGGGCGGCGCGAATGTCATGTTCCGGCACCTGTTCCGGCCTGCGGCGGTCTCCTTCGGCACCTGCTCCTCTGTGGCTACCATTCCCACCAATATGGACGTGGCTGAGGAAACGGGCATTTCCAAGGATGTTTCGGACATTGTAATCCCCATGGGCGCTACCATGCACATGGATGGCTCTGCCATGGCCGCCATTGTGAAGGTGGCCTTCCTGTTTAGCATCTTCGGCATGGACTTCACCGGCTGGAATGCCATCGGAGCCATTGTGGTATCGGTGTTTTCGTCCGTAGCCATGAGTGGCATTCCGGGCGGAGGCGGCGTTGGCGAGCTGGTGCTGTGCACCATTTTCTTCCCCAACCAGATGGAGATCGCCTACCCCATCGCCATTGCGCTGGGCAATCTGGTCGACCCGCCCGCCACCATGGTCAACGCCGCCGGCGACTATGTGGTCTCCTTCATCGTGTCCCGCTTTGTGGACGGCAAGGATTGGCTGCAAAAGAAACTTAAGGCAGAAAAGCCGAACTGCTGATTGATGATTCCTTATACGCAAAAAACGCCTGCGGTTTTCAAAGCCGCAGGCGTTTTCGATTATTTCACACAGCCACGGACTGGTCGGTGCTGTCCGCATCCGCCATAACGCCATACTCCGTCACGCCGGTAACGGTTTCACCGTCGATCTGCAATGCCGTGGGCCGGTCAAAGGCAACGGTGATCTCCTTGCCGGAAAGCACCTCCACCATCTCCGTATGCTTCACGTGCTCGCCTTTGAAAATGCTTGGGAAAACCATCAGCGTTTTCAATTTGGAAGGGCAGTGAAGCACCACCACTGATACGGTTCCGTTCTGATTCAGACGGTTTTGTGCCGGGGCCACCTCCATGCCGCCGCCATAGTAGCGGCCGTTCATGGTCGGGGCCAGCCACACGTGGCGGTAGCGATGAGAAACGCCGTCCACCGTCACCATAGCCGAAGCAGGCTTAAAATGGAACAGCAGCCCCTTGATAGCAATGGAGGCATAATTGACGTTCTCTTTCCCCTGCATCCGCATTTGGTCGCCCGTCTCGCAGCAGTAACCGTCGATTCCGTAGCCGATGCCATTAAGGAACCTGCTTTTCTTGCCCTTAACCTCCACCACCGGCAGATTTTTCAGATAATCGTTGAGCAGGATCATTCCGTCCACGGAATTTTGACCAACATCGTTCCAGAAATCATTGCCGGAAAATAATATAGAGGGCGATTCAGCACGCTGCTGCCATAGCGATTGATGAAATGATTCAGCGTCCCGTCGCCGCCTGCCAGCACCACGGTTTCCTCCATGGGCAGACGAGCCAGAAAATCAGCCGCGTCCATCCGGGTAACATCCCTATATTCGATCTTTTGTCCCTGCACCTTTTTCTCGATCTCCCGGGCCTTTTCTTCCCCGTGACCGTTTCCCGCCATGGGATTGTAGAGAACGTACATCTTCCGTTCATCCTTCCGTCTTTTCTCGGGCCGATCAAAGACCCTGCGAACGATTCTATTATCCATCTTTAGGACAATTTTTGCCCACGGTCAAAAAAGCAAGTCTGCCCAAACTTTTGGCACAAACACGCAACTGCCTATTTTTTAGAAGAATGAAAAGCCGTATAATCAATACTGCGTTGGTGTACGCTTGACTGTGCCGGCGCAAAAGGGGGCTATAAAATGGTACTGCTATACCTTCACCGGGTTTTGATTCCTGCGGCGGTGATTCCCGCTATTTTTCTGCTGGTCAAAATTTACCGGGCCGACCGCCGGGAAAAGGAGCCGCCGCAGCTTTTGACTTCGCTGGTCTTCTGCGGCATTCTGGCTACGGCAATCGCCCTGGTGGCAGAGAAAGTCGGATTCTGGCTGCTGGGCTGCGTTTGGTCGGAAAATTCACTTATTTATCAGCTGATCGAATATTTCGTGATCGTGGCGTTTGCAGAAGAAGGCGCCAAGTATTATCTGCTGAAAAAGCGTACCTGGATGACCCCCGCCTTCAATTTCACCTTTGACGGCGTGGTGTATGCGGCTTTTGTGTCGCTGGGCTTCGCTCTTTGGGAGAATATCAGCTACGTCACCTCCTACGGGCTGGACGTGGCGGTGATCCGCGCCGTGACCGCGATTCCCGGTCACGCCTGCTTTGGTGTATTCATGGGCGCATTTTATGGTGCAGCCAAGAAGTACGATGGCATGTGCGACCTGACTACCTCCAAGAAGTATCGTCGGCTGGCGCTGATCGTTCCCGCTCTGATGCATGGCCTGTACGATTTCACAGCCTCCATGGAGAGCCGAACCGGCGGCTGGATCTTCCTGATGTATCTGATTGCCCTGTTCCTGACGGCGTTCCTGCTGGTACGGAAGCTTTCGAGAAACGATGAAGAAATTCCCGGAAGCGTTTATTTCGGATAAATGCGGTTATGAAAAACGACGCTGAATTTTGGGTTCAGCGTCGTTTTTTGATATTCGCTTATTCCTGCCGTCCCGCGATTTCCCGGGCCACGTGAACGCCGCTGGCGGAGGCGTGGGACAACGAGTGCGTGATGCCGCTGCCGTCGCCGATGATATACAGGCCGGGATAACGGGCCTGCAGGTGCTCGTCCACTTCGACTTCCATGTTGTAGAACTTCACCTCTACGCCGTAAAGCAGCGTGTCGTCATTGGCAGTGCCGGGAGCAATCTTGTCCAGCGCGTAGATCATCTCAATAATGCCGTCCAGAATGCGCTTGGGCAGTACCAGACTCAAATCGCCGGGCGTGGCGTTCAGCGTGGGCGTAATGAAGGAGTCCTCCATCCGACTGGGGGTGGAACGCCGCCCGCGGATCAGATCGCCGAAGCGCTGCACGATGACTCCCCCGCCCAGCATGTTGCTCAGGCGTGCAATGGACTCGCCGTATCCGTTGGAATCCTTAAAGGGCTCGGAAAAATGCTTGGAGACCAGCAGCGCGAAATTGGTATTTTCCGTCTGGCGGGCCGGGTCTTCGTAGCTGTGGCCATTAACGGTAATAATGCCGTTGGTGTTTTCGTTCACCACCGCGCCCTTGGGATTCATGCAGAAGGTACGCACCAGATCGCCGTATTTTTCGGTACGGTATACGATCTTGCTTTCATAAAGCTCGTCCGTCAGGTGAGAAAACACTTCGGCGGGCATTTCCACCCGAACGCCGATGTCCACGCGATTGCTCTTGGTAGGAATTTGCAGTTCCCGGCAGATATTCTCCATCCATTTGCTGCCGCTGCGGCCTACGGAGATCACGCAGTCCTTGCAGGAGAAAGTCTGCCCACGGGCGGTCAGCTCGTAACCGTCTTCCGTCACCCGTACCGTTTCCACGGGCGTATCGAAGAAGAAGTCCACCTTCTCCTTCAGATAGGCATACAGATTTTCCAGCACCACATAGTTGATATCTGTTCCCAGATGGCGGACGGAAGCGTCCAACAGATGGAGGTCGTTCTGCAGGCACATTTTTTTGATGTGACTGCCCGCCGTAGTGTACAGCTTGGTGCCCTCGCCGCCGAACGCCATATTGATGTCATCCACATAGCGCATCAGTTCCAGCGCGTTCTTTTTGCCGATATACTCGTACAGTGTACCGCCGAAATCATTGGTAATGTTGTATTTGCCGTCGGAGAAAGCGCCTGCGCCGCCGAAGCCACTCATAATGGAACAACTTTTGCAGCCGATACAGGTCTTAAACTTCTTGCCGTCAATGGGACATTTGCGTTTGTTCAGTTCATGACCCGCTTCGAATACGCCCACCTTGAGCTGCGGATTCTGCCGGATCAATTCATAAGCGGAAAAAATTCCTCCGGGGCCTGCCCCAATGATCAGCACGTCATACATGATCGTTCTTCCTCCTTCATTTCCCGGGCGCAAAAAGAGAGCCGATTTTCTATAAAGAGAACCGGCTGACTCGTTTATCATAGCATATTTTTTGGGGGAAGTCAAAGCTTAGCCGCTGTAATTCCGGCAAAGAGAACCCCGGCTTTTAGAAAAAAGCCGGGGCGTATTTTCAGCAGATCTCCGTGACCATGTAGCCCTTTTCTTCCACCACGGTCTTGAGTACGCTATCTTCCACGGGAGCGCTCAGCTTGACGACCGCCGTGCCGCTTTCGTGACTGACCAGCGCTTCCTGCACATTAGGCAGGGCTTCCAGCGTCTTTTTAACCGTGGCTTCGCAGTGGCCGCACATCATTCCTGTGATCTTCATCGTCTTTTCCATGGTTTGTTCCTCCTTTTGACTGGGGAGCTGTTTCAGCTCCAGGGTTTTGATTTTATGATCCCGGCTGGCGTCATGAACTTTGAACCAGTTCAGACGCAGCGCGTTGGACACCACACAGAAGCTGGACAGGCTCAT
>OHHU01001132.1_pt1 | contig 12716 bp, 10 predicted proteins | sample 1568151 | NCBI WGS metagenome assembly OHHU01 (sample SAMEA3879572, study PRJEB24766) | human gut metagenome | biome: human-associated habitat; feature: feces | place: USA | collected 1985/1987 | reverse complement strand
CAATGAAATCGATTGCTGCACCCATTGAATACGATACAGGAATCTGATACTTTTCCATATTTTCATAAATAAAAATATCCTGTTTTTTAAATAATAACGGGCGGTAAGGCGGTAGTTTGATAAACTATCTCTTACCGCCTGTTTCTTTTTTTATAGTTTAAAATTCTACAACTTTTTTTCTATCCTTATAACTTTATTGTATATTTGCCCAAACAATTCTATATTCACTGAATGGGCTTATTTAGGAATATATAGTTTTTTTCTTTTCTTACTGATATCCATTTTGGGGCTTTCATCAGCCTTTGCGGTGACTGGAGAACACCCAGTATTGATTATCAGTTCGTATAATCCGGATGCTCGTCAGACTTCCGGAAATATATACGATTTCATGGAAGAGTTTGAGCGTCTGGGTGGAAAAGCTCCGATAGCTTTGGAAAACATGAACTGCAAAAGCTTCTCTGAATCGCCACAGTGGAAATCGAAAATGACGGAGATACTGGATAAGTATGAGGGAAAGCGTGCGCCTGTATTACTTGTTTTAATTGGTCAGGAGGCTTGGGCTGCCTATCTATCGCAAGAAGACTCTATACGCGGAAGGTTTCCGGTACTGACTTCATTGGCAAGCCGCAATGCCATTATTCTTCCGGATGATTCTGTAAATCTGAAAACATGGATGCCTGGTGCAGTGGATTTCTTTAATGACTTTACTGATTCTTCTGTTAAAGCCGGTTTTGTTTACGAATATGATGTGGAAGCCAATATCAATCTGATAAAACACTTATATCCGAATACTAAAAATATAGCTTTTGTTTCTGATAACAGCTATGGAGGCGTTTCCTTGCAAGCCCATGTAGTAGAGGAGATGAAGAAACATCCGGAGTTAAATCTGATTCTACTGGATGGACGTACCAATACGATTTATACCATCAGTGATAAACTTCATGAATTGCCCCCGAATACAGCTTTGTTGATGGGTACCTGGCGTGTGGATATGTACGACGGATATTTTATGCGTAATGCAACTTATACCATGATGGAAGCTGCGGGTGATGTACCTACATTTTCCATTAGTTCTGTCGGTATTGGTTATTGGGCTATAGGTGGAGTGACACCCTCTTATCGGCCATTAGGCAAGGATATGGCGTATCAGGCAGTCCGTCTGCTGCAAGGAGCTGACAGTGATCGTATAGAAGTAGAAGTCATCCCTAATAAAGTGATGATGGATAGTAAGATTGTGAGGGAAAAGCGTCTGGATCTGTCTTTTATTCATCAGCCGATAGAAATGGTGAATGAGAATCCATCGTTCTATGAACAATATAAATATCATATCTGGACTGTTGCAACCATTTTAGTCGTGTTATCTGCGGGGTTGTTTGTTTCATTGTACTTCTATTACCATACCAAAAAGCTGAAAGATGAACTGCAAGAGTCGGAGAGTGCTTTGAGAGATGCGAAAGACCGTGCAGAAGAGTCCAGCCGTCTGAAGAGTGCCTTCCTCGCAAATATGAGTCATGAAATCCGTACTCCGCTGAATGCAATTGTGGGATTCTCGGATGTGTTGGCTTCCGGGGGAAGTTCGGAAGATGAACAGCAGGGGTATGTTGATATCATTAAAACCAATTCTGATTTGCTGCTTCGCCTGATAAATGATATTCTGGATGTTTCCCGTCTGGAGGCGGACCGGGTTACGTTTACATTTGAGGAATGTGATGTAGTGCCGTTGTGCCAACGCGTTTTGGCTTCTGTCAGTCAGGCTCGCAAGTCGGAAAATGAGTTTATCTTTGAGTGCGACCGTGAAAGCATGGATATGCGCACTGACACTCAGCGTCTGCAACAGGTTATCATAAATCTGCTTTCCAATGCCGATAAGTTTACCCGGAACGGTAAGATTACTTTGGGGCTGAAAGTAGATGAGAAGCAGAGAGAAGTCCTGTTTTCTGTCTCGGATACGGGTACAGGTATTCCTTTGGAAAAACAGAAGCTTGTATTTGAGCGATTTGAAAAGCTGAACGAGTACGTACAGGGCACAGGATTGGGACTTTCCATCTGTAAGTTGACCGTAGAGAAGTGGGGAGGAAAGATCTGGGTGGATCCGGGATATACGGATGGGGCAAGATTTGTATTTACACATCCATTAGACATCGAACAACCAAAGAAATAACTAATAACTATGAAAAGAGTTTCCTTTTTTTTAGGGTGGATATTCCTCCTGATAGTAGCTGTATCAGCTCAGGATAAGATCGTAAAGCTGAAAATAGTAGAGACCAGTGATATACATGGGAACTATTATCCTTATGATTTCATACTCCGCCATGAGGCTGGAGGAAGTTTGGCGCGCATACATGCTTTTGTGCAGAAAGAGCGTGAAGTCTATAAAGATAATCTGCTTCTATTAGATAACGGGGATATTCTGCAAGGCCAGCCTTGTGCCTATTATTACAATTATATTGACACTATTTCTCCGCATCTGGCAGCTGAAGTGTTGAACTATATGCAGTATGATACCGGCAATATGGGTAATCATGATGTGGAGACCGGACGCGCCGTGTTCGACCGTTGGGCAGACGACTGCAAGTTTCCCATTTTAGGTGCTAATATTATTGATACGGCTACGGGAAAGACTCATTTCAAACCTTATGAAGTATTGGAGCGAGATGGCGTGAAGATCGTAGTGTTGGGTATGATTACTCCTGCTATTCCTGTATGGTTGTCGGAGAACTTATGGAAAGGACTGCGCTTTGATGATATGGAAGAAACGGCTCGCAAATGGATGAAGATTATCCGGGAAAAAGAGAAGCCTGATCTGGTGATCGGTATTTTCCATGCCGGACAGGATGCATTGCTGATGGGCGGTAAGTATCGTGAAAATGCTTCTGTAGAAGTAGCTCGTAACGTTCCCGGATTCGATATCGTCCTGATGGGACACGATCATGCCCGTGAATTGAAGAAGATTAAAAATATAGCTGGAGATTCTGTCTTGATTATGGATCCCGCAAGCAAGGGAATTGTTGTGGCAAACGCAGATGTTACTTTGAAACTTCGAAAAGGAAAAGTCATAGAGAAGCATATTGACGGCGCTTTGACAGATATGAAAGATTATGCTGCAAGTGAGGATTTCATGAAGCATTTTGCTCCCCAACTTAATGCGGTGCAGGATTTCGTATCCAAGAAAATAGGCAGTTTCACAGAGACCATTTCCACGCGCCCTGCCTATTTCGGCTCTTCTGCCTTTATTGACCTGATTCATTTGTTGCAGCTTGAAATAACCAATGCTGATATATCGCTTGCTGCGCCCCTGTCGTATGATACGGAAATTAGTAAGGGAGATGTGTTAGTGAGCGATATGTTCAACTTATATAAGTATGAGAATATGCTCTATACCATGAAACTGTCCGGTAAGGAAGTGAAGGATGCTCTGGAAATGTCATATGATATATGGACGAATCAGATGAAATCTCCTGATGACCATCTGTTATTGTTCCGCAAGCAACGTCGTGAAGGTGCAACGGATCGTGCTTCTTTCCAGAACTTTAGTTTTAACTTCGATTCGGCAGCCGGCATCATATATACGGTAGATGTAACAAAACCGAAAGGGGAGAAGGTTACTATTATCAGTATGGCTGATGGTACCCCTTTTTCTATGGACAAGATGTATAAAGTAGCACTGAATTCATACCGTGGTAATGGTGGTGGAGAATTGTTGACTAAGGGAGCCGGGATTCCTCAAGATGAATTGAAAGGGCGTATCTTGTTCTCTACAGATAAAGATCTGCGTTATTACCTGATGCAGTATATAGAGAAAAAGGGAGTGATTGAGCCACATGCATTAGGGCAGTGGAAATTTATTCCCGAAGAATGGGTAGAGCCTGCCGCCAAAAGGGATTATGAATACTTGTTTGGAAAAGTGGAGAAATAATCGCTATCTTTGCAGTCGCAAATTTTAAAAGGGTGGTAGGAACGTGAACAAAGAGATGAAAAGAATTATAGGAGCTGTATGCTTGTTGGTGCTGTTTGTGGCATATCAGACAAGTATTACAGCTTTTACTCATGTTCACTATGTCAATGGAGTGATCATTACGCACTCCCATCCGTTTCACGGTAAACATACACACTCCAAATCCGAACTTCTCGTTATTGGTCGTTTGTCAACTTTCCAGGCCCCGGAGGTTGATGTATATGAAGATCTGCACCCCATGCGAATACTTCTGGCAGTGCTGGAAGCTGAACAGGTGTCGCCTTTGGTAAAAGGAGGGGGAGAGCAGACAATTTCTCTTCGTGCTCCGCCGGCGCTCGCGGCATAAATGGGAATTCATTTAAATTATCATTTATCTTTCCTCTTTTAATTTTATCAATACATACATTTTTTGAGCGCAAATTAATGAAAAAACATATACTTGCGCTGGTGCTTACGGTGGTTTGCATCAGCCTCTATGCTGTAAATCCTATAAAGGAAGGCAACATGATTTCCGGTCACGTGATTGTGAAAGGAACAGAAGAAAATATACCTTATGCAACTATATTGATTAAAGAAAACGGCCAGGGAACAGTCTCAAATGAAGAAGGCCAATTCGAATTTCGCAAGCTTCCTGCCGGAAAATATACGCTTCGTGTATCGGCTGTAGGTTATAAGACGCAGGAAAAAGAAGTAACTGTCAGTAAGGATTTTACCGCAGTTGTGCACTTCCCGATGGTGGAAGAAAGTTTCATGACTGATGAAGTGGTTGTATCTGCCAATCGTAATGAAGTGAGCCGGAAGAATGCCCCGGTTGTGGTGAATGTGATGAGTGCCAAACTTTTTGAGATGGTGAACTCCACCGACTTGGCAAAGACTCTGAATTACCAGTCCGGCTTGCGTGTAGAGAATAATTGTCAGAATTGTGGTTTTCCCCAGGTGCGTATCAATGGGCTGGAAGGTCCGTATTCTCAGATTCTGATTAATAGTCGTCCGATTATTAGTGCCCTTAGCGGCGTGTATGGACTGGAGCAAATTCCTGTAAATATGATAGAGCGGGTAGAAGTTGTACGTGGTGGTGGGTCTGCCCTGTTCGGAGCGAATGCAGTGGGAGGTACTATCAACATTATCACCAAAGATCCTATCAGTAATTCCTTCCAAGTTTCCAGTATGTTTTCGTGTATGGACGGACAGTCGTGGGAACAATATATGGGCGGTAACGTCTCCCTGGTTGCTAAAGATAATTCCTATGGTATTGCCTTGTATGAAAGCTATCGCAACCGTAACCCCTATGACCGTGACGATGACGGCTTCTCCGAACTTGGTAAGCTGAACATGAATACCTTTGGTTTCCGTGCCTACTATCGTCCTACACACTTCAGTCGCATCAATTTGGAATATCATACAACCAACGAGTTCCGACGCGGTGGCAATAAGTTTGATTTGCAGCCCCATGAGTCCGACATCACAGAACAGACCAAGCACATCATCAATAGTGGAGGTGCCAGCTACGACCTGTTCTGGCGTGAATATAAGCATAAAATATCTCTTTACGGCTCTGTGCAGCATACAGACAGAAACAGTTACTATGGGGCTCAGCAAGACTTGAATGCTTATGGTAAGACTGATGATCTGACTTGGGTTGCCGGTGGTATGTATGTTGGTAATATGAATAACTGTTTCTTTGCTCCGGCTACTTTTACCGGTGGATTGGAATATCAGAATAACTCCCTGCATGATGTCATGACCGGTTATCACCGTGATATGAAGCAGGATGTACGCATTGCCAGTGCTTTTGTCCAGAATGAATGGAAGATGAGTCAACTTACCATGCTGGTAGGTGCCCGCCTCGACAAGCATAATCTGATAGACAAACTAATTTTCAGTCCGCGCGTCAATTTCCTCTATAAGCCGACTGAAGATTTTCAGGCTCGTCTGACGTATTCTACCGGTTTCCGTGCACCGCAGGCTTATGATGAAGACTTGCACGTGACCGCTGTAGGCGGTGAGGGCGTTCAGATTAAGCTGGCTGACAATCTGCGTGAAGAGCGCTCTAATAGTTACAGCGGTTCTATAGATTGGAGTACATACCTCGGACACTGGCAGGCAAACGTTCTGTTGGAAGGTTTCTACACAGATCTGCGCCATGTATTCGTGTTGGAAGATATCGGTAAAGATGAGAACGGTGACAAGATAAAAGAACGTCGCAATGGTAGTGGCGCACGTGTATACGGTGTCAATCTGGATGCAAAGCTGGCTCATGGCAAAGAGGCGCAGTTCCAGTTAGGTTTCACGGCACAGCGTAGCCGCTATACGAAAGCTGAAGTTTGGACCGAAGTAGATGATGAAGAGTTGACCACCAAACGTATGATGCGTACACCGGATTACTACGGTTATTTTACTTTCTCTTCTGCGCCGTTGAAGAACTTTGATTTCTCTTTGTCCGGTATCTACACCGGTAAGATGATCGTTCCTCACTATGCACCGGTAGATGCTCCTGAAGGAGCTTTCTGCAATATCGAGAAAGACCGTATGGAGAACACTCCCGATTTCTTCGATCTCAATCTGAAGTTGAATTACACTTTTGTTTTGCGTGACCATATCAAGTTGCAACTCAATGCCGGTGTACAAAATATCTTTAATAGTTTCCAAAAAGACCTGGATAAAGGGGAGTTCCGTGACTCCGGTTACTTCTACGGACCTACACAGCCGCGAACGTTCTTTATCGGTTTTAAGATTATGAATTAGATTAAGGTCTAAATTTAATATTGCGGGGGCTTCCGAAATTATTGCAAGGGCTTATGAATTTGTTGTAAGAGCATAATTTCAGAAGCCCTTTCTTATACAAATGTTCCTTTTTTCTTTTTTTTAGGAGATTTCGGACGGTTTTCAGCGAAATATTGCTTATGTTTGCCACGTAATTAAGAAAGGGAGATGAAAAATATAAAGAACGTAGACATAGCAACTATTCGCCGTTTTCCGGCAATGGATTTTATCGGGAATGATTTTGCCATATTCGACAATATAGGAGACATTCCCTTGTTTGGTTACCCTACGCGTCTGAATGCGTCTTGCCTGACACTTTGCCTGAAAGGGCATTGCCGGATACGCATCAATCTGAAAGAGCATGAGCTAACCGCAGGTGTCCTGGTGGTCACACTGCCCGAGCAGATATTGCAGCAAGTGGAGCGCTCGGATGATTTTACCGGAGTTTTCATTGTAGTGTCCGGACAGTTCATTGATGATGTGCTTCCTACGGTACAGCAGTTGTTTCCTTTGTTTTTCATGATTAAGGAACAGCCCTGTGTGCACCTTAAACCGGAAGAGATGGATGCCATTCAGGAATATTATTCTTTCCTTCAGAAGAAAGTAAAACTGAAAGACAATCCTTTCCGTAAAGAGATTACACAAGGACTGATTCTTTCTTTGTTTTATGAGATATATAGTATCTATCAGGGCAATGAGCCTGCGGTCAGAAAGACGAAAACCCGGAAAGAGGATCTCTTTGAACGTTTTATCCGTTCGATTTCCGAATCATACAAAGTGGAACGAAGTGTGGCTTACTATGCCGACAAGATGTTCCTCACAGCCAAGCATCTTTCTACGGCTGTAAAGGAGGTGAGCGGAAAGACAGCCGGTGAATGGATTGACAGTCTCGTTATTCTGGAAGCCAAAGCTCTGTTGAAATCTTCTGAAATGAGTATTCAGGAGATCTCAGACGAGCTTCATTTTGCCAATCAGTCTTTCTTTGGCAAATACTTCAAGCATCACACAGGTATGTCTCCGAAAGAATATCGTAAGCAATAGTACACAGTATCGGAATATTCTTTATTTTTGCAGGTATCAAATACCCTCAAAAATAAGAAAGCATGGAAAAAAGAGAAATTGATCTTACTGTATCCTGCTATGGAAAAGTAAAGGATGTGGAGTATGATGTTGTTATACTTCCCTGGGGAGCTACGGAACCCCATAATCTGCATCTTCCGTATCTTACTGATTGTATTCTGCCCCATGATATAGCCGTAGATGCCGCTACTTTGGCACTGGAGCATTCAGGTGTGCGCTGTATGGTGATGCCTCCCGTACCTTTTGGTGCTCATAATCCCGGACAGCGTGAACTTCCTTTCTGCATACACACCCGCTACTCTACCCAGCAGGCCATTCTGGAAGATATTGTAGCTTCCCTGTATGCTCAGGGGATGCGTAAATTGATTATTATCAGCGGGCATGGAGGCAATAACTTCAAAGGCATGATACGTGACCTTGCTTTTGTCTATCCGGATTTCCTGATTATAGCCACTGACTGGTTCAGTATTGTTTCTCCTAAAGGCTACTTTGAAGCTGAAATAGACGATCATGCCGGTGAATCGGAAACTTCTGTGATGATGCATTACCATCCGGAATTAGTGAATCTGGATGAAGCAGGCGATGGAGAATCCAAGCCGTTTGCCATTCCTTCGCTGAATGAGAAGGTGGGCTGGGCACCTCGTCATTGGGATAAAGCTACGATAGATAGTGGGGTAGGGAATCCCAGGAAAGCTTCAGCAGAAAAAGGAGCACATTATGTAAAACCAGTAATAGAAAAGCTCGCCCAACTCTTTACGGAAGTTGGGCAAGGTGAGCTCTACTAAGCAAAGTGAAAAGCTTACTTATCTACTGACATTAGCCATTTGCCATCTCTTTTTACCATTGATTGCGTACCATCCTGCGTTTCTCCGTTTCCGTAGGTTTGCTTAATCTTTACTGTTGCGCTGTTTCCATCTTCCGATATTTCTTCTGATATGATCTCTATACTTTTCAGTCCGTCCTTTTTTTCATATTCTTTGGAAACTTTCTCTTTCAGCATGGACACAAGCCCGTCCTTTTGCTCTTTCATTTTCTCCGCACCTACGCTCTCATCGAATGCAAGTCCGTCTACAAACTTTTCATAGTCACCTTTGATGAGATAATTACCATACTTTTTCATAGCATCTCCCGGGCCACTTGAAGAGCAAGCTGTCATTAAAAACATAGTCATAACCATCAGACTAAAATAAAATACCTTTTTCATACGCTTTTTTTTAAAGTGATTAATATGTATTTAAAAATAGTATATCAAACAGAGACGCTTGCTCTGCGCAATATCGTTGGGCAGGAGATAATCTCCTCTGAATCCGGGAATATTTACGTGGCTGACACGCCCTTCAGGTAAATCTATTCCCTCTTTTCTGTATACAAAGTCTATCAACTCCGTGCAATACATCTTGGTGGTGTCTGCCAAATCATAATCATGATCGAATAACACATGGCTCGCATAAAGCTGTTCCGCGTGAGTTGCTGCCCGGTATCTGGCTACCGAATCCCCTGATACACGCATGATAGCTCCGTTAACAGCTTTTCTTTTCTCAAAGAATACTTCTACGGTTTCCATTTTTACACGGTCAGGGTCGTCCTTAAAATCCGGTTCACCAGGCACGGCATGTATCACATACCATTGTCCGGCTTTCTTTTTCAGGATGCCGGTATGCGAATAAGCACCTTCCCGGTCTGCAGCCAACACCACTCTACTGGTAATCCCTGTTCCTCTTCTGAAAGCGATATCTCCATCCCGGAATAGTTCTTGTGGTAGCTCTACCGGAGGTGTCTCTTTATCTGAACTTCCCTGGCATCCGACCAGTACAAGGGTAAGAAACAATATTGTTTTCAGCAGTGATACGTGTGTCTTCATTTCCATCCGTACAAATATATAAATTAATTTGCATCATTACATGTTTTTTAAATGATTTTTGTAGTGTAAACGAAAAAAGAGGCAACAACCTTACTCAGTTGTTACCTCTTTTTTAATTTATACCCTAAAAACTAATCTCTTTTACCTATAAAAACTAATTCTATTTCTTTTCTGATGGCGCAAAGGTAGAGAGTTTCAGGGAAAAATGATTTGATATAAATCAAAAACTGAATATTCTTATCGTATTTCTTACAATATCCCTGCGCGAACACGGCTGAGAGTTTCGGGCGTCATCAGCAAATAAGATGCGATATGTGATAATGGTGCCCGTTTGATGACTTCCGGGTGGGTGTGCATCAGCATATTGTAGCGCTCGCGTGCTGTTTCGAACCGCCAGGAGTCAGCTTTCACCTGGGATACTATGAGTGAATATTCCAGTATCTTGCGATAGAACATATTGATTTCCCAGGAGATTTCAGTCAATCTCATGAATTTGTCGTAGGGGAGAAGGTAGACTGTACAAGGCTCCAGGGCCTCTGCCATCAGGCGGGTCGGTTCTTGTTTCAGGGTGCTTTCGATGCAGATGATGACACAACCTTCATAGGAAAAGTGTTCGGTGACGTCCTTACCGTTTTTGTAATAGAATTGGCGCATCATGCCTTTTCCAACAAATACCATGTGGTGGCAGACTTGTCCCTCCTTGAATAAGAGTTCACCCTTTTCCAGCTCTTTGCGGATCAGAATATCTTCTATCAGTTTTCTACCTTCAGGTGCCATGCCCGGATAACGGGAGTTCACAGTGGCATTAACTGTCTCTTTTAATAATGTATCCATAATTGTTCGCTGGTTTCTGTAACTGTTTCCGGGGACAAAGGTATAAAAGATTTGATTTATATCAAATCTTATTAAGTGATTACTAACCGCTAATCACTTAACAAACCCTTTTGTCGTCCACTTCATACTGTACCAGCGTTTTACGAAGATGGCTCCACGGATGTTCTCGTCCAGCAAGAAGGCGACCCACATGCCGCAGATGCCCCACTCCAGAGGGATACCGATGATGTAGCCCAAGCCGACGGCAACGCTCCACTGAACTACCAGGCCGACATAGAAAGGATAGGTAACATCTCCGGCAGCACGCAAGGCGTTGGTTGCAAAGATATTGATGGGACGTCCGATTTCGAGAATGACGTCGATGATGAGGATGGTGGTTCCGAGCCGGATGATTTCTTCATTGGTAGTAAGCCAATGGAAGATCGTGTTTCCGAATATAGCAAGGATGGTGGAGAGTATAACGGTGATCATGACGGATTTCTTCATAACATATTTACCCATGAGGAAAGCGGCATGGGGTTTCTTTTCTCCGATGAGATGCCCGATGCAAATGGCACCACCCTGCGCCATGGAGATGCTGAACAGATAGGCAAACATGATGATATTGACACAATAGGTGCGTGTGGCAAGAGCTTCGACGCCCAGCATATTGATGAAGAAGGTAATCACTACTTGCGAAGAACTGTAAGAAAGTTGTTCGCCGGCGGAGGGAAGGCCGATTTTCATCAGGTTCTTTAGCTCTATCCATGGGAACGGGTGGAAATAGGCAACGGGGAAGCGGTGGATATGTTTGCGAAACAGGATAATGAATAAAAGTATCATGGATACACCTCGGCTGAAAGCAGTAGAGATGGCAGCTCCTTCTACGCTGAGTTCGGGAAAACCAAAGCGACCGAAGATGAGTGAGTAATTACCTATTATATTTAGGATATTGACAACAACGGTTACTAACATTGGATAAATGGCTTTGTTGGCACTGCGCAGGGAGGCGGAAAGTGTTAGTGAGATGGCTTGGAAGAAGGCGAAAGCGCCTACAATACGCATATAGTCCATGCCGTCAGTCATCAGTTCGGAAGTCAGTCCCATTAGGCGCAGGATAGGCCCGGCACCAAAGAAAAGGAGCAGGCTGACGGATACGCCTACCACTATGTTCACAAGGATTGAAACACCGACCACTTGTACCACTTTCTTTTGCAGGCGGGCGCCAAGATATTGGGAGCAAAGAACGGACGTACCGAGATTAATGACCTCGAACACAAGAAAGGTAAGCATAATAATTTGGTTGACTACTCCGACGGCAGCCACACTGCTGTCGGAGTGGCGACTCAGCATAATAGTATCCACGGCGCCCAGCATCATGATGAGCAGGGTTTCTATAAAGATGGGGGCAGCAAGCTTTGCAAGCCGCTTTTTCAAGCTTTCCTGATGTACCATTTCGTATGTGTTTGAGACACGGTGATGAAAAATCGCGCAAAGATACGCAAAGAGGTGAAAAGAGAGATTGATGTGAGTCAAATAAAGAAAAAGGGATTCAAACTTAATCCCTGATGCTTTTCTTAAATCTTTTTTTTCTCCCTTTGCTTTTGACTTTTAACAGATTACATCTTTTTGTGAAAAAAGTCAGAAAAAAATATGATGGAAAGATTTGCATAGTCCAAAAGTTTCCCATACATTTGCACCGCATTTGAGAAACAATGCAGGTTTAAGGAAGTGTGGGTGAGTGGCTGAAACCACCAGTTTGCTAAACTGACGTACGGGTAACTGTACCGGGGGTTCGAATCCCCCCGCTTCCGCAAACAGCCGGTGGATTCGTCTAACGGTTAGGACACATGCCTCTCACGCATGTAATACGAGTTCGATTCTCGTATCCACTACAAAAGCTCTCAACCTATTGGTTGGGAGTTTTTTTTTATATACCTTCGCTACCCGATAGTATCCTAAGTCTTTTATTATACACTAAATTATATCATGAAAAGTAAAAAGACCGTCTTTCTGACCGGAGCCACCGGGACGATGGGGCATGCCGGATTGGTCGAGTTGTCCAAGCGGCTAGATCGTTTTAATATAACACTTTTGGCTCGTCCAAGCAAAATCAATAAAGAGAAATTAGCCGCATATGAGGCCATGGCAGGGATCCGTATCGTTTGGGGAGACTTGACAAATTATCAAGATGTCTTAAATGGAGTAATGGGGGCGGACTACGTATTGCATGTAGGTGGAATG
>OHHU01001121.1_pt1 | contig 12805 bp, 15 predicted proteins | sample 1568151 | NCBI WGS metagenome assembly OHHU01 (sample SAMEA3879572, study PRJEB24766) | human gut metagenome | biome: human-associated habitat; feature: feces | place: USA | collected 1985/1987 | reverse complement strand
CAGCAAATATTGATATATCAAATGTATGGGCGAGAGACTATCTTGATCTTGCACAGAATAAAGGTATCTTCCAGCCCGGAGCAATAGACGTAACAATCACTTTAAAAAACGGAGATAAGTCCTTTTCCATAATCTCTTAATTCCGGATTTTTCTGGTGCAGCAGCGTTCTGGCCCCTATTTGAATATCTCCATTGTGTCATTATTCTATCCTTCCGATATCTTATCATGTTATAAATTTCAGAAAAGAGAACATTGTATTGGGAGGTATTGATGAAGGCTGGAAAGAATTTTCATTCCTTGTCGAAACAAGCAGCTTCTGCAGAGAAGAATATGGATCTTGCTCTTGCTTTTGAGCTCTGGAAACTGGCCTCTTTATTCTGTAAGAAAATAGAGAACATAGAGTGGTGCATGAATAGAGCAATGTTTTGCGAGGCTTATATAAGCAGAAATCAGGACGGTCAGAAACTGTAGTAGTCAACAAAAACTGTCTAGACTGGCCTAATCTCTTATTTTAAGATACATCTACTGTCTGGTATTTCAGGGGACCAGTCTAAATAGCTGCGCGGAATAGTAGATCACTTTGAGGGAACTCAGCCCGGATTGTGCGATCTGATCAATCGCCCAAAAGAAAAAATTACCAAGCGGACTGAGCGATGCCGATCATAGCACCAATCCCCAGAACCGAACGATGCCTGATGCAGAAAACTATCATAAAACAAAGGACAAAAACCACGCCCGGCGGCTCACCGCCATGCTGATGCTGCATCGTGGTGACACCGTCAGTTATGTTGCCAGAACGCTCTGCTGTGCCCGTTCATCGATTGGTCGCTGGATTAACTGGTTCACGCTGTCGGGTGTTGAAGGCCTGAAGTCATTGCCGTCAGGACGTGGGAGGCGCTGGCCGTTCGAACATATTTGCGCATTGCTGCGTGAGCTTGTTAAGTATTCTCCTGGCGATTTCGGTTATCCGCGTTCCCGCTGGAGTACCGAACTTCTGGCGATAAAAATCCGTGATGTCACCGGTTGCCCGCTACATGTTTCAACCATCCGGCGATGGTTACCTGCTGCCGGACTTGTATAGCGCAGAGCCGCGTCGACACTGTGTATCCGTTACCCACACAAAGAAGAAAAAATGGCCGCTATTCATGAAGCGCTGGCGAAATGCAGTGCGGAAAACCCCGTGTTTTACGAAGATGAGTGGATATTCATCTCAACCCGAAAATCGGTGCTGACTGGCAGTTACGCGGGCAGCAAAAGCGCGTTGTCACACCGGGCCAGAATGAAAACTATTATCTTGCCGGTGCACTGCACAGCGGTACGGGTAAAGTCAGCAATATTGGTGGGAACAGTAAATCTTTATCATTATTTATCAGGATCTTAAAACATCTGAAGGCGACATGTCGGCGGGCAAAAACGATTACGCTCATTGTCGATAACTACATCATCCACAAAAGCCGTGAAACGTTGCGCTGGCTGAAAGCAAATCCGAAGTTCAGGGTGATTTATCAGCCAGTTTACTCGCCGTGGGTGAATCATGTCGAAGGGTTGTGGCAGGCGCTTCATGAGACAATAACCCGAAATTACCAGTGCCGTTCAATGTGACAGTTGTTGAAAAAGGTTCGTCACTTTATGGATACCCTCAGCCCATTCCCCGGTGGAAAACATGGGCTGGCTAAAGTGTAGTGGCATTAGGATCTGTTATTTAGCACGGTGCGATTGGCATCACTCGCCGCGTCGTCCAGCGTCAAAGAGCAGACATCAGGCTGTAAGAAAGGATTCGTCGGCACATCATCAAACGGTTGGCCCGCATTCAACCTGTGCCATGCTTGCTCTAGTGTGCAGTCTCTTCGTAGTACGGCAGCAGCATAGCACCACATCCAACTTTTCTTGTTCGTCAATCAACGCGATCAGCGCATATTGACTGATAAACGTCCGTTGTGCCGGAGAGAGAGCTTGCAGACAGGCTGGTTCGAGCGGAAAATGCTCAAGCAATTGCCCCACCGCCTGCAACAACACCTCAGAGCACGCCAGCCAGTCACTAAGCGTCTCGAGTGCAACAACGAAACGGTGCCCCAATCTCCAGTAGATCGTGCAACCCGTGGTTGCCACCACCATCGGTGCATCGCGGAGTTGTCGGGCTAACTGGGTGCAATTCTCTGCGATGACACACTTACGCACCGGGGCGGAGAAACGCCCGTGACGCGGGGTGTAAGCCACTTCCTGTAAGCGTATCAAGCAGCACCATGCCCAAACCACTGCTGCTCGCCTGCACGTCAAAAGTATGAATCAGGCCATCCTCTGATTGCAGCCCATCACCGTGCGATTCATAGCTGCGCTGATCCTCCATGCGAAACGTGAAGCCACCCGCTAGCGCCATATCGCATTGCCCTGTTCCCGGTGATCGGGTTCAGATGAATACCTGTAAAATTGGCCCGGCTTATATCAGTACACATCTGTTGATGATTGCACTCGCTACAGAATCCTGAGGCTCTACTCTCGTCGCACGGCGGCAAACACACTGGATTTTATTGATTGTGTTATTGAAGAAATGCCTTTCCCGATACAGCGCTTTCAGACAGACCGGGGAAGAGAATTTTTTGCCGTTAAAGTGCAGGAAAGATTAAAAGAATACGGCATCAAGTTTCGTCCAAATAAGCCAGCGTCGCCTCATCTTAACGGAAAGGTTGAACGTTCCCAAAAGACAGACAAAGCTGAATTTTACGCTACCGTAGATCTTTCTGCTGATGACCTGAAGGAACTGCTGGCAGAATGGCAGATTACTATAACTGGGAACGTCCTCATAGCGCTCACAACGGTAAAACTCCGATGGAACGCTACTTTGAACTTGCTGAGAAAACACCATACTCTGATGCCGTTCATGCAAACTATCAGCCCAATGAAGAGCATATACAGGAACAGAATTACAAGCTTGAACTTGAACTGAGAAAATTAAAACGATGTCTATGAATCACACAGCTTATTTATATCCTTATTTTTTTACTTACCTGTGGACTTACTTGGCTTTAGTCCCGAGGTATTGCCAAGAGTATCTTTATTATCGCGTCGGCGTTGATCCGGTTTTCCTGTCGACTTAGCAATTGGTTTTGGACCTAGTTTAAGACCCATGATAGTTATCCTTCGAGATGTAAGAGGAATGCCCTCAACATTGGTATATTCTATACTGAGAAATTTTTCAATGGGAATGTTCAACGGCCGAATGATTAACTCGATATTGTGAGCAATGTCTTTTTTTGGCACAGAGCGAACCGTTAGATTGCGCGTATTTTTATGGAAGGAGATCATCCAATAACGGTTACTCACCGATCTCCTTTATGGTAATACGCACCTGTTTTATTAACATATAGAAAAAATTACTCCGGCATGTTTTATCTTTTTGAAGTCAGGACATTTACCAGTTCACTTAAAACTCTCTTTTGTTCTTCATCCTGAAGATATTGAATCCGGAATTTAATCTCTTCTGCAACCCGTCTTGTATTGGACTCATTAAGTATTTTTGTTATTCGCTGTCTCTGATGTTCAGGCTGGCCTTCCATATTTCGTAAAACCAGATGAAATAATATATCATAAAGTGCGCAATGCCATGAATAACCATCATTGGTTAAAATAAGCTCCCAAACCCGCTCCTGCTCAGCAATAAGCTGCAGAACAAAGGATTCAACCTGTTCTGATTGTCCGGGGACAACCCGGTATAGCGGCGCAATCACAGCAAAAAACAGTTCATTTAGCCAGGATTCCGCTTCCTTCTCGCTCCTGAACGGTGGACAGTTTTGTATTCTTCGTTCGTATTCACGGGTAACCTGCTCCGGAATATCCTCCGGCGGTGTCAACCACTTATTCCTGAGCAATATACTGGTTGACGGATGGCAGCAGGCTATTTCAGCAATAATTTCACGTAATGCCTCCGGGCTGAACTTCTTCAGCTGATTGTAGTGCTCCCGGGTAAAACCATGTTCATCGCATAAAAGTTGCCATGTCATTGATATACTGTTTGCCATTCCTTGCTTCATCATTAATACCTGTTACATGAATATCAACAGACCGGTGTACCTTTTCTGAATACCTCCCCGGACGGACTGGCAATCCCCATTCTCCTCAGCGTGGCATCTGCAGCTTTCGCCACTTCGCTGATATCCAGCTTTTCAGGTAGCGGCGGGGACGATATCTGCGCCAGACAATAATTCCGGCGCAACAACAACCACTCCCGTTGTGCTTCTGTACATTCAACATTTCCCATAACAAAAAGCCAGCGGGCAGAAGCTCTGCGCCAGCAACCAGCAGCCTCCAGTTTTTGCGCAACCATGTCTTCCACAACTTCCGGGGTACTCTTTTTCCTGCTCAAAACATTAACTCACTGAAATAATATACATACCTGACGGTCTCAGCGAACCGTCCATGCCGGGCTGAAGTCCTCTTCCTGAAACAATTCCGTCAGCCCGCTAATCTGTTTCAGTCTCAGTACTTCATCCTGGTCCATACCCAGCTCAGTGCCAATGCGTTCATCCATCCAGCCCAGGCGTGAAAGATCCCTGACAATATCGGACATAGAGGTTATCTGGTGTTTACCCCTGGCCCGGTTATGTCGAATGGTCGCTGCAATACGTGAAGCCTGTCCCTTTCTTTCCGGATTAATACAGGTCACTGGCAACCAGCCCTTCAGACGTTCTCCCGTACCTGCTTCCCTGCCCAGTAACTGACGATGAAAACCATCCACGACCAGATAATGCTCTTTCTCTTCCGAGACAACCACAGGCTGCGTGAACCCATCCTGCTCCAGTGAATGTTTCAGCAGTTTCTTCTCACCCGGCGCCATGACATTGGGGTTATAATCGTTAGCCACCACCTCATCCGCTTTCACCCACAGCACACAGTCCACAGGCTCCTGTGCAAAAGGACTGACCTCATGAAGCACCCTGCGCAGGTGATTAAGGGCCTGTATGGTCTCTTCTTCTGGTCGTTCCTGGCTGAAGTACTGACGAATCATGTCACTCAGTACCTCCACTTCAGGTGTCACAGAATCCCCCATTCATTCCTCCTTTCCTTCATACGCTGCAGGTAACGTTCATAGTGCCGGGGTTTGTTCGGACTGAAGGAGAGAGTCCGGCACCAGAAATCATTCTTTATAAGTGTCTTACAGATACGCCGCCAGGACGGAATATCCCGGCTCCCCAGGTCATTCTCCTGTTCATCCGGGATGTCATCCGGGAAGCCCCGCGTCTGATACCAGCGCAGGTAGACAGCAATTTTATTACGGTAATGTTCTGCCGTTCTTTCCGGCATCACATCCAGCAGGAACATCGCATAGCTGCGCCAGGTATGATGGGCCGGTTTTGATATACGTTTACGCAGGGCAAAATAGGCACCGCTTTCATTGGCATAAAGCGCCCCGCTGGCAGCGCCTGACACCCGCTCACACATCCTGGCCCAGGTTTCCGGCTCCAGAACATGGTAAAGCCACAGTCCCTTACGTTGTTCAGGACCAAAAGGTTCACAGACACGCATGTTGCGTAACGGTACGCCGGCACGGTACATCAGGTCATACAGGGGATTGTAGATGGCACGGGTTCTGGTGTGATATATCCAGATATCACGAGTTTTCCAGTCATACAGCGGATACATGGTGTAGTAAAACCCTTCAGGCGATGCCGTGGTCCAGGGCTTATCATCGGCATATCTCAGTTTGCGCTGAGACACCAGCCCCATAAAGCGATTGAGGGATTCATCCGCACGAACACCGGTCAGCACTGCCACTCCACACCGGTTACCGGCAAACCAGGAAGAAAATGCCGGAACAAATTCTTCAAACGTCATGGCATACCGGAAAAAGGGAAAATATGTCATATCCGTAATGGCCTCTTCCGGTGGCTGGCGAACCCAGGTCACTCCTGGCTCCCAGCATATCCACTCCGGCTGAAACTGCGAGACGCCGTTTACCGTGGTCAGGGGAAGTGCCACCCAGTAAAAGGTTTCCGTCACATCATGGTACATTTCCCGCATCTTCTGAATATGTTCAATGGTGCACTGGTACTGAGCCTCCCAGTCAATGAACAGTACAGAGAAACGACGTTTTTTCCTGCGGGCCACATCAGCCAAAAGATGGAAAAGCACGGTGGAATCTTTACCACCGGAAAAAGAGAGACAAACTGATGGAAATGTTTCAAAAATCCACTCAATACGAGCAATTGCTGCACGCAGAACATTAGTACAAAGCCAAATTTTGTCTGTCATTAAATGATCACGCATTACTGAACAATATTATCTGCATCCCTTGATATAAAACAATTCATAATTTTTGTATCGAGTTGGCCAACCTTTTTTCATTACCAAATCGAGTTGTGTAATATCTCTCTTCGATACCATACAGCAAAAGTTTAAGCTCTTCGTCACAAGAAATTTCGAAACAGCCAGTGCCATCATCAAACTTTAATTTTTCAGAGCAATAATCATTTATATAAGTTAGCATATTCCCCCTGTCACTTACATCCATTTGGTTTAACGTATCCATCGCTAACGCTATTCTTTTTCTGTTTGGTTTTGAAACATTACATGCTTTATATTCACCAGAGAGAGCAATAAACGACTCCCCCAGAAACTGTTCAACATCCTGTTCTGTTGCCTCTTTATAAAGAGTATCGATACCATTAAACATGGAAGAAATGGCTGACAAGGATTTAAATATAAGCGTGTCTTTTGCAGCAAGATATACTGCATCCGGGGTCTGGTTAACAACCAGACGATTCTTCCCGCTCTCTATCTTTGCTCTATCACCAAGTTCGATCATTTTTTTCTTGAGATATAATGATGGTGTTACCTTCTGAAAATAAAAGTCACCACTTTGAAATGAAAAAATAAATGCTATCTTTGAAAAATATTTTTTAGGCAATTCATCATAATTTTTTGAATCAAACTCATCTTTCAAAAAGGATGGGCAGTATTCCCGTTTACTAAATTCACTGAGACTAAACCAGGAATCTTCATCAAGATTATGATCCGGTGCATACGGAACCAATGAACACACTGACAGATCAACCCTTTCAAAAAGGGTATGATCTGAGACAATCTTAAAATATGGTTTTTTCCTGAGACCTTTTGCTTTAACAAATACATTATCCATTCTTATTTCCTTTCGATAAAGGTATAGTTATTAATCCTGAAAGCCATGGGCACTACAATATCTTGCGGTACTTTATACCTATAAGGACTGATAAGAAAAATCGACGCTCCTGTTTTTGTCTTAATATTATAAAACTCATACCTGAAAACAAGAAACAAAGGATTGAAATATAAGGCCTGAGATAAAAATGTAAAAATAAACAGCACTCCATAAACAAAGAACAACGCCCCCCAGTTATTTATACTCAGGGCAACAAAAAAGTACCCCAGATAACTCGGTAAAAAAGAGTTATTCGCATGCTCAACTGAAATCACCTCACCTTTTTTAAACTCATCTTTTCCCAGCGCAGCACTAAGCACAAGACTGACTTTAGTCAAAACAACAGGTATTAAAAAATAAAAAAGATACGACCCTACCTGAGGAATACCACTTAACCACTGTAAACTCTGTTCATGCTGAAAAAAGTAAAACAACGTATATTTCCTTTGCACCAAAAATATAATTATCAACAAAGAAGTGGCATTGAATGTAAGCAGCAATCTAAAAAGGATGTTAATTATCATGATATCTGGTTCCTGGACATCTAAAAATCATGCGTCATATCACACAATTTGCATTATGAATAACCATAACAATATAACTCAGTTATTGCTACCCAAGCCCAGTATTTAAATAACTATACTATCAATGCGTAAGACCACATTAATGCTCCGCTGAAGAAGAGAAGCACTATACTCTGCAGTGCCTTTAGAAAATTATTCTCCAAAAGATGGAATATCACTTCATGTCCCCTTGCGTCAAAGCCCAGTAACGACTCACCAGCTCGACAAGACCATTTTCCACCTTTTTTTGCTGCTGTTCACTGCTATTCTGGTTACGAACTTCATCATAGCGACGTAACTGCTCTTCTGCCGGGATATGCCGGTTAAAAGCCTGCATGATGCCAAACACCTCCGTTTTCAGTTCACTGACCGTCATGTATTTTCCCCGCTGCTCATCCAGACGGTTCAGGCGCTCAGCCAGCTGCTGTAAGCGGGTCATGCCTTCGTTCCAGCCCGCCATCGCCTCTTCCGGGAGCGCACGACTCCTTACACTCTTCTGCCAGTTATCCACCATTTCCTGAACACGGGGATTGTCGGGAAAAAGTACCCTCAGTTGCTGCAGCAGCTGCGCACTGCGTTGCAGGTTGTATGCCGGGGGTAGTTCTGCCAGTCGTGTTATCTGCTGACCGGAAAGGGTTATCCACTCTGACGCATGATTTAGCAGTGAAGGTGTTCTGCTGAGCTGTGTCATCTGGCCTGCTGAAAGCACATCCGGTGGTGGTGTCAGCAACGCCCTGAGTTGCTGCTCCGCCGGTGATGGCTGTGTCAGAAACTGCCATCCCGGAATGGCCACGCTGACCGCCAGCAATGCCGCACAGACACCAGTTACAAACGGTTTCAGAAACGTGGGCGGGGATTTCTGAAGGGAATGTGTGTTTTCTTTTCCGCTCTCTGCTTTTGTTTCAGAAACAACATACACCAGACGGGAGTGCGGCAGGGTCTGATGTTCCTGTACGTCCGGAGCATCAGACCGGAGTGCCTGCGCCGGAAGGGTTACCGGAGACGATACTTCACCCTGCACAGGCTGGTTCTCCAGGCGGGTGATATATCCCTTCACCATGGCTTCCGGTAAAGCCACTTTACTGCTCTGTTTAAGTTCGTGCCGGGCCAGTGTGTCACTCAGTGCCTTCAGGAATGTTTCGGTCTGATACAGCAGGGGCAGGTTGTCACGGTCGTCCGGAGGCATGGCCCGAAGCGTTTTTTGCAGATGGTTGAACAGACCGGTAATAATTTCCAGCCGGGCGTGGGTATTCAGCGGCCACATCACTGACCAGTGATGCCGGGTCAGCGCCACAATCAGAGCCAGCCCTTCATTCAGACCACTTAACCCTGTTGTATGCATCCGGGCGATGGTGTACCAGGATGCCGTCTGTAATTCCACGCCATTGTGTTCATACAGACGCAGGCAGAGTGTTTCCACGTAACGCCAGTCCACATCCGGGCGTGCCGGGTGAGTCAGTTTGCTGATTTCATCGCGCAGGGCAGCATAATCCGGTAATGACCGGGGGTCACCACCGGTTTTCAGTTTCACTTCAGAAGTCATCGGCAGATTCGGTGTTGCTGTATTAAATCATGATTAACAGTGACGAAAAGAACATCAGTGTGATACCGGTACCCGGGAAAGGTATTCCACCGCGCGGATAATTGCCGGTGTCACATCCCACCGCCGTTTCAGAACCGGCAACAGCTCATTAAGGTTTCTGATATAACGCTCAGTGAACAGCCGTTGTCCGTCCCTGGTTAAATGAAAACCTGACTGATACGGCTTCCTGGGGTCTGAATCTGACATTCCAGTACCAGGAATACGGGGAATGATTAAGATGAAAAAGACGCATCTGAATGTCACTGAATAATGGATTCATCATAAATAAAATACACCTGATAATAAAATATAGTGGAAAACCAGAATAAAGAAATGGTCCGGTATTATGCAAAATCCTCAAGGTGGCGACTGATACTGTTTTCACGGTAACAGGTCACCAGTAATTCACGGGTTGCCCGGGTGAACGCCACATAAAGCACCGGAATCACTTCAGACTCATCCGCTGCACCAGAGTGCACGAAAGACGCATTGATAACCGCCACATACGGGAACTCCAGCCCCTTGCTGCTCTGGTACGTCAGTAAATGCACCACATCCTTACGTCGCGAGTATGTCTTCTTGCCTTCCCTGTCAAAACAGGTGGCAAAAGGTACCCCGCGTAGTGTCATAACGTCCTGCAATTGTTGCGCTGAACGCTCTGTCGGACACAGCACAGCCATATCACTCCAGTGACCACACAGGGCATGGCGCTTCTCCAGCCAGTCTGCAACTTGTCTGGCTTCATCACGTTCAGAAGCACAACGCAGGATTTCCGGCTCTGTACCCTCTTCACCGCCCGCCTGTGGCTGAACGAGCGGTATTTCACGGTTCTGATGTTTTTCAAAATACTCGCGGGAGAATGCATAAGCAAAGTGCAGAATGCGTTTCGGATTACGATAATTGACCGGCAGGACAGAAGTGCGTCCCTGTGCCTGAATCCCCACACTGGCCAGAGAAAAGTTCAGGGCCCGCTCCCGCCGGTAAATGGACTGGGCGTCATCGTACATCAGGAGCAGTGAACGGGATGCGTTATCAAACAGACGGGCAATCAGGGCCAGCCAGCGACTGTCAAAATCATGCCCCTCATCCACCAGTACAGCATCATATCCGGTTCGGGTGATTTTTCCGCTGTTCACGGCCTCTTCCAGTGCACTGAAGCATTTATCAGGATATTCTTTTCTGTCGGCCGTCACCTTAATACCGTGGCGTTTTACCATTGAGGCACACCAGCTGTGAAAATGGGATACCGTAACCCGTGACGCCAGCCCTCTGGCTTCAATGCATTCCCGCAGATAGCTGGCCAGGGTAATGTTGTAGCACAACACCAGAATCTTTCCGGGTGTGGTTTCAGCCAGGTAAAGGCAACGGAACAAAAGAATCATGGTTTTTCCGGAACCGGCCACACCATGAATGACACGATGCCCGTCACCAATATTTCTGGCCAGAATCTCCTGCTGAATATCCATAATTTTGATTTGTGAGTTCTGTTTCACGGTCACTTCAGGAAACAGATGGGCGCGCAGAATATCTCTCATCCGGGGTGTCACCCGGGTTCTGAATCCCGTGGTAAACATCCCGGCAATTTTTTGCCGGAATACTTCAGGTAAAACAGACTGCGTCATTTCATCCTGGCAGATTGTCTGTGCTGAAGGAAAAATTTTTTCCACCGCATTCTCATCATTCCCTGCCAGTGTCTTCAGTTGCTGACGGGTAATGCGGGTAAACACCACACCATACGCCCAGGCCAGGTTCAGCCGTCCCTTATACTGACCGTCATTCTGCCGTAAGCACGGGTTTGCAGGTAAGGCATTAACCGTATCACAGGCATAACGACGAACCTGTACCAGCGGATTGATTTCTGATTTCAGAAGACCGTCGGTTTCCAGCGTGACCTGCTCCTGATTTACCTGGCGCAGCGTGGAAACCGTCCAGTCCTTGACCTCCAGAAATACCAGTCCGTTCTCCGGGTCAATAATGACAAAATCCGGATGCCGGTTTTTCCGTCCCACCGGAATATCGTACCAGACAAGGCAGTCATCATTCAGAAAGCTCTCCAGTCGTGAAGCTACCCTCCTCTCCCCGGGCGTCATTCTCTCCTCAGTGGACGCCGATACATTTATCAGTTTCGCCATAAACGCACCTTAATCTGTGAACAAAAAAATAATCACCACCGACATCCACGGATGTTATATCGTGGGTATAGGGACGATCCGGATCACCTTCCTCAAAAGCAATGGCCACTTCCGTTCCCTGAATCAGCGGAAAATGAAAACCATAAGCATCACCACTGTAGGGTTTGGCCAGACGTACCGGCATACTTTCCTGTCCCGGATTTTTATCATCACGGTCAGCATCAAATTTCACCCGGTACATGCCTGAAGCATCCTGCCAGGCGTAGATATCCCCTTCTTTTGCACTGGTCACACGGGCCGTCATGGTCCCGGTGATTTTCGGACGAGTAAGTAACGGTGGTCGCCAGCAGACAATCTCGCTGTAAGGAACAGCACTCAGCATCACCTGTAGCGCAGATTTCCGGCTACCGGTGAACAGAAGCTGCGTGAGCAGAACCGGCTCCTGTAACGGTGCAGGCAACACTGGTGGAGTACTGTCAGTAATAGTCAGCACCTGTGCCGGCAAGCGTGTTCTCCACATTCAGATGTACAGACGGGGAGATATCTGCCAGAACATCATTAAAATTGTTTTTATTAATATCCGTTTTTACACGCTCTGACAGTGGACGCTCTTCCTGTCCGTTACTGAAATCACCGGCAACCAGAAGTTTGAGCGGAAGCTCCACTTTCTTCTGCCCACCACCCGTATGTAGGTCTAATTTCAGATTTACCCTTGCTTTCGGGATTTCATTCTGAAACGAACTGCTCATGGCTCTCTCCTGTGAAACCTGCATCTCAGGGGTTCCATCACCGCAGATGCCTCCCCTTGTGCACTGATTTAATTTTGATCATTATAGGACGAAGATCTGAAAAATCTCAATATGACAGATACATCGATCGATATAATGCAAATAATCAGGACTTTATTCTATGGAATGTCGCAAAATAATGAATATTCAAAGCTTATAACCATTGTTAATGTAAAAATACAGAAAATTATTCCACAAAACACTTTTGATACAGCCAGTTAACATAAACACTGTATTTTCTTGATTTCAGTCATTGAAAATCACAATGAGTAAAGTTTCAGCAGCATTGACGTGATTTCTGGAAAGCGGGAAAGATATGGAGGAAGGGCCCAACAAAATGCAATGAAAGAAGGAGTGAGGGGATTTCTAGTAAAAACAGAAGATTAACAAAACACATCAGGAGGCAGAGACTCCTGATTCAGTGCTACCACATGAAAATTTAGTTAACTGTTACCGTTCTGAAATCTATGTCAGAAGATATTCCATTACCGAAAATCAATCAGCGATACAGAGACGATCATGGTGCGCTTGTCACCGTGACCAGTGTTGAGGAAACCCGGGTGGTGTT
>OHHU01001118.1_pt1 | contig 12812 bp, 13 predicted proteins | sample 1568151 | NCBI WGS metagenome assembly OHHU01 (sample SAMEA3879572, study PRJEB24766) | human gut metagenome | biome: human-associated habitat; feature: feces | place: USA | collected 1985/1987 | reverse complement strand
TGGGGGTTAAGGGGCAAATCCCCTTGCGTCTCCCCTTAGTATGCCGCACGGGGATTTCTGCCGTAGAGCACCGCGAGGGTCTCCTGACCCGCGGAGCCGTCCACGGAAAGCCCGTTGCGGGACTGGAAGGAGCGAACCGCCGCGACGGTCGCATCATCGTAATAGCCCGTGACGGCTGCCAGATAGCCAAGCTGCTGCAAGCTGTCCTGCATCTGCACCACTTCGTCGCCGCGGTCGCCCTTGCGGAGCGTTTTGTACTCCGTCGTTTTCGCCGCCGCCGCAACCGCTGTGCCGCTGTACAGCTTTGTCAGCGTCTTGTTGCCCGCGATGCCGTCCACCGGCGTCACCTTGTTGCGAATCTGGAATGCGCGGACAGCATCCTGCGTCGTTGCGCCGTACACGCCGTCGCGCGAACCGTCGTAGTAGCCCAGTTCGTACAGCGTCGCCTGCATGGTGCGCACTGCCGCGCCCGTGTCGCCGGGGCGCAGCGTCGCATATTCGTCGCTGTCCACCGCGTCAGAGGAGTACAGAAGCGTCAGCGTCTTGTCGCCCGCAATGCCATCCACCGGCGTGATGTTCATCTTCTTCTGGAACGCCTTGACCGCCGCCGTTGTGCCGGAGCCGTAATCGCCGTCAATCGTGCCGGTATAATAGCCCTTCTGCTTCAGCGTCGTCTGCAGCTGGCGAATCGCCGCGCCGCTGTCACCCGGCCGGAGCGTGGTGTACTTGGATGTATCCGTGCTGCTGGAGGTGGTGAACAGCGCACGCTGGGTTGCGGGACCTGCCTTGCCGTCCACGCGCAAGCCCTGCGCTGACTGGAACGCGACGACTGCTGCCGTCGTTGCCGCGCCGTATTTGCCGTCTACGCTGCCGGAATAGTAACCCTTGTTTTTCAGCGCCTTCTGGAGATTGCGAACCGCCGTGCCGGTGTCGCCCTCGGAGAGCGTCGTGTAGCCGTCCACGGAGGTGGAAGCGGTCGCCGTCGGCATGGAGCTGGCAGCAATCGCCGCATCGGAATAGAGGCGGTTCAGGGTGGATGTGCCCGCCTTGCCGTCCGCCTTCAGGCCGTTCGCCGTCTGGAAGGCGATCACTGCCGCCTTTGTCGCGTCGCCGAAAGAGCCGTCCGCTGTGCCGGTCAGGTAGCCCAAGGATTTCAGGCGCGTCTGCATCGCCTTGACGGCGCCGCTGTTCTTCATGCCGGACTCCAGCGTCGTGCCGATGGAGGACACGGGCGTGGAGGATTTCGCCGCGGAGGAAGAATACAGCGTTTGCAGCGTCGAAGGCCCGGCGACACCGTCGGTGTACAGGCTCTTGTACTTTTTCTGGAACGCCTTGACGGCGTATTCGGTCGCACCCTCGTAGTTGCCGTCCGGCGAACCCGCCATCCAGCCCAGTTCAATCAGGCGCGCCTGCAGCGTGCGGACGCGTGTGCCGGACGAACCGCTCTGGAGATAATACTCAGTGGAGAGGTTCGGGGTCGCGGTGGTTTTCGGCTTGGGGGTTGCGGTCTTGCGCGGAGTAGCGGTTGCGGCGGCTGCCTTGACAGCGTTGGAGCTGTTCAGCTTTGCCAGCGTCGATTTGCCCGCGATGCCGTCCACCAGCAGATTGTTGCGGTCTTGGAACGCGCGCAGCGCCTTCTCCGTCGCGTCGCCGAAATCGCCGTCAACGCTGCCGGTGTAGTAGCCCAGCTGCTTCAAGCGGCGCTGGAGCGTCTTGACATCAGCGCCGGACGAGCCTTTTTTGAGAACGGCAGCCGCAGTCGGCGTGGGCGTTGCGGTCGGCCGCGCGGTGGTGGCGATGCTGCCGGGCGGCGTGGTCACCACGGTGACAATGCCGTTGGACGTAATCACGCCCGGCTGTGTCGTCGGCGTAGCGGTGTTCGCGCCGAAATTAAAAACGGATTCAACCGTCGGCGTGGGCGAAGGAGTGGGCGTGGCGGTGCGCGGGGGCGCTGTGACAGCAACCGTATTGTAAACAACACCCTGATTGGACAGGTCGCCCGACAGGTCGTCCGGCGGCACAAAGCAGCCCGTCAGCGTCATGGACAGCGCCAAAACACCGCACAGGGCAGCACCCTTGAGAATGCGGTTGCGAACAGTTGCAGCGGCATGATTCTTCATGATGATAATTCCCTTCCTTCACACTCAGGGCGAGCGGAGCAAGTGTTATCCTCCTGCCGGATTTGCCGGAAAGAGGCGTATGGGCAATCGCCCATCTATATTGTACACATTTATCGGGCAGTGTGCAAGGGCTAAATTGCACTTCCCCTGCCGGAAAGTGGCGAAAAGCCCGCGCCTTCCAATGATATAACGAAACAAGCGGCGCTTTTCCTCCCTTTCCGCTGGATTAGACGAAGAAAAGCGCGGATTTGTTCCGCTGAATCAACTATAATTCGACATGGGCGCCGGATTTTCCTGCTGCGAGAACCGTTTCGATATGAAAAACCCCGCCGGACGATTCCGACGGGATTCGATTATTCATGCTTGCGAACCTTGCATTTCAGCACGGCATCGACTGCTTTGCCCATTTCCGGCAACTGAATGTCCATCAAGCGGCCTTCGTCGCACTTCTTGGCAAGTTCGGGCTGAATCGGCAATTGCGCCAGCATCGGCAGTCCATACTGCTTTGCGACATCCGCCGTGCGCCCTTCGCCGAAGGGATACAGGCGCTTGCCGCAGTCCGGGCAGGTCATGTACGCCATGTTTTCCACCAAGCCCAGCACGGGGATGTTCATCATCTGCGCCATTTTGACGGCTTTTTCCATAATCATGCCGACCAGCTCCTGCGGGCTTAAGACAATCACGATGCCATCCACCGGCAGCGATTGGAACACCGTCAGCGGCACGTCGCCCGTTCCCGGCGGCATGTCCACATACAGGCAGTCCACATCCCCCCAGCACACATCCGTCCAGAACTGCTTCACCGTGCCCGCAATCAGGCTGCCGCGCCAGATAACGGGGTCGGTGTCGTGCTCCAGCAGCAGGTTGATGGACATGACCTTCACGCCGTTTTCAGCTTCCTGCGGCAGGATACCCAGCTCATTGCCGACCGCCTTGTCGCGGATGCCCAGAATGCGCGGCATACTCGGCCCGGTGATGTCCGCATCCAGTACCCCGGCGATTTTCCCGCGCCGCGCCGTTTCGCACGCGAGCAGACCTGTCACCAGTGATTTTCCCACGCCGCCTTTGCCGCTGACGACGCCGATGACCTTCTTCACCCGGCTGCCTGCGTTCGCCGGGGCAAGCAAACTCTGCGGCTTCTGCCGCGATGCGCACGCGCTCCCGCATGAGGAGCAGTCATGCGTACATTCTTCTGCCATCATGTTCACCTCTGCATCAGATTCATGGGGTATTATAGCATCCGTTTGGGAATGCGTCAAGCTGTCATAATGCCCGAATCGGGAAGTACAGATACTCCTGCTGCGTTTTCGGGTCGGTGAATTCCTGCACCGCGCCGACGAGCTTCACGCCGTTTTCGCGGAAGTAATCGACCATGCGGCTGAACGTGTCCGCACGGCGATTCTCTATGGCAAGGTACTCATACCCCGGCACGACCCACTTCGTCCATCCGTCCGGCACTTCCGCGTCGATGGGACATTCCACGCCTGCGAGGTACAGCCCGTGCGAGAAGCCGTCTGTCCACGGCAGGAAAGAACGAGTTTCGTCGCTCATCGCGCCCCAAATGCCGAGCAGCGCGCCGTTTTCGTCGCGGCTGGCGACGGGGGAGACTTCGTCGAAGTGGGCGTTCGCATCCGACCAGAGCATGGGGATGAAGCCTTCGCCGTCGTCTGTCGAGCCTTCGATGCCGATGACGGCAAAGGAAGGCTTGACGATTTTTTGAATGTTGAGGGATGATTCCATGCTGATACCTCCGATGCTATCCTATTCCCGATTCCGCCACAAGTCATTCTTGCGAATTTTTACCCGTGGAATGCTCGTCGTCAAGTCCACCTCATAGATGTCTTCCTCCGTCGGATGCAGAATCACATGCACCTTCTGCCCCAGCGCCGGTTCAATGGTGGACGTATGAAACAAAATCAGCGCATTCCCCGTGCTCGGATGCGTACATTGCAACTCAATAAAGAAGCGATTGTGTTTGACGGGTGCAGTGTAGCTGACGGTCGCTGCCGTGTGCAGCCCGATTCGCCGCAGTTCCCAGCGCGGCTTCAGGCGCTGGAAGAAATCGACGATGGCGGCAGGGGAGAAGGAGCGCAGCGTCGTGCGGCGCAGGAGCAGAGCGCCCGCGAGCATCCACAGCGGCAGCGGCGCCGACGCAAGCAGCGCAATGGGATACCCCAGCAGCGCGCCCGCAATGCCGATGGCGCACAACACTTCCAGCGCGACGAACGTCCAACGGGAGAAGAAGCAGTGCCGGTGCAGCGCGTTCGCCGCCGCCCAGCCCAGCACGATGCCCCACGCCAGCGGCGCGAGCAGCAGCACGAACCCGGCGAACGATGCGCCCGTTGACCCGCGCGACATCAGATGAACACCGCTGAATGCCAGCCCCCCAAGCAGCAGATAGAACCCCGCCCAGCTGTACGGGCGGAGCAGAAACGCCTGCCAGAGCGGCGTTGCGCCCTCCACGGCATAGCGGACGGATGCGCGCAGGTAACGGCAGGCATACAGCGTCAAATGTACTATCAGTTTTGGCACCCACAGCAGCGCATCCAGCAGCATGTTCAGCAAGTCGCCGACCCCATGCGGACGGCGGAAGGGGAAATCCGGGCGCGCAGAACGGAGCAATTGCATCGTCCTGCGCAGCGATTCGCCCAGCGGCGGCAGACGGAATTTCCGTTTCGGGGGCGCGGACGGCGTGTCCGGAGGCACATCGAACGGGATGTCTGGCGGCATGGTGTCGAACGAATCCGCCGCAGGGTACGGGATGAACTCCTCAGGCGAATAATACTCGCGCGTTCGGCGTCGGCGCGGGGGGTTCGTCCGCATTCATGCGGTGGCGGCAGGGCGCGGCTTCGTTTTCCTCCGGCGTATATGCCCGATCAGCCCGGCGTCGGCGCGGCGTCTGCTCACTCATGGGGCTGCCTCCCTTTCGTATGCGTCGCACAGGGACTTTGCGTCGCCCTGCGCGCGGATTCTACCGTGCTCCAGCCAAATCACGCGGTCGCAGAGTTCGCGAATCTGGCTTAAATTATGGCTGACAAACAGCACTGTTGCGCCGCCGGACATGAGCTCAAGCATCCGCGCGCGGCTCTTGCGCTGGAAACGCTCGTCGCCGACGGCAAGAATTTCGTCCACAATCAGAATATCAGGCTGAACGACGGTGGCGATGGAGAACGCCAGACGCGCGAGCATTCCGGACGAGTACGTTTTCAGCGGGCGGTCGATGAAACGATCGAGTTCGCTGTACGCAATGATTTCCGGCGCTTTGTCGTGCAGAAAATCCTTCGGGTAGCCGAGAATTGCGCCGTTGAGGAAGATATTCTCCCGCCCGGTGAGTTCCGCGTCGAAGCCGCTGCCGAGTTCGAGCATAGGCACAAGCGTACCCTGCAGGGCGACGCTGCCGCTGGTGGGCGGGTAAATGCCGCTGATGATTTTGAGCAGGGTGGATTTTCCCGCGCCGTTATGGCCAATCAGCCCGGTGACACTGCCCTTTTCGGCGATGAAGGATACATCATCGAGGGCGCGGAAGGTGGTGGTATGCGTCTGGCGGCGGAGGGTGTCGACGACAAACTCCTTGAGGTTGGTGGTGCGGTTCTGGTCGATGCGGAAATCCATCGTAATGTGGCGGGCTTCTACCAAGGGGATTCACCTCCTTGTGAAAGATTTCGTGCAATAAGAATGGTGTATTATTCTCCATCAACCAAGAAAAATCCTCTTGCCAAATACAAAACTGACAGAAATTCCTTTCTGCTTCCGCCCCTTGACGGGAGGGCGCGGGTGGGCTATACTTATCCCGTATGGAAAAGGGGAGGAATCTGGATGGAAATCATTGCACGAATCGAAAACGGCTTTCGGGAGAAATTCGGCGTACCGCGGCAGTCGGGGCTTGTGCCGGAGGTGATTTCCCGCGTCGTGATGGCGGAAAAGTACAGCGTCCGCGAGGCGTTCCGCGGCATTGAGGATTACTCCCACCTGTGGCTGCTCTGGGAGTTCGACCGCGCGCAGCAGGATGATTGGCGGCCGACTGTGCGTCCGCCGCGGCTGGGCGGCAATACCCGATTGGGCGTGTTCGCGACGCGCTCGCCGTTCCGCCCGAACCGCATCGGTTTGACGGTTGTCCGCTTGATTCGCATGGAGGAGGAGAACGGGCGCATCACGCTCGTCGTCTCCGGCGCGGATTTGATGGACGGCACGCCAATTGTGGACATCAAGCCGTACCTGCCGTATGTGGACAGTGTGCCGGATGCCGTCGGCGGGTTCACCGAGCAGACCGAACGCCATCGCCTGACGGTGGATTTTCCGGAGAAGCTCAAAAAGTATGTTCCCAAGCAGAACCTGCCCGCCGTGATGGGCTTGCTCGCGCAAGACCCGCGCCCGGCGTATCAGCATGACGGAAAACGCGTGTATGGCGTGCCGTATGGCGAGGTGGATATTCGCTTTGTCGTCGAGGGCGACACGCTGACGGTGGTGGAGGTCGTTCCGTACACGGAAAAGGAGCAGGAAAAGTGAATACGAATCGCTGGATGCAGGAGGTCAATGCGCGGTTTCCGGTGCGCAAAAGCAAGGCTCAAAAAGAGCGGTTCCGCCAATACTTCAAGCTCGGCGTGGGTATCTGTGCCTGCCGCAAGAAAAAGCATGTAGGCTGGTACTGCAGCAAAATTCATACCAGACATGACACGACGTACGACGAAAGCACCCTGCAGGGCGTGGCGGACACGGTGGAAGCCGTCCTCCGGCAGGTCGTCGGGAAGGAGCAAGCATGACCATACGCGAAGAAATCGACGCGCAGTTCCCCATCCGCAAAACGACGGCGCAGAAGCGGGCGTTCGAGAAGTGGGTGATGGCGAAGATGCGCGAAATGGGGTATCGCCCCTATGTGGACGGCATGAACCGAAAGGACAAGCTACGCCACCGCAACATCGTCGCCGGTGACCCTCAAAATGCCGAACTGCTCATCAGCGCCCACTACGATACGGCGGCGACCATCGGCATACCCGATTTGCGCATTCCCCGGAATTTCCCAGTATATATTCTATCACAGGGCGCGGTGCTGCTGGGAATGCTGCTGATTTCCCTGCTGATTGGCACGGCAGTCGGGCTGGCGACGAAGAGCGGTGATTGGCTGATTCTGACGTTCTTTTTTGCCTATCTGGCGCTGATGCTGCTGATGATGTTCGGCGCGGCGAACAAGCATAACGTCAATGACAACACATCCGGCATTGCCGCCCTGCTGGAGACGATGCAGCGCCTGTCCCCTGAAGCGCGCGAAAAGACGGCGTTCATCCTCTTTGATCATCAGGAGACGGGCAGCCGCGGCGCAAAGAGCTACGGCGCACAGCACGTCGAAGTGCAGACGATGAAGCTGCTTGTTGACCTCAACTGCGTCGGCGATGGCGACACGTTTGTCATCAGCGCCCCGAAAATGGCGCAGGATAAGCCGGAATACGCCGCCGTCCGCGAATCCCTCGAAGCGAACGCGATGGCATCCGGCGTGTCGACGCAATTCTTCGGGCGCACGGGTGTGCAAGGCGCGGGCGATTATCGGCGGTTCGTGTGCGGGGTGGGCGTATCGGCATACCACCACAGCGCGGGGGTGGGACTCATCACCGGGCGCATCCACACTTCCCGCGATACCGTCTGCCGGCAGGAAAATTTGGACTATCTCGCCAAAAGTCTCGCCGACGCGGCTCAAAAAATGAATGATTTGTAACAATTTGCCGAACAAGCGGCATTTTTCAGCGCTTTTGCTTTGCAATTTGTACCGGAATATGCTACAATAGTGAATAGAAAGGCTCCCTGTTGGCGAGACTGGAAGAGGAGGAAGCAGCATGCTGCCGAAAGTTTCCAAGGGATTCCGCGCCATTTTTGTCGCGGTGATGTGTGTGGTGTGCGTGGCGCTGTGTGTGCTGGCGGTTCGGCTGGCGCAGCAGGGCGAGCAGCTTCGGCTGACGCAATTGCAGCTGGATGCAAGTCTGGCGCGCTTGAAGCTCCAGCAGACGCAGCGCGCGCAAATCGACGTTGACCTGCCGGAAACGCTGGCGCAATTGCAGGCGGTGCAGCCCGAAGCGGATGCAGCGTCCGCGCGCGAGCAGGAACTCCGCGCCCAGCGCAAGGCGCTCCGCAGCGAGAATGCGGAATTAGCGGCGCAGGCGGAAACGCTCACGCAGCAGCTCGCTCTCCTTCGGACCCCGGACAGTGAGCTGATCGGAGAGGTGGAGACGCTGCAAAAGACGCTTTCATCCCTTCAGGCGCAGGTGGACGCCGCACGGCAGCTCCTTGGGCAGGCAGAGGAGTGAGCCTATTCCCCAATTCACTTGCGCTATCTGCTTGCGCATTCGCATTTGGGAATCGTATACCAGCCGCATTTATTCACAGCCTGAGATTCGACTGACAAAGCAAGGAGGAAGTTCCCATGTCCGAAAACAAGTCCCAGACACCGGCACAGAACACGCCGGAAAACAGCGAGAAGAAGAAAGTCTCCCTGTTTGCACTCATCGTCGTGCTGGTCGTGGCGGTCATTGTGATGGTCGCGCTGTTCGTGCGGTCGAATAACCTGTCCAGTCAGCTGGATGAGGTCAACGGTCAGCTGGCCGCCAGCAACACCGAACTCCAGCAGACCATTGCCGACAAGGAGACGGCGCAGGCGGAACTGACCACCGCGCAGAACGACCTCCGCGAAGCGCAGCTGGTGCTGGAAGAATCCACCGCAAAGGTGGCGGAGCTGGAAGCCCAGCTGGTTGTGCTGAACGACGAAAACGAAGCGAACAAGGCGCAGGTGGAAACGCTGACCGCTGAACTGGACACCGCAAAGGCGAATCAGGCGGCGGCGCAGGGCTACCTCGACAACGTGTCCGCGCAGCTGGATGAGCTGATGCAGAACCTCGGCTTGGCGCAGAGCGCGCTGAACGGCGAAGCGACGGAAGAACCCGCTGACGAACCCGACGCGACGGAAGAACCCGCCGTCGAGCCCGAAGCGACGGAAGAACCCACCGCCGAGCCCGAAGCGACGGAAGAACCCACCGTCGAACCCGAAGCAACGGAAGAACCCGCTGCTGAAGGAAGAGTTCTTACCACCACCATCACGTCTATGCTGCCGGACGAATATACGCTTGATGTTGAACTGCATCTGGATGCGAACAATGTGGTGACGGAGTTGAAGCTGACGCTGGAAAATGAAGTCGAAGGTCTGACGCAGGAAATGCTGGACGCCTTCGCGGAGCAGTTCGTCGGCAAGCAGCTGCCGGTTGTCCTGCACGCGGATGCGGATGAGACGACTGCGGAAGAGCAGATTGTCGAAGGCATGGAAAATCAGCTGGAGAACAGCCGCAACATCATTGATGTGCTGAACATGCTGCTGGCGCAGTAATCCTCTGACACATCACGCCGCCCCGCTGACTGAATATGGATAAGCGGAGCGGCGCTTTTTTGCACTTGTGTTCCTTTTCAATCAATGTTATAATAGAAGTGGACGTGTATGTCCGAGCAGATATATCAACGATCGACGACCAATGGAGGCTGCACATGAAAAAATGGTTTTGTGCGCTGGGCATGATGCTGGCGCTGCTGATGTCCGTCGCGCTGGCGGACGGCGTGAAAGTTACCTTTGCCGAGAAAAACGGGCAAATCAACGGCGGCTATGATTATACGCTGAAGCTGAACGTGTCGCCCGCAAGCGACAAAGATCTGACGGTTTCCCTGACCTGCGACGGGCTGGACGGCGCATATTCCGTGGTCATCCCGGCAGGGCAGAAGAGCACCACGCTGACCGTTCCGACGCAGGTGGTGGAGGAACGCGGCAAGGTCGTTTTTGAACTGCAGAGCGGCGACGGCTACACCGGTGCAGGCAAGCACACGCTGACCATCCAGCGCCTGCCGAACGTGCAGTTCTATCTGGGCATCAACTTCGGCACGGTGGGCAAGAAGATGAGCGTCCGCATGACGGTGACGAATTCATCCACCATCGTCAAGGGCAACAACACCTTCCAGCTGCGCGATGACAAGGGTACAGTGCTGGCGGAAGCAAAATGGTCGAATCCGAGCGGCGACATGAGCTTCTCTATCACCCCAACCGCTGATATGGAGGGCTACACCCGCCTGAGCGTGTGGCTGGGCGATCGCTGTGTGGCGGATGGCGGTTACCTGACCGTCGTTGCGAAGGGACAGCGCGCCGTCAAGAACGTGGAGACGGAGCGGAAACTTGTCGGCATCGGCATGGACTGCGGTTTCGGCGGCAAGAACACCGATCAGGTGCTGGAAGTGCTGGCGAAGCACAACACGAATATCACCTTCTTCATGACGGGCTATTTCGTCCGCACGTTCCCGGAGGAATCCAAGCGCGTGCTGGCGGCGGGCAATGAAATCGGCGACCACACGAACACGCATCCGCAGCTGACGAAGGAACGGCCATACAGCATGATGCGCCAAATCGTTTTTCCGGCGGAGACCATGGCGGAAACGCTGGGCGTCTCGCCGCGCCTGATGCGCCCGCCGTACGGGGACGTGAACAGCAACGTCATCAGCGTTTCGCGCGCGGAAGGCATGGAGTGCGTGCTGTGGAACATGAGCACGAAGGACTCCATCGGCAAATACACGGTGGAAGAGTGCATCAAGAACGGTACGACGCGCGCTAAGCTCGCGCCCGGCAATATTTTGCTCTGCCATCTCGACGCGAATCGCAGCTGGGAAATTCTCGATGCTGTCCTGACCTACTACGAGGAGCAGGGCTACACCGTTCTGCCGATTTCCGCGCTGATTTACGCTACGGGCGGCTCGCTGCCCCCGATGCCCTCCACCCGCGAGGCACTGCTCTACACCGACGACTACTGGCCGAACTGGCTGGCAGAACGCGGCATTGAGATTGAGACGAAGGAATAAGCAAGCAGGCTGTCCGAGAAAAACGGGCAGCCTGTTTTGCAAAAGGTGGAATGCCGATGCACATCACTGACTGGAAAGAGAATTTTATCTCGAAGATGATTACGCGCGGGCGCAATTACTGGCGTGCCGGGGCAGTGAAAAATCTGCACTGCACGCAGAAGAAAATCACTGCTGATGTAGAAGGCACGCGGCTATATCGGGTTGAGATTACGCTGGCAGGCGATGCCGTGGCAACCATGTCCTGCACCTGCCCCTTTGCGAAAGAGGGCGCAAACTGCAAGCATATGGCGGCGGTTCTCTTTGCGGCGACCCATCTGCCGGAAGCGGAATTGCCCGCGCCGGAGTGGGAGAAGAAGCTGAACAGCCTGTCCGTTGAAACGCTTCGGGATTTTCTTCGCCCGCTGCTGAAAAAGGACGAAGCACTCCGAAATCGGCTGATGCTGTGCAAGGGAAATGCACCTGTCCGTGCGGATGAACGCCGCCTCAATTGGCAGCGCACCCTGACGCAGACGCTTCACGCCGCCGAATGCTATTCCGAAAACGAGTATGACGAATACGCGGAATATGACGAAGAAGAGGAATCACCTGTTCAGGAACTGCTGGAGCTGATGGATGCGGAACTGGCTGATTTGCTGACGCCGGAACATGTGATGCTGGCGTTTGAACTCGTTTGCGACACGGCAATGATGTTTGAATCCGCCGATGAAATTCTTGAACAGGAGGATATCGAAGACGCTTGCCGCGATGCATGGATGCGGATTCTTGCCATCGCAGCACCCGACCAGCAGTCGGCAATGTACGAGTGGTTCGCCGCTGCATTCCGGACGTGGAAGCCGATGCCGTATTTCACCGCGCCGCTGGCGTTCTTGTTTTCGTATCCGTGGGACGAAGCGATTCATCAGCGGAATCTTGCGCTGCTGGACGAGAAAATTGCCGAATGGAAGCCGAATGCGCAGGAACGCGGTGGAGGCGCGATGGTGAATCTGATGAATCAGCGTGAAAAAACGATGCAGCAGCTGCACGCTTCGCAGGAGGACATCATCAGCTTCTGGCATTCGCATTGGGATGTGCCGTATGCGCATGACCGGACACTGAAAACGCTGATGGCGGCGGAAAAGTGGACGGAAGCCATCGAGCAGGTCAAGGCGGATTTGCAGACGTTCGCCGGGGAATATATGCCATGCAAGCAGCGCCGCGAACAGCTGATTTTGCTCTATCAGCGCGCGAATCAGCCTGACCTTGTGCAGCGGGAGATTCGGCAGTACATTGAGCAGTACAATCAGTACAGCATGGAGCAGATTGATGCGCTTCGAGCGACGCTTCCCGCCGATGCGTGGCGCGACGAGGCGGAACGTTTGCTGAAACTGCCGACGACAAGCACTATCCGCCTGCCCCTGCTGGCATCCATTGAGCAGTGGGAGCAGCTGCTCCAGCGGATTCAGCAACACGGCAATTTTGAGGGACTGTGTACCTATTTTGACCCGCTGATGGCATGGGATTCCGCCCGCACGCTGGCACTCTACCGCAACATGGTGAATCGCGCTATGCAAGGTGCTTCGTCGCGCGCCGCCTACTGCGAGGTCATCCGGCAGCTGGAACGCATGAAAGGCACCGACGAGGGAAGAAAGATAATTGCTGACCTTGCTGAACAGTGGCGCAGGGACTACAAGCGCAAGTGCGCACTGCTGGACGAATTGCAGAAAGCAGGATACTGACAAAAAACAGGCTGTCCGGGCAAAACGCTCGAACAGCCTGTCTTTTCTTACTTAATGTCTACTGACCAACCCAAAAAGCATTGCGACACAAGGCAATCCCGGCAAT
>OHHU01001112.1_pt1 | contig 12871 bp, 7 predicted proteins | sample 1568151 | NCBI WGS metagenome assembly OHHU01 (sample SAMEA3879572, study PRJEB24766) | human gut metagenome | biome: human-associated habitat; feature: feces | place: USA | collected 1985/1987 | reverse complement strand
TTTTGCAGGTGCAGTATTTATCTAACAGAATTGTAAAGTAAAGCAACTCCCTTTTCCCGGTTCCGAATAAACGGTAATATTTCCTCCATGCTGATTCATGATCTGCTTGCAAAGACTGAGTCCGATACCCGAACCGGCAGTTTTCGTTGTGAAGAACGGAACAAATATTTTATCCTGCACTTCAGGTAAGATACCTTCACCATTATCCCGAACAGTAATAGTACAACGCCATGCAGTAAGAGAAGAAGTCACTTTAGGCGCAAAAACAGCTTTAACCTCAATCTTGGGCGTTTCGCGGCGGGCAGATGCTTCACGAGCATTTTTCAACAAATTAATAAGCACTTGTTCTATCTGAGCACGATCCACATCCAGTGTTTTCTCCGAAGGTGGAAGCTCGAAATGAATAGTTTCATCAGGAAAAAGTTTCTGTAAATCGGTGAACAGTTCCCGAACCGGCACACTAGCACAGACAGGAGCGGGAAGACGGGTAAGACGACGATAGTTTTCTACAAAACCTAATAGTCCCTTACTACGTCGATGAATGGTTTGCATAGCTTGTAGCATTACAGCATATTCTTTTTCGCCCGCTGCATCTTTTAATGTAACGGGTACACCACGCTCACTAAGTGTTTCAGAGAGGGAAATGATAGGAGTAATGGAGTTCATGATTTCATGAGTGAGTACACGTATCAGCTTTTGCCAGGCTTCCATTTCATTCCGTTCCAGTACAGAATGGATATTCTTCAAACTGATAAGGCGCCTCTCCATGCCACGGGCTACAAAGAGAGTGGTAGCTACTGCCATTTCTAAAGTGGTTCCATTTCGATGAATACGTATGACCTGCGTTTCACCGGAAGGAAGGCTCAAAAGTTCGGCCGGCAATTGCGGATCTTGCCCTAACTGGGCAGTGGCGGCACGATTCAGCCACTCAATACGTCCGGACATATCAGTCACTAATACAGCAGTATCTACCTTGTTCAGCAGACTTTCGTAATACTGATGTTTTATTTCTTCTTCCAACAGGCGGGCACGAAATGCCTGCAAGGTTTCAGATAGCTCTACAGCCATTTCTGTCATCAGTTTATTTTTATAAGGCGGACGGAAAGCCTGTGTCATGTCATTATAACGCAAACTGTCCGTCAGGCGACGCATCATCTGCAATTGCTTCATCTGTATATAATAAAGGTGTATTCCTGTCCCCAGAAGAAACAGGAATGTTATAAGCATGCTAAACCATAAATCAGCACAATATAACACATAAACACCAACAGAAAGTATTGCCAGCAGACAGATATGCAAGATAACAACCAAGGAATACTGCTTCATATTACTTCTTAATTTATAATCCCAATTTCTCAATCTTCCTATACAATGCAAAGCGCGTAATTCCCAAATATTCCGCAGCACGTGTCATATTTCCCTCGCTTAACCGCATTGCCTTTTCTACAGCTTGCCGTTCCAATTGTTCCAGATTAAGTACTTCTTCTTCTTTTTTAAGACGGGGGGAGGAAGCCTGGAACAAGAAATTATCGGGGCGAAGCAATGAACCGTCACCCAAAATCACAGCACGCTCCATCGTATGCTGTAACTCACGCACATTTCCCGGCCAGGAATAACGCAGCAATTTAGCTTTTGCTTCACGTGTCAAGCCCCGCATTTCCTTTTGATATTTCCGGGCATAACGCTGCAAGAAATAATCTGCCAGAAGAATAATATCATTTCCCCGTTCCCTCAAAGGAGGAATATGTAGTTCAATCGTATTGATACGATAAAGTAAATCCTGCCGGAAATTCCCTTCTTCCACCAGATGGCGGATATCCGCATTTGTAGCACAAATCAAGCGTACGTCGATGGATACAGATTGTGTACTACCCAAACGACTGATCTGTCGTTTTTCAATAGCAGTCAGCAGTTTTGCTTGCATAGGCAGTGAAAGATTTCCTATTTCATCCAAAAACAATGTACCTCCCGTTGCCACCTCCATCCGTCCGGCTTTCGGTTTCCGGGCATCAGTAAATGCTCCTTTTTCATAGCCGAATAATTCACTCTCAAACAATTGTTCCGGGATACTGCCGAGATCAATTGTAACGAATGGCCGTCCGTAACGTGGCGAACAACGGTATAACAAACGGGCTATCACATCTTTTCCTGTTCCATTTTCACCAAGTACAAGAATGTTAGCATCTGTATCACGCAGCTTCTCTATCGTGGCAAACACTTCCTGCATCGCGGCAGATTCACCAATAATAGATTCTTCCACACTACTTCCCGCACCGCTAAGTACTTCCACTTGTTCTTTTAGCAGACTAACTTCACAGCGGGAACGGCGTAATTTAATACCGGATGAGAGTGTAGCAAGTAGTTTTTCTTTTTCCCACGGTTTCGGGATGAAATCGGTAGCGCCCGCTTTAATGGCCCGTACCGCTTTATCTGTATCTACATACGCTGTCATAAAAATAACGACTGCTTGAGGATCAATACGCAAGATTTGTTCCAGACTCTCAAAGCCTTCCTGCCCACTGATGGCGTCGCGACTGAAGTTCATATCCAGCAGGATAATGTCCGGCTGGAAGGTCGTCATGAAATATTCGATACGATCGGGGGTTACCGCTACTTTTATTTTTTCCGCATAAGGTTCCAGCAGAAGGTTGAGGGCAAAAAGTACGTCCTCATTATCATCTACTATTAATATTTTTCCTAATTGTTCCATACGAAGCTATTATTATCCGATAATCTTTTTTGCAATATGAATATGTGCAAAGATAAACAATATATCGATGTGTTGTGTGTGCGTATGCGCACTATTTTTGTGCGGTATGGCACACGCTCAATTTACATCAGATAGAAGTATAACATTGTAACACAAAGTATTACATCTTTGGCATAAGATTTGAATCTCTTCTACTAAAAGGAACATACTATGTACAAAAAAATACTTTTATTATTAATAACTTGCGGAACTCTTATAACTATTGATGCGCAGGAACACACTATGGAGCTGACATTAGGTCAGACTATAGAGCGTGCCCGTCGACAATCACCCGATGCGCAAACAGCCCAACACAGTTTTCGTTCCGCCTACTGGAACTACAAATATTATCGGGCCAACTATCTGCCCGCCTTGAAATTAACTTCCGATCCGTATCTGAATCGTGCTATCAACAAAATTACGATGAGCGATGGTAGCGTGAAATTTGTGGAACAAAACTTATTAAGTACCGACCTCACCTTAAGCCTGACACAGAATATTCCTTGGACAGGTGGTACATTGTTCGTGGAAACTTCTGCCCAGCGGCTTGATTTATTTAGTGACAGTTCTACCTCCTGGCAGACATCACCTATAAATGTCGGCTATAGTCAGTCTCTTTTTGGATATAACAGTCTGAAATGGAATCGTCGTATCGAACCATTGCGTTACCAGGAAGCCAAAAAAACTTATGTGGAAACCCTGGAGCTCGTTGCTGCCAACGCTACGCAGAAATTCTTTGCCCTTGCCACCGCACAAAGCAACTACGAAATAGCTTCTACCAACTATGCCAATGCAGACACCTTATATACATATGCACAAGGGCGCTATAATATAGGTACCATTACCGAAAACGAGATGCTACAACTGGAACTTAATAAGCTGACCGAAGAGACCAATCGTATGAATGCCCATATCGAAGTAGAAAATTGCATGCAAGAACTTCGTTCGTATCTCGGTATCCAGGAGGATATACTGATCAAAGTGGATGTCAGCGATCATGTTCCCAATCTTCACATAGATCTAAACACAGCTTTAATCACAGCACGTCAAAACAGCCCGGATATACTGGACATGCAGCGGCGTAAGCTGGAAAGCGAAAGCCGGGTAGCCAGTGCCCGTGCCAATGCCGGTTTGAAAGCCGATCTTTACTTGCGTTTCGGACTGACTCAGACCGGCAATAAACTGAAAGATGCTTATCACAATCCTTTGGACCAACAATACGTCACCCTCGGCATTAGTCTACCTATATTGGATTGGGGACGTGGCAAAGGACAGGTCCGGGTAGCCCGTTCTAATCGTGACTTAACTTATACTCAAGTAGAGCAGGATAAAACAGACTTTGAACTGAATGTCCGTAAACTGGTAAAACAATTCAATTTACAATCCCAGCGCGTACATATTGCCGCCCGCACCGATGAAACGGCTCAACGACGTGCTGATGTAGCCCGGCGACTTTATATCTTGGGAAAGTCTACCGTACTCGACCTCAATGCTTCCATCAGTGAAAAAGACGCCGCCCGACGAAATTACATCACTGCACTATATAACTACTGGAGTTTGTACTACACCCTCCGCAGTATCACACTTTATGATTTTGAAGTAGATGCACCGCTGACAGAAACAGAAAGAATAGAGGAAGTGATGGACAGGATGATAAAAAAATGAGGACTAGAATATGCTGAAACACTATCTTACTGCACTAAAAAATCCGGCAGAAGAAATCAGAACTGAATAAGATATAGTAATCACAAATTGTAAAACAATAAAGATATTATGGATATTAAACTCGAAAAGAAACCTTGGTACATCCGCTACCGCTATTATCTGGCAGGAGGAATTCTATTCCTTGCTTTCATTATTTATGTTATCATCCTTTCCGCCGGTCCCAGCAAGCTTCGCATCGACCAGGAAAATGTGCAGATTGCTGAAGTCAAAAATGATAAATTCATGGAATATGTAGACGTGGAAGGACTTATACAACCCATCCTCACCATTATCGTTAATGCCCGTGAATCAGGAAGTGTAGACCGTATTGTAGGCGAGGAGGGAAGTTTGCTTCAAAAGGGAGACACAATCCTTGTACTCGAAAACCCTGATTTGATACACAGCATTGAAGAGCAACGTGATGATTTGGAGAAGCAATTGATTTCTTTTCGGGAGAAAGAAATTGAAATGGAACAAAAGAGCCTGACCCTCCAGCAACAAACTTTGCAAACAAACTATGAGTTGACGCGTCTTCAAAAAAGTTTCAATCTTGATAAAGAAGAATATAAAATGGGGATAAAAAGTAAAGCTCAACTGGAAGTTGCCGAAGATGAATATAATTACAATGTAAAGAAAGCAAAGTTACAACGCGAGAGTTTGCGTCAGGATTCTGTTGTTGCCATTATCCGCAAAGACCTGATCCATAATGACCGGGAACGCGAACGTAAAAAGTATGAACGTGCTTGCGAACGACTGGATAATTTAGTAATTAAGGCCCCCGTCGCCGGGCAACTCAGCTTCGTGAAAGTAACTCCGGGGCAGCAAGTATCATCCAACCAAGGTATTGCTGAAATTAAGGTATTAGACCAATATAAAATACACACTTCGCTCAGTGAATACTACATAGATCGTATCACGACAGGACTTCCGGCTACAATTAATTATCAGGGACGTAAATATCCACTCCGTATTACAAAGGTAGTTCCCGAAGTAAAAGACCGCACTTTCGATGTCGACTTAGTATTTACCGGAGAGATGCCCGACAATGTACGTGTCGGTAAAAGTTTCCGTGTACAGATAGAGTTGGGACAACCCGAACAGGCCATCGTTATCCCACGTGGTAATTTCTATCAGGCTACCGGTGGTCAATGGATTTACAAACTAAACGCATCCAAAACGAAAGCAATTCGTGTCCCTCTCAGTATCGGACGCCAGAATCCCCAGCAATACGAGATTACAGACGGTTTACAGCCCGGAGATTGGGTTATTACGACGGGATATGATAACTTTGGCGAAGCGGAAGAACTGATATTAAAATAAGGAACAAATACAGCATTATCAGAGAATAGCAAAATAACAGAAAGAGATTAATATAATAAAGACTGAAACATGAAAACACTCAAATACGCCTGGCGCTTCCTGATACGCTCCAAGTCATATACGATTATTAATCTACTGGGACTGGCCTTCAGTCTGGCATGTTGCATCATTCTATTCCGCTATATTCACAGGGAATTGACAGTGGATAGCCATTGCATTGACCGGGAACAGGTTTATGGTGTCAAAGCGGATGTGGGTGGCAATAAATATTTAAGTATGCTTATTAATAGGGGAGATAGCAGCCTTATCGATCAACGCTACATCAATAAGCAGAGCAGCTTCATTCCGTTGGAGAAAGATTATGTAATGATTGGGGCAAATCGGTTTCCTTCGCGAATCATCGTAACAGACAGTATCTTTTTTCAGCTATTCCGCTACCCGGTGGTGCAGGGAAACATTACATTACCTTCTCCATACTCCGCTTTAGTTACAGAGGCATTTGCCCACAAGCTTTTCGGTAAGGAGAATCCGGTAGGTAAAATCATCCGTTGTTCTAATGGAAAGGACATAACTATTGAGGGTGTATTGGGTAATCCCGGAAACAAGACTTTCCTGCAGTTCGATATAGTATTGTCTAAAGCTTTATCTGATAGTTGGGAACGCATGGCTATAGACTTGTTTTCATTCATGCCGGGCACTGATATAAATAAGCTAAACAAAACAGGTAGTATCCCAAGATATATAAACTCGCCCGAAAGCGGTGATACGCGTACTTATACTTATTCTTTGATTCCCGTCAAGCAATTCTATTGGGATAGCTCCATCAGTTCTGAAGAGATATTGATGGTCTCTACCGGCAGTTATTCCCATCTGTGGATTATGATAGGAGTATGCCTATTAGTGCTATTAGCAGGTATTATAAATTTCATCAATATCTATCTGGTTGTCATGCTTCGGAGGGGAAAAGAATACGGATTGAAAAAGGTGTTCGGTGCAAGAGGTAAAGAGCTATTTCTTAATATATGGACAGAGAATGCTTTGTTGGTATCAGCCGCTATGCTCATAGCTTGGTTGTTTGTAGAAGTAAGTACTGTGCCGGTGAAAAATCTTTTCAATCATCAGTTTGGCTATACGACATTTGACTGGCAATTATCATTAGGCATATTGGTAGTACTCCCATTAGTTACTTCTCTTTATCCATTCATCAAATACAATTATACTCCCCCTATTGTCTCCATCCGTTCTATAGGTTCGGAAAGTCGTTCAATACATTCACGGATCCTATTTTTGGGCATTCAGTACGTACTCACTTTTTTATTGGTGGTAGTCTCGCTTTATTTCAATAACCAGCTGAATATGTTGCTTAGTACCGAACCGGGATTTCGTACCAAAGATATTATCATTGCTCAATTGACTTACGAATCAAAGGACTTTGATGCTTACACGGAGGAGAGCATGAAACAACGTCAGGAGCGAGTGAACGCATTGGATAAGGAGCTTTCTTCCTGTCCCTATATAGAAGATTTTGAGGCCAGCTATATTGACATTCTTAAAGGAGATTATGGTAGTGATTATATAAACGATCAAGGGAAGAAGATCTACCTGAATATGCGCCTTGCCACGCCTCATTTCTTTCAGGTCTATGATATTAAATTTATCGAAGGCGAGCTCCCCGATTTATCAGATAAAGGCTTTTTCGGAGTTCTGGTGATGAATAAGGCAGCTATGAGAGCCTTAAACTACACCACTTGTCAGGGTGCCAGCATAGAAAATCCCCTGAAAAGAGGAAACGAATCCAAAACCCAACCCATTGTAGCGGTGGTAGATGATTACTACAACGGACATTTAACTTTAGGAAAGAAACCTACTGTTTATATGGTAAGCAATCAGATGAGCGGCGATGTCTATCAGATAGCCTGTGTGCCGGGTAAAAAGAAAGAAGTGCTTGAGTTCCTACGTAAAACGGAATTAAAGATTTATGGCAGTGAAGATTTTGAATACAGTATTCTGGAAGAAGACGTAAAAGCAATCTATGCCCAGGACAGACAAACAAGCATCATTTATTCCGTTTTTGCCTGTATTGCGATTATAATTGTAGGCCTCGGGCTATTCGGTATTTCTCTGTTTGATATCCGCCAGCGATATCGGGAAATAGCCATCCGCAAAGTAAACGGAGCACAATTGAGAAATCTGTATGCAGTTCTGTTCCGCAAGTACATTTGGGTAATAGGAATTGCCATATTGATTACCATACCTTTATCTTATTACCTGATATACATCTATACGCAAGATTTTGTAGTGAAAGCTCCTGTCAGCATATTCATTTATGCCATAGCCATACTGATAGTTTCTGGCATTTCGTTAGGCACATTGTTCTGGCAAGTGAATAAAGCTGCACGAATTAATCCGGCAGAAATTATGAAAAGCGAATAAGAAATAGAATATAACTAAAATATAATAAAGACTGAAACATGAAAACACTCAAATACGCCTGGCGCTTCCTGATACGCTCCAAGTCATATACGATTATTAATGTAATCGGCCTGGCACTCAGCCTGGCATGTACCATCATATTAGTACGCTACATTCACCGTGAGTTGCAAGTGAACACGCACTGCACGGATGCTGAAAATGTGTATATTCCAATTCGTGACATTGACAGTAATATATTCCCCGGTAGTGTAAGTAATGACAGTGGTGCAGATACGGTCTATTTTTTGCCTGAAGCCATTAAAGAACGAAGCTACTTCATGACATTGAGCAATGATAATGTGAACATAGACGAAAGACCCTATGCAATCCAGATGTTAGTAGCAGATACAACATTCTTTCATTTCTTTCATTATCCCCTGAAAGGCAAACAAATGAAAGCGCCTGAAGAGGCTCTCATCACACGCCAATTTGCCAAGCGTGTATTTGGAGAGAAAGATCCTATCGGACAAACTATGGAATATTCAGGAGGCAGACACCTTACCATTTGCGGTATATTGGATGAACCGTCCTGCAAATCATCATTGACATTTGATATCGTAGTAAACATTGATCTCAAATCACGAAGAGAATGGGGCAGAATGTATGTGGAACTTTTACGTTTCATGCCGGGAGTCGATGTAGACGCCATCAATGCTGCCAGTAACGTTTACCGTCAGGTGCCGGATGGATTTAAAATACGATATAATTTTCTTCCTGTCAGCCAACTCTATTGGAACAAAGAACTGGCTGCCGCAGGTGATGATTTGGAAATGTGGCATTATAGTAGTCATTCACATATACTGATACTTACAGGTGTGTGCATGCTGTTGCTATTGGCGGGAATCCTGAACTTTGTAAATATATACTTGGTTTTCATGCTGAAACGTTCCAAAGAATATGGTATAAAGAAGGTCTTTGGTGTGCAAGGGCGCGCTCTTTTTCTGCAACTGTGGTTAGAGAATGTACTCATGATATCCATAGCGTTATTGCTAGCCTGGTTCTTCATTGAAATATTCTCGGGATATGCCAACCGCTTATTGGAGAGCGACATTCCTTATACGGCATTTGACTGGCAGTTGTCATTAGGGGTCCTTCTTTTCTTGCCACTGTTCACCACTATTTATCCCTATATCAAGTACAATTACCTACCACCTATCATATCCATACGTACCATCGGATCATCGCGTCAATCCGTTACCACACGTACGGCTTTTTTATTCATTCAATACAGTATCACGCTTTTGCTCATTATACTATCATTGTATTTCAGCGGTCACCTTCGCTTTTTGCAAGATACTCCTCCGGGATTTCGGACTCAAGGGATACTATATGCCAACTTAGTTCCGACTCCTCAAAACTGGAACTCCGAAAGCGAACAAGAGAGACAACAACGCTGGCAGAATTCCCAAAGTATTCAGCAGAAACTGAATGAATGCCCGTTCATAAAGAAATGGTTCTGCGGAGACCCTACACGCAGTGGAGTGCTGGGCAGTGGAAGTTCTTCTACTCTCATAAATGACAAGGATGTTAAGTTAAACATGATGCTGATGTGGGTACCGGTTGATTTCTTTAGTTTGTATAATCTGCAATTAGTAGATGGTGCATTGCCCGATAAAGTAGAAGGGTACACTCAGTATCTGGTAGCCATGAATGAATCGGCCATGAAAGCCTTCGGTTATACGCGACGGGAAGATGCTTTCATAAGAGGAGAACAGGCACTTTGGATAGCTATGGGGATGGATGGAAAAATAATAGAAGGTGGTATATCTCTGATGCCTGTAGAAGCTGTAATCAAAGATTATTATACCGGTCATCTCACAGCCGGAAAGAAACCTGTGGTATATATGATAACCCCCAATAGCGCCGGCTCGCAATATCAGATTGCATGCATACCCGGAAAAGAAAAGGAACTGATGACTTATTTGAAAAGTGCCAGACAAGAGATATTTAATACTGAAGAATTTGATCATCGATGGCTGGATGAGGATATACAAACTTTATATCGTGAGGATCGCCGTGTAGCAACCGTGTTTACACTGTTTGCCACCATCTCTATTTTTGTCTCGGCATTGGGATTATTCGGACTTTCCTTATTCGACATCCGCCAACGCTACCGCGAAATAGCCATCCGCAAAGTAAACGGAGCACAACTACGGAATTTATATTCAATTTTGTTCCGAAAATATATATGGGTGATAGGAGGGGCAACGTTGCTTACCGTACCATTATCTTACTATCTTATATATATTTATACAAGAGATTTCATTGTTAAAGCTCCTGTTAGTATATTCATCTATCTGATTGCTATATTAGTGGTGGCAGGCATTTCGTTGGGAACATTGTTCTGGCAGGTGAATAAAGCAACCCGCATCAATCCGGCAACAATCATGAAAGCAGAATAAGAGATAAGTATCGGCTGGCGCGTATGGCAGACAGCACGGCAGAATCCGGCGGAAGTGATAAAAAGTGAATAAAATTAAGAAGCACTATATGAAACAGATTATCCTGGTTATAAACACCTTGTTAAAATTCAAGGCATACACACTTATCAATGTATTAGGATTAGCCTGTAGTATGGCCTGCGTACTGACCATTACCCGATACATCCATCAGGAAAATACCGTAAATCAGTGTTTTCCCGAGTATGAACGCATCTGCCTGGTTAAAGGATTTCCCAGCAATGGGGAGAACTTTTTAGGGGGCTACCAATCGGGATTGGAGAATGACCCTGCGGTAGAAAGATACACAGGGGTTTACGAAGTTCCGGATATGGCAATCCTATTCGGAGAACAGGAAGTCAGAGTCAATGCTTTCTCCATTGACAGCACCTTCTTTAAAATATTTCCATATAAGGTGATAGCCGGAAGTGGAAAAATAAAACGCCCCAAAGATGTTATCATCACCCGTTCTTTCTGGACGAAGAAATTGGGTGGAAGAGATGCCATAGGAGCCACTTTCAAAAATGCGAAAGGAGTTAAATTCGTTATTATAGGGATAGTAGATGATCCCGATACCAAGACATCATGGATGCCTGATATATTTATGTCGGACGAAGTGGACGATTTTTTGCTGTATTATCCTACATATGCCATGCTGATGACACCGGATACAGACATCAAACTGCTGAACAAGAAATACCGGAAAGAACAACCCCGAGATAAATGGAGTACTTATGAGACTATACATTACCAATACTTGCCTTTGAAAGAGTTGTACTATGACAAAGAGCACGGAAAAGAAAACAAAATCTACAGATATGGTAATAAAAGCTATATCCAGGTATTGATGGCAGTGGCTTTCCTGGTAGGTATTATCGGACTGCTGAATTTCATTAATATCTATACCGTAATCATGTCCAAACGTTCAAAAGAGTTTGGCATAAAGAAAGTGTTTGGTGCAGGCAGATCAGAAATTTTCCTGCAAATCTATGCTGAGAATATTCTATTGGCGAGCTTTGCATTACTTGTCAGCTGGGCTATAATTGAAATAACCAAGTTGTTCTTTTTCCATGAACTTTATATCCCTACCACAGCAGATTCCTGTTTTGATTGGAAAGTATCTGTTATCGTACTTTTGGGATTGCCGTTACTGACAACAAGCTATCCTTTCCTGAAATACACGCACAACAATCCAATCAGCTCCATGCGCGAATTGGCATCTTCACGCTTCTCAACACGGTCACGTATGACGTTGCTATGCTTTCAGTATGCCATCACTATCTTTATAATAACCGTTTCTCTGTTTTTCGTTCGCCAGTTGGAATATATGCTTCACGCTGACCTCGGTTTCCGTTCGCATGACGTGATAACTTGCCGGATTTCTACAATCCGCCCTGCGAAATTGTAGGTGTCATAAAGGATTTCAATATCAGACACCTTTCACAATTCACGCAGCCTGTTGTTATCTATTATGACGATACGAGCATTGGTGGAGTATATACTGTCACCGCCTCGTATAAGCACAAGAACCGGGCTGAAGTCATTGAGTTTCTACGCAACGTGTATGAGGAGTCTACTGGAAGAACCGATTTCGAATATACTTTGATAGAAGATGTTCTTGAAAAAATATATCGCGAAGACCGTCAAGTGGTCAACATCTACACTCTTTTTGCCGGGGTCGCCATTTTTATATCTTCTTTGGGGTTATTGTCAATTTCATTATTCGATATACGGCAACGATATCGCGAGATTGGTTTGCGTAAAGTAAATGGGGCGCAAGCAACGGATATTTATCCCTTGCTCATCAAAAAGTATCTTTCGGTACTGGCAATAGCAACCTTGATATCCATACCGGTTTCATGGGGGGCCATCACGCTATACCTGCAAGACTTTGCGCACAAAGCTCCCATCACATTCGATTTATTTGCCATAGCCGTCATAATTACAGCCATCATCTCTTTGCTGATTATTATTTGGCAAATCCATAAAGCTGCAAATGTAAATCCGGCAGAAGTAGTAAAAACAGAATGAACAATAAGAATCAGAAGCGAAAATCAGCTATAAAACAATTAAATCCAATAATTAAAACAAGCAATGTCATGATGCAAAACTAGCAATATTCCGCATTACGAGATTGCTAGTTTTGCATCATGACATTGCTTGTTATAATTATACTCAATACATCAAG
>OHHU01001110.1_pt1 | contig 12889 bp, 8 predicted proteins | sample 1568151 | NCBI WGS metagenome assembly OHHU01 (sample SAMEA3879572, study PRJEB24766) | human gut metagenome | biome: human-associated habitat; feature: feces | place: USA | collected 1985/1987 | reverse complement strand
AGGACCATCAACGTGCCCCGCTTCGCGCGGTCCTGTCAGCCAGGTGTTGTATCCCGTCAAACGTGCACCAACGGCACTGCGCGCCAGCATGGTGATCAATACATCTACCTCGGCAAACGTGGGGGCAATACGCTCCATTCCCATCACTGCAATATGCGTTTTAGGCAGCGTGGTACACATTCGCGCATTACCTTCATTGGTCACCAGGCATACCGAACCTGTCTCTGCCACCGCGAAATTACAGCCGGTAATACCTATTTCAGCACTGAGGAAATCTTCGCGGATTTTTTGCCGGATGAATAAGGTCATCGCTTCAGGCGTTTCCGGCCCCTCATAGCCCAGACGTTCGTGTAGCACTCGACGGATCTGATGGCGATCTTTATGAATTGCCGGGACCACAACATGAGATGGCGGATCTTGATCCAGCTGGAGAATGTATTCACCCAGATCGGTTTCAATCACCTGAATGCCAGCATCCTGCAACACATGATTGACACCAATCTCTTCGGTCACCATCGATTTAGATTTCACCACCTTCCGGGCATTTTTGCGTTGGGCAACCTGTAAAATGTAGCGAGTGGCGTCTTCTTTAGTTTTTGCAAAATAGACGTGACCGCCGTTTTGCGTCACTTTTTCTGAGAGCTGGTACAGATAAGCGTCGAGATTACTCAGAACATGATCACGTATCTGGGCGGCCCGATCGCGCCACTCCTCCCAGTGCCCCAATTCATCGACCATTTTTTGCCGATTTGCCCCAATACGCTGCTGCGCGTTTGCCACCGCTTTGCGCATGATCGGATCTTCAATTTGCTGACGGATGCGTGTCTTAAAATCTGTATTACTGGTTTTGATCGACATCTTTATATCCTCAGCGGCTCATCAACACTTCAGCAATATGCATCACTTTGACTTTCTGCCCTTCCCGTTGTAATCGCCCACTGATGTTCAGCAGGCAACTCACGTCAGCACCAATTAAATACTCAGGGCGGACTTCCATCAGGTGCACAACCTTTTCTTTCACCATCTCGCCGGATATTTCGGCCATTTTGACCGAGAACGTGCCGCCAAATCCGCAGCAGGTATCCTGTTCAGCAAAGGTCAACAGCTCCAGTCCACGCACATTTTTCAGCAGCGTAAGTGGCTCGTCCTTCACTCCCAGCTTACGGGCCAGGCTACAAGATGGGTGATACACAGCTCTCCCTTGCAAACTGGCACCTACATCGACTACCCCTAATTTATTAACAATAAAAGAGGTGAGATCCTGCATACGCGCGGCAACCTTTTCGGCACGTGATGCCCATTCAGGTTCATCCGCCAGATACGTCGGGTAACTTTTTACGGCATAGGTGCAAGAGCCAGCCGGTGAAATAATGGGATCGTCGTTATCCTCCAGTGCGGCGATCAGATTTTTCATCCCTGGAATCGCTTCTTTGATATAACCGCTATTGATCGCAGGCTGACCGCAGCATCCCTGTTTCTCCGGGAAATTTACGCGACAGCCGAGTTTTTCCAGTAGCAGCACGGAGTCTCGTGCCATTCTTGATTTCAGGGCGTCACCAATACAGGTGACAAAGAAATTGACATTCACAACTAATACTCCATTACTTCATGCCCATTTATGCCCGATGTTTCCCCCCCACCGGGGGATCAATCATCAATAAATATGGCGTTCTTTTTTAATTGGCTAGCAACATACCACCCCTCATTTGTATGACAAATGATAATCTTTCATCCAAACTTCAAATGCAATAACTAATTTTATTTCTTTCGGCATCGCTCACATTTTATGGGGAAATCGACGTTCATTTTTGGCATAAGAAATCCATTTAAAAAGGCTACATCCCTTATACCTATTCAGAGCTACTTATTCAGGGGTTATTGAGATATACACTGATGGTGTACAAAAAAATCACCGACAATAATCACGTATCAAGTAATAGTCGGGGTTTTATTTAATTGAAGCAATTTAGTTTGCATTTTTATTTAAAAACTGAGCTAGAGTCCATCAGAAAAAAATATATAAAGCCCAAACCACCGTTGGAAATAGAAATAGTTGAAAGGCTCACAACTCCCGGAATGCGGATTATCTTTGCCCTGATTTCTGGCGGTTTTATTCAGGGTGCAAGCTGTCTGACCCTTTCCCGATATTCTCCCGGAGTACAACCAAACTCGCGGACAAACGCCTTGTGAAAAGATGATTCACTGGCATAGCCTACTGACTCAGCGATCACCACAACAGGGAGCATTTCCCGGGAAAACATCTGGGCCGCTATTTGTAGACGCAACTTTGTTAATACAGCCAGCGGCGTGGTTCCGGAAACATCACGGAAAAGCTGGGCAAAACTTGCCCGGGACATGTGAGCGATGCTGGCCAGCGATTCGACGGTCCTGGCATTTCCAGCATTTGCTGTATTACCGCACCAAGACGTGGATGCAGAAGCAAACTGAGAATGTTTTTCTCAGTATTAACCTGTGCAATCCACTCACGCACCGCGAGGGTAAAGAATGTAGCGCAGATCTGGCTACACAGTGCATCCACTCCCGGCATCGCCGATCTGGATTCCTGTTGTAAAAACGGGATCGCCTCCCTCAGCCAGTTATATTCCACGCTGTGGTTAACCGGTGCTAAAAACAGCGTTTCCGGCAAAGACGTTAAAAAATAACGCGCCGAATGTTGCAACCGAAGAGTGCCGCAGACAATACAGGTCGATTCATTATCGACATGACTCAGGCGATGAGCTGAATTTTGTGGTAGCAGGACCACATTTCCCGGGCGTAATGTAAAAATCTCTCCCGTCGGCATTTCCAGCTTCGCCGCTCCTTGCGTTAACGCATGCCAACGAATAACCGATAATTCCCCGGCACCATGTGGAAGCTGCCAGTCACTTCCTAACACGCAATTCTTATCGATCGTTCCTTGTGGAGCGTTAAGCATCAACAAACGGCTAAGGGCATCCATATCAGACTCCTGAGTGGTTTTTGATTACAAACACCAACAATCTTAGTAAATAACTAATCTAATACCATCAAATGGTTAATCATGATTTTTGTTTTGTGATTCTGATTAAGAAAAAGAAAATACCAGACGATAAGACAAAATATCAAGCGTTGTGAAGAAATGGTATTTGCTCTTTTGCGTCTATAGTCATGATGTCAAATGAACGCGTTTCGACAGGAAATCATCATGAATAAATATCAGGCAGTTATTATTGGTTTTGGCAAGGCTGGAAAAACATTAGCCGTCACGCTGGCAAAAGCAGGTTGGCGAGTGGCTCTCATCGAACAATCAAATGCAATGTATGGCGGGACCTGTATTAATATCGGCTGCATCCCAACCAAAACATTGGTTCATGACGCACAGCAGCACACAGATTTTGTCCGTGCCATACAGCGTAAAAATGAAGTGGTTAATTTTTTACGTAATAAGAATTTTCATAATCTTGCGGATATGCCCAATATCGACGTGATCGACGGCCAGGCGGAGTTTATCAATAATCATAGCCTGCGTGTTCATCGGCCTGAGGCAAATCTGGAAATTCATGGCGAGAAAATTTTTATTAATACCGGTGCACAAATTACCACCACGCCAGGAGTATATGACAGCACCGGATTACTTAATCTAAAAGAATTGCCTGGGCATTTAGGTATTTTGGGCGGCGGATATATTGGCGTTGAGTTCGCCTCTATGTTCGCTAATTTTGGCAGCAAGGTAACCATTTTAGAAGCAGCTTCGCTGTTTTTGCCTCGGGAAGATCGGGATATTGCTGATAATATCGCGACGATTTTACGCGATCAGGGCGTCGATATTATCCTCAATGCCCATGTGGAGCGAATCAGTCACCATGAAAATCAAGTGCAAGTGCATAGCGAGCACGCCCAACTGGCGGTGGATGCACTGTTAATAGCTTCCGGTCGTCAACCGGCTACCGCTTCGTTACATCCAGAAAATGCCGGTATCGCAGTAAACGAGCGCGGGGCAATTGTCGTTGACAAGCAATTACATACCACCGCAGAAAATATTTGGGCGATGGGAGATGTTACCGGCGGGCTGCAATTTACTTATATTTCACTGGATGATTACCGCATTGTGCGTGATGAGTTGCTGGGAGAAGGCAGACGTAGTACTGATGATCGGAAAAATGTGCCTTATTCCGTATTCATGACACCGCCACTGTCCAGGGTTGGTATGACAGAAGAACAGGCCAGAGAGAGTGGTGCTGATATTCAGGTGGTGACATTGCCTGTAGCTGCAATTCCGCGTGCCAGAGTGATGAATGATACTCGTGGGGTATTAAAAGCGATTGTTGATAATAAAACCCAACGTATATTAGGGGCATCACTGCTGTGTGTTGACTCCCACGAGATGATCAATATAGTGAAAATGGTGATGGATGCCGGGCTGCCTTATAGCATATTACGCGATCAGATATTTACTCATCCGTCGATGAGCGAATCACTCAATGATCTATTTTCATTAGTCAAATAAACTCAAAATCAGACGCCAGAACAAATATTCTGGCGTCTCAGAGAAAAGAATCTTATTAATTCCCTGTTACTCTATAACTTCTTAATCACTTCATTGATGGTATTTTATATGTTTAAAAAATCTGTTTTATTTGCAACACTATTATCTGGCGTTATGGCATTTTCCACCAATGCAGATGATAAAATAATTCTGAAACATATCAGCGTCTCGTCAGTATCAGCATCACCGACAGTTCTGGAGGATACCATTGCTGATATAGCCAGAAAATATAATGCTTCATCCTGGAAAGTCACATCGATGCGAATTGATAATAATTCAACCGCAACAGCAGTATTGTATAAATAAGGATGTTCACAATGGAAAAATACCTGCACCTGTTAAGTCGGGGAGATAAAATTGGCCTGACATTGATTCGTCTGAGTATTGCAATTGTTTTTATGTGGATTGGGTTATTAAAGTTTGTCCCTTACGAGGCAGACAGCATTACACCATTCGTCGCAAACAGTCCACTAATGTCGTTCTTTTATGAACACCCGGAAGACTATAAACAGTATCTGACTCACGAAGGCGAATACAAACCAGAAGCAAGGGCATGGCAAACGGCCAATAATACCTATGGTTTTTCCAACGGTCTTGGCGTCGTGGAGGTGATTATTGCTCTGCTGGTTTTGGCTAATCCTGTCAATCGCTGGTTAGGTTTATTGGGAGGACTGATGGCATTTACCACGCCGCTGGTAACACTCTCATTTTTAATCACCACCCCGGAGGCATGGGTACCCGCATTGGGTGACGCTCATCATGGTTTCCCTTATTTATCCGGTGCTGGTCGCCTGGTATTGAAAGATACTCTGATGCTGGCAGGTGCTGTCATGATAATGGCAGATTCGGCGCGGGAAATTCTTAAACAACGCAGTAATGAATCCAGTTCAACGTTAAAAACTGAATATTGATAATCCGAACACTGTCTGTTGTTCACTTTTTCAGGCGTCAGGCCCCCTTTCTGATGATGAAGCCTGACGCCATATTACCGGAGATATGACAGAGTGAAGATCAATATCACTCCCCTGTTAAAAGATTCTTGTCGTCTCAGGTAAAATATATGATTAATATCAATCATGTATTTTTACAGCAAGACAACCACGAACAAATTCAGGATTAAAATGTTTTACCGACTCCCCAACATAACCCAAATCAAGCGAACTAATTTGTGCCATTTCTTTCTCTGTCAGTGAGAAATCCCAGATAGCAAAATTTTCTTCGATACGCTGTTGATGTGTCGATTTCGGAATAACGACCACTCCCCGTTGAATATTCCAACGCAGAATGACTTGAGAAATCGATTTTTGATGGGCATCTGCAATACTCTGAAGCAGATTATTTTCAAAGGGTTTATGTCGTCCACCACCTAACGGAGCCCATGCTTCAGGCTGCACGTTATAATACTTCATGGTTGCCAGCGCCTCTGGTTGGGCAAAATAGGGATGCAACTCGACCTGGTTGACCATCGGTTTAACTCTTACCGTTTCACAAAAGTTCGCCAGAACATGAGGATAGAAATTGGAAACCCCAATTGCTTTTAATTTGCCCTCTTCATAGGCATCTTCGAGTGCACGCCACGCACTGAAATAATCGCGCATAGCCTGGTGCAATAAATAGAGGTCGAAGTACTCTAGTCCCGATTTTTTTAATGATGCTTCAATACCTGCTGCTGCCGTATCCTGATTCAACATATCCTGCACCCACAATTTAGACGTTATAAATAACTCATCTCGGGTACATAAACCTTCAGATATAGCTTCACGAACGGCTTCACCGACGGCATCTTCATTACCGTATACCGCTGCAGTGTCGATGAGTCGATAACCTGTGCGGAAAATTCCACTGTCAGTCCCTCCATTAGGCATGAACAATGAGTCTACGTTAAAACGTAACCTCAAATTAGTACGTGGATTTTGATATCACTTATGCAAAAAATTCATTAATAATGCAGGACTGAAACCTCTCTATTTTCGGGGACAACGAAGCAGACGCTACCAGTGCTTTTGCCTTCGCCCTTGCTGTTTTTGATACACTTAGGGCCCAGGGCATAACGAAAATGTGCGATATGACGAAGAATCAATGGAGAATGTGATGATCAGGCAGAAGATTCTACAGCAGCTCCTGGAGTGGATTGAGTGCAATCTTGAGCACCCTATTTCAATCGAAGATATCGCACAGAAATCTGGCTACAGCAGACGCAACATCCAGCTTCTGTTCCGAAATTTCATGCATGTGCCTTTGGGAGAATACATTCGCAAACGAAGGCTTTGTCGTGCCGCCATTCTTGTCCGGCTCACCGCGAAATCTATGCTTGATATTGCACTCTCTTTGCATTTTGATTCACAGCAGTCATTCAGCCGCGAATTTAAAAAGTTATTCGGCTGCTCTCCCCGTGAATACCGCCACCGTGATTATTGGGATCTCGCAAATATCTTCCCTTCTTTTTTAATACGTCAACAGCAAAAGACGGAGTGTAGATTAGTCAATTTTCCTGAGACACCTATTTTTGGCAACTCATTTAAATATGACATTGAAGTGTCGAATAAATCACCGGATGAAGAAGTCAAACTGCGACGTCATCATTTAGCCAGATGTATGAATAATTTTAAGACGGATATCTATTTCGTCTCCACGTTTGAACCGTCAACAAAATCGGTCGATTTGCTCACGGTTGAAACTTTTGCCGGTACGGTATGCAAACAAACCGATTCAGAGATGCCGAAAGAGTGGACAATTAACCGAGGACTGTATGCCTCTTTCCGCTATGAAGGTGAGTGGGAGCACTACCCTGAATGGGCGCGAAACCTCTATCTGATGGAATTACCCGCCAGGGGGTGAGCGGTTTTATTACAATGAAGATTTCGTAGAAAAGGATAGCAATGATGTTGTTTGCGAAATTTTTATCCCCGTTCGTCCGGTTTAGTTTTCGCTATATCTAAATGAATTTATAACGAGACTACTGTCAGGAAATTCAATAAATAATGGCGTTGAAGATGTCAACGCCATTATTGTTTATTAGAATGTTACTTTCATATTCTTAAAATTATTTCATCGCCTCCTCGTCCTTTGCCGTATCGGCATCCACCGCGGTAATGGTCACCGTCACTGGCTTCATTTCGTACCCGCCATAGGTCAGGGCGTTAAATGTGAACGTATAGACACCAGGCTTGCTGGTACTAAATTTACGCGTGATTTTTCCGCTCACGAAATGGTCATTTTTCGACGGCAGGAACTGATAATCCTTCTCCGTCACCCCTTCCGGCGTCTGAATGTCGACCCACATATTCCCGCCAACGGGGTTGTTTGCCGACATCAGTGTCACCTCCAGCTTCGCAGTCGATTTCCCATCCGCCACCAGAGATTGCATATCAGATGATGCGGTGAGTACCGCGTTTTTATCATCCGCAACGAATTTAGATTCGGCAGTTTTCGTTGATACCTGACCGTTGGTCTGACTCACTTGCGCCTTGAGTGTGTATGTCGCCGCAACAGTAGTGGTAGCGGTGAAAATAGCCTGCCCTTGCTCATTCGTTGTCGCAGTGCCATTCGGTTCCAGGTTTAACGAAGCCGGGCTGGCAGTCAGCGTCACGTCGCTATCTTTCACCAAATTGTTATTGGCATCAGTCACCGTAACTTTATACGTTTGTTTGGCTTTGCCGTCCGCCAGCGCATAGTTGCCAATCACCTCAATACCGGAGACGGTTGCGGTAGCCTTATCGGCTACAAACGTTATAGTCTGCGTATCCGAAGGCTGGCTATTCCCCGCCGATGCCGTGATCTCATACGTTCCGGCAGTCACTGAAACCACCTGCAACTCTGCTGTCCCCTCATCGTTGGCTTTCACCCAGACATTATCGCCTGTAAGCGGCTTGACACCCCGGGGCAGATTAAAGGTCACCAGGCTCCCTGGAACAGGGTTACCATTTTTATCCTCAACGGTCGCCGTCAGCGTAAAGGCATCTTTGCCGTTTGCTACTTTTGGCGCGGCGCTATCAACCTCCAGACTCGCCTGACCGGTACTGAAATCCGCCTTGAATTTCACCGTAACCGTCTTCTGAGCATTATTCACTGAGGCCGTGATGCTGTGTTCCCCGGCAACCGTTGACATCAGCTCAATGTCGGCTTTACCTGCCGCATCGGTTGTTACCGTATTCCCCGTCTTGCTGGTCACACCTTTCGGCAGAGTCAGCGTCACATTTTGTCCCTGCAACGGGTTACCATAGGTGTCCACAACGGTCAGGGTTACCTGGTTAGTCGATTGTCCATTAGCCAGCTGGTTATCAACCTTCACCGTCATATCACGAATCTCAGCCTTAGATGCGTCACCAGCAACATTCAGCACCAGTGGCTGAGCAACGGCATTTTGGCCGTTCACTCGCGGCATCACAGACAACTGGCCCGCGGCAGATCCCAGAGTCAAGGTCGCCACGTAGACCCCATTACTTGTTTCTGTCCAGTCTCCTGTTGAAGGTCGCTCTGTCCCCGTGCTGGCGGCACCACTAAACTGCGGTGCATCTGGCTTCAGCCCGGTGACAAGGTTCCCGTACGCATCCTTCACGGTGAAGGTGAGTTTCGTCGTCGTTTTGACGGTCGGAGCCTTATTGTCAGCAACAAGCGTAGAGTTCGCTGATGACATCTCCCCCGCAATGACAGTCAACTGCGCGGCTTCGGTGGCTGCTGGCTGGCCGTTGAATAGCGGCATGACGAGAAGCTCACCCGTCTTTCCACCTGTTGTCAGCGTAGCGACATAGGAACCATCACCTTTTTCGGTCCAACCAGAAACAGTCGCCCCTTCAGACGCAGCACCCGTCAGGCTTGCCGACAGGGAAAGACCACTGATAGCGTTGCCATGTGCATCTTTTGCAATAAGCGTCACGGTTGTGCTTTCGCCTGCTTTTACGCGATCTGCGGCTACAGACACTGTCGACTGGCCTGAAGATAACGCATCAGCCACCACGGTTACTTTAGCCGCATTCGCTGCCGCATCCTGTCCATTTAGCTTCGGCATAACCTCTAATTCACCCGCCGTAGTGCCGAGAGAAATCTGCGCAGTCCAGGTCCCGTCGCCATTATCCGTCCAGCCTGATGCCGTAGAACCTACAGCAGCTGCGCCCGATAATGACGGTGCATCCGGATTGAGACCAGTTACAGGGTTGTCATTAGCATCTTTTGCCGTCCAGATTGCCGTAACTGTACCGCCAACCACCGGTTTATCAGGATTCAGGGTGATGGACGAATGTGCTGCATCAAGCGGCCCGGCAACAAACTTCAGCGTTTGTTGTAATGTGCCCAGCTGATACTGCTCGCTGAAAGCACGCACAACAACGTTTCCGGCACGGGTCGAAGAAACCGTGGCGCTGTAAACGCCTGGTTTTATTTCCGAAATGGCACCAACGGTTACACCATTAGTGTCTTGCGGAACAAATCGCAAGCGGCTGGCTTCTCCCGTCACCGGATTACCCTCGGAGTCCACCGCAGTCAACGTCAACGTATAGGCTTGCTGACCATCAGCAACCACGTCACCTGACGGCTCGTTAGCGCTCAGGGTGGAGTTTGCCACATCCATCATCGTGGCCCGCAGTTCTGCAGTGACGGTTTTGCTCATGCCATCAACGCTAACAGTAATCGTTGCCTCACCTGACTGCGTTCCGGTAGTAAAGACAGACTGATACACCCCGGCTTCAGTTTCGGTGAACTCACCCAGTGTTGGCTTTGCCTGTGATTTAGTGGCCTTCAGGGTACGAGTCACAATATTTCCAGCCGGTTTGAAAGTTAGTTCAGTCTTGATCTGATCTTTCATGCCCGTGACTGGCTGGCCCTCGGCGTCGCGCAGAGACAGCACCAGCGGTCTTTGCTCATTACCGTTAGCAAGCATTTGAATACGGCTCTGACCGTCAAGCGTTAACGCCGTGCGATCGGCACTCATACCTGCTCCGGTAATGACCACCTCTGTCTGCACGCGTTTTGAGGCATTGCCTTTGTTATCGTAGGCAACCGCAGAAATCGCATAATAATTGTCTTTGCCTGGACGATAAGCCGGGAGCGTTACTTGCCACTGACTACCCTGACCGGTAATTTTGCCACCTTCAGCCAGTAATGACGGCGCTTCCCACTGCACATTTTTCAGTCCGTGAGTTGCTTTGCTGACCACAAGCCCCAGGGAAAGTGTCTGACCGCCCTTACCTTCAATACGCTCAGGCAGAGCAATACGGATCACTTCAGATTTGCGGTACTCAAGAACGATGTTGTTATTACGCTCAACCAGGTCATAGCGGCTGCCTGCCAGCATTCGACGCTCGCGAATGCTGTCTGTATCGAGTTGTTTCTCCAGAGGTTCGCCAATCCGATAATTAACTTCCAGGCCAAAGCGAGTGTCATTCTCACCGCTCTTGCCCTGCTTATGCCCGGCGCTCAGTGTCAGAAGAGGCACTGGCGTATAGGTCACCTCGGCAGAAATAGCATGCGGGTCTTTCTGGCGCTTATCTTTACCAAACAGCCCGACTTCATCGCCATAATACTGTTCATACATCAGGCTTGCGCCAAGCTGCGGCCAGGCAGGTAAATAGCCCTCTGCGCGGATATCCCAACCATTCGCCGGGCGTTCCTGATAATCCTCAATATCCGGCGATTTTTTCCAGCCAGAAGCCCGAATATAACCATTGGCGCTCAGTTTCAGATAATCGCGCCAGTATTCCGCACCAACACCAATGCGGGTATGACTACGGGATAAATCATGGTCGATAAAGGTGTTCACCCCCGCCATCCAGTCATTTCCTGAAAAATGACGCCAGCCAAAACCAATATTTGACTGAGTACGATCGTCGGTACGATGTATTGCTCCCTGAGTGAACAACATATTTGTTGGCGTATCATAAATCGGATAAAGCATTTCCAGCGAAGAATCCTTCAGCGAGAAATCTTTATCGACATTCAGTTTGACGCGCGCAGTACCATATTTCCCGAGCCACTCCTGTATTTCCTGGTTAGCTTTAGCTGTGGCCATTCCGGTAATAAAGTTACGTGTCGCATCGCTATCTGGCTGACTGCTTAAAAATGTCCCGGCATTTGCGGCAAACGACGCGACATTTTTCTCCACGTTATTATCAGCAGTTACCGTAGTATTTCCCATGCTCAACCGTGGCTGAACCGCATGCTGCGCACGTGCCGCCATTACTGGGGTAAAGGTGACAGCGAGTGGAAAAAGAACCTGAACAGAGATATTTGCCCACGCCACGCAGCGGGCCAGAACTGAATAACGAAATCGTGGTTGTTTATGACCTGTTTTATAACGCGACATTGAGATAATTTCCTGATGAACGAATTAACGAACATAGGCAGACACAAATAATGGCGTCTGCTTGTCAGAAAAACCGGGGATTTCCCGATTTCCTTTTCCGCAGAAAAGGAAATACCTTTATGTAAGAAAGTGCACCGCCACCTAATATATCCAGTGTCTGTAGCCACTCATCAGGTGGTTGGGCGCGGGATTATATTTTTATTTATGGGTGAAAATTTAGCTTTTTGTGCAAGTCATTAAATAAACACCTAAGTTATATTTTTTACTCTGCGGACAGTGAATAATTCATTATTCAGAGTGAATAATAATGGCCTGCCTTTAATTAACAACTATTGGAAATACGTCGAAGTAGGTATATACGCCAGAATAAATCGATATATTTTTTATGGATATTCATTTTCCTTCATCGGACTGTAAATTGCGGAGATTTCGAACTTGCACTACCCATCGCAACACTCAAACAGATTTATGAATTTCGTTCATAACCCCTGACAAATCCTGCCGTCTAATCGAGCTTTTCCCTTTACGTTATGCTTCTCATGAACGATAACACAACTTGTTCATGAATTAACCATTCCGGATAAACTATGGGATCAAATTCAGGCATCGAAAGGAACTGACTGGTTTCCGTTAATGAATTAAATATCTATTACTCTCCCGAGAGTAAAACTATCAAACCAATGAGTAACCGATACAGCCTCGCAAATTCTTTCAGATAATTAACCCGTCACTGCGGCACGTTCTCTCGTAAGGCGTGCCTGCAGTGTAATCCAGTATGTATCCGGCATAGTTGACGGTTTAATAGAACTCAATTCCTCTCCCAGGTCACCAACAACGATATCTTGTATAACACCCCAGGAGATACGACATTATGATGAGATGCGATATGCTCCTCAGCGCCAATCAACGCCCGGACTGGGCCAGTCTTGAGATCAAACTCATTCCCGGAACTGACTTCAGGCGACATATATCAATGACGTTGGTGCAATAAAAGATAGCCGATGTAATACATCCATTCAAATTTGTGATACATGTCAAAAAATTGGTTGACCAAACTCGTTATTTAT
>OHHU01001095.1_pt1 | contig 12999 bp, 7 predicted proteins | sample 1568151 | NCBI WGS metagenome assembly OHHU01 (sample SAMEA3879572, study PRJEB24766) | human gut metagenome | biome: human-associated habitat; feature: feces | place: USA | collected 1985/1987 | reverse complement strand
GGGGCTTTGTGGCTGAGAGGGCCCCAATTAGGGGCACCTCTCTTTATCTTGTACTAAAATCGAACGGCCTTCGCCACCCGAAAAACCTTCCTGTAAAGTTCGGCTTTTCGTCCAAAAGCGTTCCCGCAAATATCGGCAAAAAGTTACCGCCACAATGCTGTTCCAAACTGCTTCTCATCCCGTTTTTCAACTTCTCGCACAAATGGCCCACGTTCGCTTTCGCGGGTGAAAGTGGTATACACTCGGCTTTGCTCAAAGAACCGTACACAATGGCACACACGGCGAAACAGGGGCCTTCCCTCCCTCGACCACAGTGCGGCTTTGTGCCGCCAGCGAAATACCTTATATTCCGCCACGCTTTTATATACATACATTTCCCGGTTCTCTGTGAACCCTCAACACCAGCAGAAGAGAAAAATCTGGCAAAGCTGCTGCCATAAATTTTATCCCCCAACCGTTTTTCATCCTGCTTTTCAACTTCTCGCACAAATGGCTCACGTTTGCTTTCACGGGCGAAAGTGGGTACACCACTCGGCCCTGCTCAAAGGATCGCACACAAGGGCTTACACGGCGAAACACGGGCGTTTCGGACGGGGGTGGTATCACTACCCTCGGACCGTTCCGCACGTTTCGGAAACCCTGCGTGGCCAGGGGGTAGAACGGCAAACTTTGCCGCTTTTGGGCCTTGGTCGGGGGTGCTCTCGAAGAACACAGAAAGCCTTCGGAACAGCGATGCGCTTATGCGCGTCGCTGTCCCGAGGCGTCGCGGCCCCGCTGGGCTGCGCAGACCGACACCGCCCGCTGAGCGGACTGTGCTTGCTCCGATATCTCCCAGAGTCCAACTCTGTTTGCGGCGTCCGGCGTTCCCTCTCTCCGCCTTTATCCCCGGAGCATGACCCTTGCGCGGAATACGCCGTCCTGATAGGTAACCGTACTCACCCCGCCGGATTTTTCTGCGATGTGACGGACGGACTGAAGTCCGACGCCGTCTCCTTTTCGCTTGGAGGACTGAAAGACACCACCTTTTTCGCGGATGACTCCGTCATAGGTGTTTTCAACCTGAATCAGTGCCAGACTGTTGCCATGCAGATAGGCGGTCAGCTCGATTCTGCGTCTGGCAGGTGCAGTACGCAGGCTGGCTTCCAGCGCATTCTCCAGCAGATTAGAGAGGACCAGGCACAGATCGATCTCGTCTACAGGAAGACATTCCGGCAGATCGAGCTGTACGGAAAATGGGATCTGCTCCCGCTTCGCAAGTGCGCAGTAATACCCGACCACGCCGTCTGCCGCCCGGTTTTCACAGAAATGCAGCTCCAGCCTCGGGATTCTGGAAACTGCGCTGGAAAGATAGGCTTTGATCTTTTCAAGATTCCCTTCTTCTGCAAGGGCAGCGAGCTGACATAGCTGGTGGCGCAGATCGTGCCGCGCCTGCCGGGCTTCCTCAATGGCAGCTTTCAGGCTTTCGTAGCGCTGCTGCTGCATGGAAAGCAGCTGGTTCTCCTGCTGCAATCTCACATTCCGGTTGATGCTGATCGCCATCAGAAGGAAGATTGCGTTGAAGAAAAGCATCAAAAACAAAAGTACGATGCTGATCACAAAATACCCCTGCAAAACACGCCCGGTATAGAGCGTGTCCGCATACTTGGGGATCATAAACAGATTCAGCGCAATGAACACCAGCGGCAGCACCCAGAACACATACCAGGTCTGCGCAAAATTTTCATCCTCGACCATCCTCCGCACGCTGTGCGTCGCAGGATAATAGGCGATGGCAGCAAACAGCCAGCAGATCGCATGATAGCAAATCGCAGACCGCAGACAGAACCACGGCGCAGCCTGCGCCTGCGGCAAACCGGCCAGCATAGCGGCGTTGATCGCTCTTGAAAGGCTGTTGATACAGGCAAATACCGCACAGACGGACAACGCAATCGTTCCGGATTTCCAAAGCGAGATCCGGAGCGTTTTTATGTAGATCACGACTGCAAGCAAGGTTAGGCCTGCAAGCATCGGCGCAGTCGGCATGCGGCGCGCATAGCACACCACGCCTCCGGCGGCGCAAAGCAGCGCAAGCAGCGGAACAAGCCACAAAACAAGCTTTGACAGCGGCTGCTTTAAGCTGGATTTTGCCGGGAAGTAGGCAAGCAGCATGCCGGGAATCACCACGCCGAGCTCCAGAATTGGACGCAGCAGCTCCATTATGCCATCCGCCCCCTTTGAAGCAGGAACTCCATAAATGCCTGCCGGGCGCTTTTCAGAAGGTCCTGACTGACAAACACGCGGCTTCCGTCCGCCATGCGGAAGGCGGCGCCTTCCAGATCCTTCGCGTGTTCCAGATTTACGATCACGCCGCGCCCGCACACAAAAAAGCGTGTGTCATCCTTTAGTGGGGCGATGAACGTCTTGAAGGGTTGGCGTGTGGCAAGCGTCTTTTGAACCGTCGTATGGACGTAGATCAAGTGGGCGAAGTGTTCTGCGTAGACGATGTCCTGATAGCGCAGATGGATCTCGCTTCCCTCCACCTTTAGCTCCATATATTTGTCCGGCTGCGGTATGCGGGCAAGCAGCTCGTCCGTCAGCGCATCGATGTCCTCCTCGGTGAAGGGCTTGACCAGATAGTGCAGCGCCCGGACCTGAAATCCCTCCAGCGCATGGTCGGTCGAGGTCGTGGTAAAAACCAGCAGACAATCCGTATCGGTTTTGCGCAGCTCTTTTGCCGCCTCCATGCCTGTCATGCCATTCATATAGATATCCAGAAATGCGGCAGTAAAGGGGGCTTTCCTTACTGCTTCCAGAAATTTCTCACTGCTTTCGTATTCCAGAATATCTGCCTGCACATTTCTCCGGTGAAGCTGCTGCTCCAGCCGGTCTTTCAGCAGTGCACGTTCCGCAGCAAGATCATCCACAATCGCAATTCTCATGCAGGGTTCTCTCCTTGTGCTTGAATTCCAAGATAATTATATCACAGCGTGTCGAGGATGACAAAGAACCGCTGTCGGAATTTGTGCCAAAATCGCCCCTTTCGTGCTACGGCGCTTGAAAAAACCGAGTGGCCTTTTTATACTGAGCGCAAGCAAAATGCCAAATCGGATGAAGGAAGGAGGGAAATCTGTGTATCGTATTGCCGTGCTGGCAGAACAGGAAGCAGAGCGGCAGCGCTACGCCGAGCAAATTACCCGGTTTTGTGAAGCGAAGGGGCTGTTTCCGCAGGTCATGCAATATGACGACCAGGAACGCTTTTTTGAAACGGCGCAGAAAGAGGCTCCAACCAATGCCGTCATTGCACTTTCCGGAGTGGCAGGACTGAATGCAGCGGAGCATCTTCGCTCCTTATGCCCCGCGTGCCGGATGATCTGGTGCAGCGACTTGGATTTCTCCCTTCACGCCTTCCGGCTGCGGGCCGACTATTTCCTGATGAAGCCGGTTTCCGAGGAAGCATTCCGGCGAGGACTGAATGCCTGGATTGAATAAACGGGCATCGAACCAAACCAAGACAACAAGCACAAAAATGGAGGATATCAATGAAAAAGAAAAAGTTACAATGTTCTGTACCAACCCTTCTGCTGGCCGGTGTGTTGTGCCTGACATTGGCGGCCTGCGGTGCGAAGCAGTCTTCCGACATGCTTGCATCGGATACAGACTCCGCGGCAAGCGCCGCCCTGCCGGTAAAGGCCATGAATGCCAAGCGTGTCGATGAAAACCCCTATATGGCAAAGAGCGACGCCAACATTCACCACGACGGCTACAATACCGACTCTACGGATGAAGTCCTGCCGCTTGGCATCTATCCGGAGATCAATGTTTCCTATGAAAAAAACAACGCGAACGCTTCGCCTGCCATTTACTTTGACAGCTACGGCCACGCAGTCGTTCCGCTGCTCGGCGGCATCGCCATCCGCGATCTGAATGCCGAAGAGACGAAGACTCTTGGCTATTTCTCTCCGAAGCAGCACGACGGCGGTGGTTACGTCATCCAGAGCTCCTACACGTTCCTTGACTCGGAAAACCGCATCGTCTGCCCCACCAGCAACAACCATGTGCTGATGCTGCGGGCAACCGATGAAGCAGGAAACGTCCTGCCGGAGTTTGAAAAGGTACTGGACATTGACATCAAGGCGGCAGCCGAAGCTGCGCTCGGCAAGGAGCTGACGCAGAATCTTCTTTCCGTGGTCTTTGACTACGACGGCAACCTCTGGTTTGCCACCGGCGGCTTCCGCATCTATCCCGAGCGTGAGCAGCAGGGCGTGCTCGGCTATATCGCCCACTCGGCGATCGAGGCGATCCTAAACGGAGAGCAGGCCGACCTTTCGAAGGCCGTCTTCGTCTACGGGCTGGCGCTCGGCGAGGGTGCGGAAAACGGGATTGCCGCCTCCAAGGACGGCGCGGTCATCCTGACGAACCAGAACTGCTATCTGCTGCGTGCCAATAACGGTGTCGAGGCTGTCTGGTGTACGCCGTATGAGAGTGTCGGTGCGAAGGTCAGCGGCGAGGGCGACAAGACCACCGGCAGCGGTCTTGCCTGGGGCGGCGGCTGCTCCCCGTCGCTGACGCCGGAGCTTGTGATGTTCACCGACAATGCGGATCCAGTCAAGCTGCTGGCGCTCGATATGAAGACCGGTGAGATCGTTGCAAGCATGCCGGTTCTGGATGATCTGCCCGAGGGCTATCAGGTGGCGGTTGAAAACTCTGCCATCGTCTATGATGACAGCGAGGGCACCGTCAGCACGATTGTCTGCAACTGGTTCGGCGCAGGCAGCGCAGGCCTTGCCGATCCCGACAGTGATTCCTCCATCCAGAGCTATGCCAATATCTATGACACAAACTGGCTGACAAAGGGCAATTGCATGATCGCGCCCGGCGTCGAGCGCGTGGACACCGTGAAAACCGATAGCGGCTATGAGATGAAGAGCATCTGGTCTCGAAATGACCTGAGCGATACATCGATTCTCAAGCTCTCCACCGCGACGGGCTATATCTACGGCTATGTGCAGGATCTGGAAAGCGGCATGTGGCAGTACATCATTCTGGACTTTGCCACCGGCGAGACAGTATTCACCATGGACGTCTCCAACAAATATGGCTACAATAACATGGCTATCGGTATGTATGCCGGAAACAGCGGCAACGCGCTCTACTGCCCGACGGGCTATCTGGAGCTGCTGTGCTTGCAGGACCGCTTTGTGTATCTTCCCGAAATGCCCTACCGCAAGGTCGATCTCGATAAGGCCGCGCGGAACGTACTGACACAGGAACAGTTTGAGCAGGACGGCGGTGACGGCACGGTCGCCAGCTGGCGCAATACTGTGACGGTCGAAAATGTTCATCCCAACACGACGGTCTCGTTCCGGATGAACAATCTTTCCGGAAGCGCCGCTGAACTGAAGCTCTATGGCTACGGTGCAGACGGAAAGCTGGCGGAGGTCGGCAATGAGCTGTGGTCGATCACGGATGAGACAGGCGCTGCCGTGGATACCCTGTCCGATGGCACACTGTATGAGCTGCGTGTGAGCATCGCAGACGGCGGTGCGCTTGATCTGAGCGAGGCGGAAAAGGAGATCAAAATTTCCGTTGTGCTTGCAAAGTAAGGCTCAATCATAACCACCGGCACTGAGCTGGTTGTTTTCTTGATACAAAAAGGCTCCGGCGCCAAAAACGCCGGGGCCTTTCTTCAAATTTGCGTCTTAAAATTGCGAATCAATCCTGCAAGACAGATCTTACCGGAGGCAAAGCTGCCAAGTGAGGCTGTTGTGATGTTTGATCAAGCAATGTGATCCTAAAAATTTATAATTATTATTCAAGCAATCACTTGATTTATTTTGTAGAGCCCGATATACTACTATAAGAAACACTGGATAATGCACAGAAATGGAGGGATTGTGTTTTGCGGGAAGAAAAGAAAGCTGAAAAGAGACAGGAGCTTGTAGGCGTCTGCCTTGACTGCTTTGTCGAAAAGGGGCTGACCGTTGCCACGACAAAGGACCTCTGTAAGGCGGCAAAGCTGCAAAACGGCGGCATCTACTATTACTTCTCCACCAAAGAGGAAATCGTTCTTGCCTGCGCCGAGGAAGCGATCAGTCGAATTGAAAAAGCTGCGTTTGACATCGTGTTTGAAGATATTCGTGACATCAAAAGCATGATGGATCATCTCGGTGAGCTGGCGGATAAAATGTCGCCTACCATGCGCTTTCTGGTCAGCGTATGTGCGTCGCGCGAATACGGAGAAAAGATAAAGCCTTCCCTTGTGCGGCTTGCCGCAAGATACCCTTATTACACGGGCAGGATTGCGGAGATCCTCGGCTGCACCGACGAAGAGGTTGCGCCGTTCGTTCATCTGTCGATCCTCGCCATCAACAATTATATGATCTTTGCCGAGCGAGCGCTGTTTGACCCACAAATCGAAGCGGTCAAAAAAGAGCTTTCAAGGCTTGCAGAAAGAAAGGGGCGGAATAATCGATAGTTTACCATAAAGAGAAAATCACAAACGACTTCATAGTTAATCCATACGCGCAAACCCTTCCGAGGAGATGACCAAAAACAGAAGAGAATCATAGGAGGATAACATGAAAAAGATATTTGCAATTCTACTATCGCTGCTTACACTGCTTTCCTGCGGACTTCTTTCCGCCTGCACACAGAACAGCAGCGCAGAAACGAGCACAGAGGAAACGACCTTTGCACCGGCCGCCGATGGGCAGAACGCAGAGCAGACGCCCGCCGCGACGGGGCCGGAAAAAGCAGAGCTCGGTCTGACTGCCGAGATCAAGCCCGCCACAGACTTTACGGCAAAGGCAAATGCCGCCGTCTACGATGAACTTGACTTCAATGATAAGCAGGAATATGAATTCGCCACCCGCGGACTGATCGACGCGCCGGAAACACTGGAACTGAAGGACGAGGATGGGAAGATCCTCTGGAGTCAGGAAGCCTATGCGTTCCTGGACGATTACGAAAAAGCGCCTGACAGCGTAAATCCCAGCCTCTGGGAGAACACGAAGAACAATCACGCTTATGGCCTTTTTGAAGTGACAGATGGCATCTATCAGGTCCGCGGCTATGACATGGCAAACCTCACCGTTGTCAAGGGCGATACCGGCTGGATCGTCTTTGACACGCTGATGAGCGTGGAGTGCAGTCAGGCTGCCATGCAGCTGATCGAAAAGAATCTTGGTAAATTCCCGGTCAAGGCCGTCATCATCTCTCATTCCCACGCCGACCATTTTGGCGGCATCGCCGGCGTGATGGCGAAGGAGGATAAGGCAGACGAGACACTTTCTATTGAAGATCAGCTCGCCAGCGGCAAGATCCCCGTGATCACGCCTGTGGGCTTCACGGAGCACTCCGTGAAGGAAAATGTCTACGCCGGTAAGGGTATGGGCCGCCGCAGCAATTATCAGTATGGCATCCTTCTGACCCCCGGCGTGACCGGCAAGCTGGCGCAGGGCATCGGCATGGGACAGTCCACCGGAACGGTCTCGTTCATGACGCCCAGCTATGAAATCACGCAGTCCGGCGAAAAGCTGACGATCGACGGTGTGGAGCTGGAGTTCCAGCTCACGCCGGGTACGGAAGCGCCCGCCGAAATGAACACGTGGCTGCCCCAGTACAAGGCGCTTTGGATGGCGGAAAACTGCACCGGCACGCTCCACAATCTCTACACGCTGCGCGGCGCAGAGGTGCGCGATGGCGCGGCATGGGCGAGCTATATCACCGAGGCCATTTCCCTTTACGGCAAGGACGCGGAGGTCACCTTCCAGTCCCACAACTGGCCGCACTGGGGAAACAACGTGGTGAACGACTACATGGTCAACACGGCTGCCGTGTATAAGTTCATCAACGACCAGACTCTGACCTATATCAATCAGGGCTACACCAGCGACGAGATCTCCAACATGATCGAGCTGCCGGAGGCGCTCAATAAAATCTGGTACACCCGCCAGTACTACGGGACGGTCGCCCACAACGCCAAGGCGGTCTACCAGAAGTTCATGGGCTGGTATGACAGCAACCCTGTCAACCTGAACCCCCTCATGCCAAGCGACAGCGCAAAAAAATGGGTGGAGTACCTGGGGGATGTTGACAAGGTCCTGCAAATGGCAAAGGCGGATTTTGACAAGGGTGAATATCAGTGGGTCGCCGAGGTCACAAACACCATCGTCTTTGCCGACCCGACGAATACCGATGCGCGGCTTCTGTGCGCCGATGCACTGGAGCAGCTGGGGTATCAGGCGGAGTCCGGTCCGTGGCGCAACGAATATCTGACCGCCGCACAGGAGCTGCGCCATGAAAATGCCAATTTCACCGCTTCCGCCAAATCTACCAGCGACATGGTCAAGGCCCTCTCCGCACCCATGCTGTTTGACTATATGGCCATTGTCATGGACAAGCAGGCGCTGGCTGACCGCGACTTCACCATGAACGTGATCCTGCCTGACGTGGGCGAACAGCACATGCTCCGCGTGAAGAATGGTGTGCTGCTGGTCTATGCGGATACATTGTCTGATGATGCGGACGTGTCTATTACCTGCCCGAAAAATGCGCTGTTTGCGATCCTGACCAACAATCAGGAAACGGTTGCACAGGCCGTCAAGGTCGAGGGCAGCGCAGAACTGCTGACGCTGATGATGGAGAATATGAACCAGTTCCCGATCACCGGGGCCAACCCCTTCAACATCATCGAGCCGTAACGGCTTCGCGGGGCGGTCCGTGGGAAGACCGCCCCGCTCGAGAGAAAACAGCAAGATGCTTTCAACGCAAATTAAAAGCCAGAGTTTGCCTTGCTTTGCCAGCAAGAAAATTTTGACAGAAAAGGCAGGAGAATATGAAAAAGAGAGGATTGAGCCTGTTTCTGGCGCTGGCCCTGTGCCTGACGCTGCTGCCTGCGGCGGCATTTGCGAATGGCGAGCCTGAAACGTCTACACTGCACACCCACTACCTCTGCGGCAATGCAGAAGCGTGCAGCCATGTGAGCGGCCATAACGAGGACAGTAAGACTACCTTTGCGACGGCGATCACGCAGGACGAAAACGGTTACGTGTGGGTCGGCGACGGCACACAGGAACAGCCCTATCAGTGTGTGCTGTCCAATGGCGGCACCTACTACCTTGACAGCAACCTTGTTCTGAAGGGCCCGTCAGCTCTAAATAAAGTCGGGTGCATCTATATTGATAGTGATGTCACTCTCTGTCTGAATGGCCACACCATTACGATTATAGATGATCGAGATGCGTTTGATATCAGGAAATCTATGGAAAGCAATCCTCCTACCCTTACCCTAACCGACTGTAAGAACAGCGGCCAGATCACCCACGGTACAACAACAGGTGGAACCAAATATCTCGGAAACGGCGTGAGTCTTCATCAAAGCTGCAATTTCATCATGTACGGCGGCAGCATCACCGGCAACACCACTACCGGCGGTGAAAACATCACTTGGAGAAGCGGCGGCGTATGGGTGCGGGATAACAGCACCTTTACCATGTACGGCGGCAGCATCACCGGAAACCACAACTCTGACGGCGGCGGCGTAAGGGTAGAAGACACCGGCAGCTTCACCATGTATGGCGGCAGCATTACCGGCAACAGTGTCTCCGGCTCCGGCGGCGGCGTATATGTGTCTGCCCAAGACGGTACGCAAGGACGCTTCGCCATGTACGGCGGCAGCATCACCGGCAATAACGCCTCCAGCTTTGGCTCCGGCGGCGTGTGCGTGTACGGCACCATGACCGTCAGCGGCAGCGTACGGATCACAGACAACGTCAACCGCGGCTCGAAAGGCGATAACGGAATTTACACCGGCGGCACGGCCAGCAATGTCCGTCTGGTTGGCAGAACAACCATTACCATTGACGGCCCTTTGACAGAAAGCTCGCGAATCGGCGTGTCGCTGTATAGCAACCGCGTTTTTACTTCCGGCTGGAGCACGAACATGAGTGACAAGACGTTTTCTTCCTATTTCACCGCAGACGATAGCAGTTCTACGGTGGCGTTAGAAAACGGCGAGTTGAAGCTGAGCAATCCCCACACGCATAGCTGGACGTATGCACTGAGCACAACAACTACAGGGAGCGCAACCATCACCGCAACGTGCAAAAACTGCGCTGAGAACAACAATACGGATTTTCATGGCGGCAGCGTGACGATCGCTGCGCCCGAAGCGAATGCGCTGACTTACGACGGCAGCCCCAAGGCAGCAGCAGTGACGGTCAGCAATGATTGGCCGGGTGCAAGTGCAGACAACATCCGTATTACCTACAAGCAGGGCGAAACGACGCTTCCCACCGCCCCCACCGACGCGGGTACTTATACCGCCGGCATCACGGTGGGCGATGGCGGCGGGGCTGTGACCGCCAGCGTGGAGTATAGCATCGCACCAAAGGAACTCGCTGACCCGACCGTTGAAATTGCTTCCGGCAGTGTCTACGACGGCAACGCAAAGACACCCAACGTCACTGTCAAGGACGGCGAGAACGCAGTGTCCTACGATAACAACGTCAACGCGGGCGAAAACACCGCTACCGTGACCATCACGGACAATGCCAATGGCAACTACACCGTCTCCGGCAGTGCGAAGTTCAGCATCGCGAAGGCGGACTCCGCCTGCACCGCGCCGACACCGATCACCGCTCTGACCTACACCGGCGAGGCGCAGACACTCATCAACGCCGGTACGACCGCCGACGGCACGATGCAGTATAGCACGGACGGCACAAATTACGGCACTACCATCCCCATCGGCGAGAACGCCGGTGCGTACACCGTCTGGTACAAGGTCGCGGGCGACGGCAACCACAGCGACACCACGCCCGCCAGCGTCAGCGTTACCATCGCTAAGGCGAAAGTTGAGATCCCCGCAGCAGACCCGACACCGTTCACCTACAGCGGCGAAGATCAGACCTACACCCTCGCGGCGAGCGACCTTTACACTGTTGCGGGCAACGTCCGGAAAAGCGCGGGCACATATACCGTGACCGTGTCGCTGAAGGACGCCGAAAACTATGTCTGGAGCGACAACACGGATGCGGCGAAGACCTTTGATTTTGTGATCGCCAAGGCGCCGGTCACCGTCACCGTCAAGGACAAGAGTGTCTACACCTATGACGCGGCGCCCGACCTCTCCAAGCCGGAGCCGGACAAGGATTACACGGTTTCCGGTCTGATCGGTGAGGACAAGCTGACCACGGCTCCCATGCTCAAGTACGCGGCAGCGCCGGATATGAACAAGACCGGCGAGGCGGCTAAGATCACGGCCAGCGGCGCAAGCGCGGGTGAAAATTACGAAATCACTTATGTGGACGGCAAGCTGACTGTTACCTCCCGTCCGTCCTCCGGCGGTGGCGGTTCCAGCAGCTCCGGCGGTGGCGGCGGCTCCAGCAGTTCCGACAAGCCCTCTGCCAGCACCGGCAAGACGGAAACCACCACAAATCCCGATGGCTCCGTTACCAAGACGGAAACAAAGTCTGACGGCACGGTGACCGAAATCACCACCAACAAGGACGGCAGCACCGCCAAGACCGAAACCAATCCGGACGGCAGCAGCAAGACTGAGGTCAAGGACGCTTCCGGCTCTATCGGCACGGTGAAAACCGACAAGAACGGCCAGGCCACGGCGGAGACCACCCTCAGCAGCAAGGCCGTTGAGGACGCCAAGAAGAACGGCGAGGCCGTCAAGGCTCCCGTTGAGGTCGAGGCTTCCCGCGATTCCAACACCGCCCCCACCGTCAAGGTGGAGCTGCCCAAGAATTCCGGCGACACCAAGGTGGAAATTCCTGTTTCCAACGTGAAACCCGGCACGGTGGCGGTTCTCGTCCACCCCGACGGCACGGAGGAGATCGTCAAGAACTCCCTGCCCACCGAGGACAGCATCCGGCTCACCATGGACGGCAGCGCGACTGTGAAGATCATGGACAACTCCAAGGACTTCATCGACACCCGCGCCCACTGGGCCAAGGACGCCATCGACTTCGTCAGCGCCCGTGGGCTGGTCAACGGCATGAGCGACACGATCTACGCGCCCAACAACTCCACCACCCGGGCGCAGCTTTGGACGATCCTCGCGCGGCAGAATGACGCAGACTTGACCGGCGGCAGCATCTGGTACGAAAAGGCACAGAATTGGGCCAAGAACAAGGGCGTTTCCGACGGCGCGAACCCCAACGCCGCCATCAACCGCGCCCAGATGGTCACCATGCTGTGGCGCGCCATGGTCCAGCCTGCCGCTGCCTCCGGCGCCAGCTTTGCTGACGTTCCCGCCGACAGCTACTACGCGCAGGCCGTGGCTTGGGCCATCGAGAACGGCATCACCGCCGGCGTTGGCAACGGCAAGTTCGATCCCGATGCCGCCTGCACCCGCGGCCAGATCGCAACCTTCCTGTATCGCTATATGAAGTAACTCCATGCGCAGCCAGCGGGACGGATCTTCCGTCCCGCTGATTTTATGTACCCGTCAGTAACCGTCAAAAGGTAGCCACTGTGCTTGCAGAGTTCGCGGCGTGTATTTTGAGCACGGGATACATATTCAGAAACTATATCTGGAAAGCGCAGAGCAGCAGGGCGTACTGGGATATATCGCACATTCCGCCATCGATGCGATTCTAAGCGGCGAACAGACTGATCTCTCTGATGCAGTCTTTGTCTACGAGCTTACTCCCGGTGAGGGTGCAGAAAACGGCATTGCCGCCTCCAAAGACGGCGCGGTCATCCTGACGAACCAGAACTGCTATCTGCTGCGCGCGAATAATGGTGTCGAAGCCGTCTGGAGCACGCCGTATGAGAGTGTCGGCGCAAAGGTCAGCGGCGAAGGCGATAAGACCACCGGCGGCGGTCTGGCCTGGGGCGGCGGCTGCTCGCCGACGCTGACACCGAACCTCGTAATGTTCACCGACAACGCTGACCCCGTCAAGCTGCTGGCGCTCGATATGAAGACCGGTGAGATCGTTGCAAGCATGCCAGTTCTGGATGATCTGCCCGAGGGCTATCAGGTGGCGGTTGAAAACTCTGCCATCG
>OHHU01001084.1_pt1 | contig 13123 bp, 13 predicted proteins | sample 1568151 | NCBI WGS metagenome assembly OHHU01 (sample SAMEA3879572, study PRJEB24766) | human gut metagenome | biome: human-associated habitat; feature: feces | place: USA | collected 1985/1987 | reverse complement strand
TGACCCTTTGCGCCCCGGCCGTCCAAACGTAACCAAGGGGGCGCCGAAGCCCCCCTGTAATAGATTTCTGCCAGATACCAGAATCAAATTTGCGCATAAACCTTGACACTACCTTGGTTAGAGTACCTGCTTGACATGCAGGGGGTCGGTGGTTCAAGTCCACTTGTCTTCACCAAAATCGGCAAGAATCCTTAGATTCTTGCCGATTTTTTATGTAATAATTATGCAACAAGGCTGAGATATAAAAATCACACCTTACATTTGTCGGGGCGATACCCCGTATTTCTTTTTAAAGGCGCGGTAGAATACCGAATAATCGCGGAAGCCGCACTCAGAATATGCCCTTGTTGGGGATATCCCCGAAAGTATAAGCTGCTTTGCCATAACAAGCCTTTTTGCTGTAATATATTCACCCACGGTCATTGCCGTGGCTTTTTTAAATATATGGCAAAGGTGCGATTTGCTTATATAATACCTTTCGCAAATAATGTCCAGACTTAAATCATCGGGAATATGGCGGTTTATGTAGTTTATAATTCTGCTGTCAAGCGTTTGGTCTATCTGAATTTCGTACATTGTTTCAAATGCGGCAGAAATTTCGTTTAAAAGCGGCAAAAGATTTGTGATTATCTGCACGCGTCTGTCGGGGGAATTTTCTGTCATATTATCTATAAACAGTTTATAGGCGTCGGTTTTGAAATATTCGGCTCGGTACAGGTTGAATGTACCCAATTTTCGATTTATAAACGGCGATAACAAGCGCCCTTTCGGGTCTATGCCTTTAAAAAGCTCGGCTTTAAAGTTTACCGAAAAGCGGGTGTAAGGCTTATCTGGGATTATATCAATATAGTGTGATTCGGCGGGGCGCATAATTAAAATATCGCCCGCTTTAAGCGGGTAGGGCGTACCTTCAACACGGTAAATGCCCTTGCCGCCCAAAAAGCAATAAAGCTCATAGGTTTCGTGGGTATGGGCTTTGAAATGCTCAGGGACGGGGGTTTCGTCATACCGATAGCCCATATCAATATCATTATCCTGATACAGAAAAAAATCTGACATATTATCACCGTGTATATATTATCATATACAAACAATATTTGCAATACAAAACAATAATATCAACAATTTAATTGTTGTGATTTCCGATATATAACTAAGGCGAGGGGAGAATATATGACTGATAACTATTTACTCAAAACCGCAGATGCGCAGGATATATATTTTAAAATAAAGGACTTGCCTATTGTTGATTACCACTGCCACCTATCCCCGAAAGAGATTTATGAGGATAAGCCGTTTGATAATATCGGTGAAATGTGGATCGGGGGCGACCATTACAAATGGCGGCTTATGCGAACGGCGGGCATAGACGAAAGGTACATTACAGGCAACACCGACTGGCGCGAAAAATTTATTAAATACGCCGCCGCATTGGAGCTTGCCGCGGGGAATCCGCTTTACCATTGGTCGCATATGGAATTGTCAATGTTTTTCGGCATAGATAAGCCGCTTAAAAGCGATAACGCCGCCGAAATATACGACGAGGCAAACGCCTTTATTGCAAAAAATAAACTGTCGCCGAGAAAGCTCATAGAGCAATCGAAAGTAGAAACCCTTTGCACCACCGACGATATTATTGATACGCTTGAATACCATAAAAAAATAAAGGAAGACAAAAGCTTTAAAACAAGGGTTCTGCCTTCGTTCAGAACGGATAATCTGCTGCTTGTACGGCGCACAGGCTACCCCCATTACATAAAAAAATTAGCCGAGGTATCGGGCACGGAAATATCAAACCTTGAAAGCCTTAAAGCCGCGGTTATTAAAAGGCTTGATTTCTTCTGCCTTAACGGCTGCCGTTTTACCGACGTGGGTATTCCGTATTTCCCCGACAGAATTGCAGATGAGCCTTCGGCAGACGATACATTTAAAAAGGCGCTTGCGGGCGCAGAAATTTCCGATGCCGAATATTTAGGGTTTATAGGTAATATGTACCTTTTCTTGGCGGCGGAATATAAAAAGCGAAACCTTGTTATGCAAATGCACTTAGCCGTTTACCGCAACGCAAACAGCAATTTGTTCGCCGCCTTGGGTGCGGATTGCGGTGTAGACTGCGTGGGAGACGAAATAAGCGGCACGGCGCTTATACATATGCTTGACGCGATAAATAAAAACAGCGGTATGCCGCAAACGGTTATTTATACCCTTAATACCGCAAACGCGGCGCAGATAGCCTCTGGTTCCCGAACGTGCGCTGCGGCGCGGTTTGGTGGTTCTGCGACCACAAGCGCGGCATACGCGAGGAAATGGAAATTACAGCCGAAAATTCGTCGCTCAGCTCGTTCCTCGGTATGCTTACCGATTCGCGCAGCTTTCTTTCCTACGCGCGGCACGATTATTTCCGCAGAATTGCGGCGGATATTTTGGACGAGTGGGTAAACGGCGGAGAATATGATAAGGAAAGCGCCGTAAGGCTTGCCGAAAAAATCAGTTATTACAATATAAAGGAGCTGACAGAGCAATGAAAATGTCCTTCAGGTGGTACGGGGAAACCGATCCGATACCGCTTAAATATATAAGGCAGATACCGAATATGCGCTCGGTAGTAACCGCGGTTTACGATGTAAAGCCGGGCAAGGTTTGGCCAGAAGAAAGCCTTGAAAAATTAAAGAAGCAGGCAGAGGAAAACGGGCTTATATTCGATATTGTAGAGTCAGTGCCGGTGCCCGAGGAAATAAAGCTCGGCACCGAAAAGGCGGACGAATACACCGAGGTTTACTGCGAGAACATTCGCCGCTGCGCGAAATACGGCGTAAAATGCATTACATATAATTTTATGCCGGTATTCGACTGGACAAGAACTCAGCTTGACAAAGAGGCAGCGGACGGCTCAACAAGCCTTGTCATGTATATGGATCAGCTTAAAAGCCTTGACCCGCTTAAAGACGATATACACCTGCCCGGCTGGGACGCAAGCTACACTCAGGCAGAGGTGCGCGATTTAATAAAAGCCTACTCCGCTTTAGGCGAGGAGGGGCTGTGGCACAACCTTGAAAAATTCCTTAAAAAGATAATTCCCGTGGCGGAAGACTGCGGAGTTACCATGGCGATACACCCGGACGATCCGCCGTACCCTATCTTCGGTATTCCGAGAATTATAACAAACGAGCGGAATATTGACCGAATGTTAAATATAGTTGATAGCCCCGCAAACAGCCTTTGCTTCTGCACGGGCAGTCTCGGCTGTGCAGCGTTTAACGATATTCCGAAAATGGTTCGCAAATACAGCAAAATGGGCAGGATTGCATTTATGCATATCCGCCAGGTAAAGCTGTTAGAGGACGGCAGCTTTGAAGAACGCGGGCATTTATCGAAAGACGGCAGTCTTGATATGTACGAAACAGTAAAGGCGCTGGTAGATACGGGCTTTGACGGATACGTTCGCCCCGACCACGGCAGAATGATATGGGGAGAGAGCGGAAAACCGGGCTACGGGCTTTTTGACAGGGCGCTCGGCGCTGCATATATAAACGGACTTTTTGAGGCCGTAGAAAAGGAGAAAAAATAATGTAAAAGGTAATTGTAATAACAGGCGCGGGCGGCGTGTTGTGCTCGGGCTTTGCCGAGTTTTGGCAGGAAAGGGCAATAAGGTGGCGCTGCTTGATTTATACGAAGAGGCGGCAAAAAGGGTAGCCGACAAAATTACCGCGGCGGGCGGTAATGCCAAAGCCTATAAGTGCAACGTGCTTGATAAGACAAATATAGAGGAAGTACACGGCAAGGTGCTCAAAGACCTCGGAAAATGCGATATACTTATAAACGGCGCGGGCGGAAATAATCCGAAATGCACCACGGCGCACGAGGAATATTGCAATATTGACAACAATATTGCAATACCAGAACGCTATAAAGAACTTATAGAACAATTAGTAGGGAGGGGAATTATTGTAAGTAAGTAATAGTGGAGAACTTGAATACTCCTTAGATGCGGATATGTTATACTTAATTAAGGTGATACAGCGAATAAGAGAGCATCCAGAAAGACTAACTATTAAAAGTCAAGCTCAAAATACGGAGGAATGGTGAAATAGTGTGGACAATTCAAAAAGGGTTAGTAAGGCAGACATCCAGTTGGATGCCCGGCTGAGCGGATGAAAGAACAGAGTTATGCGACTGTACTGCCGAATTACGAGGAGTTGACAAAACACAAAACGAAAGAACGGCTTATTTCCGCAGACAACTCAGCAAAATTTCTTGCGATTTCTATTGATTTTTCAAAGCAAGGCGTGTATACTAGGCGTAGGGAATGAGAATTCCCAATAGGCAGCAACGAGTTTGTCTGCCGCAGCGTTGAAGCAAGTGATGGGGTCAGCATACCGTACACTTGCGGAGCTTTGGCCGAGGGTTAGGCGGTTTCCACAGGCTGACGTAGGGTTTTCCCCGAATGAAAACGCCTCTTGCGGAACTCTGTTCATTCAGAGTTCCGTTTTTTTTGTAAAGGAAAGGCCGAAATGTGTCTTTTTCTGGAGGCTGCACGGGCATGGCAGCGATTGTCGGAAACAGAATATCGGATCACTGCAGGGCGGCGCGGAAAGACGTTCTCATTTGCGCTGATCTTCGCTTTTGCGGATTTTCCGCATATCGCGGGAATGCAGTACGCTCAGGATGTGGATTTTGGCTTGCGCCCGTCCGAGTACTATGGCGAAAAGCTGATCCCATCAATCTTGACCAGTAAACTTGAAGCCTCAAGAATTGAGCAAAGCCGAAATTGGTCCCGGATAAAGGGCCGGCTTAATGCTGTTGTACATCTGCAAGAAACACTCGATTCGGAGTTTTTGATTGCGCGCTTTAATCCAAAGCTGGTGCGCGTCAACAGCAAAATCGATGCGGAATATGTAATTAAAAATCTGCAATCCGGGGAAATATTCTTTGTGTTTATTGATAAAGGCAAAGAACTGCGCTACTATTGCAAATCTGCCTTTGAAAAGACAACGGTGGATTACTTGGAGAATCAGGCGATTTTGACTATGTTGAAGAAAGAGAAGATCGTCGATGGTTCTGTGACCCTGCTGTTTCAGCATCCGAATTATATTGAACGGTCAGAAGCGTAGAAAGTGAACGCTGACATATACCGCGCCGGTTCGAAACCTTCTGCATTTTCCCGTCCGGCATCTTTTCTGCCGTGGGCTGACATGCAGAGTGTCCTTATAGGATCTGAGTATCCTGTAATGGACACTCTGCTTTTTTATTTCCCACAAAGTTCATACTGCAACCTGTTCCGGGGCGTAGCTGAGTGCTACGCCTTTTCTTGTTTCCGTGATAATGTCGGCCTCCGGGATTTTTCGGCGATCCGGCACATCAAAGGTGCCGATGCAGTTATAGTGAATAACGACGCGCTGGTTGGTAATGCCGTCCTGCTTTTCAGCGTGAGGGAGCGGATAGTTCATTAGAATTGCGTCCAAGCGAATTTTGCTGCGGGTTTAAATTCCGTACACAGGACAATGCAGCCATTCAGCATGATCGTCTTTTATCATTTCCCCCAATGCTTGATCGTATAGATGATCAGCGCAAGAACCAGCGATCCTGTAATTGTTCCGATGATAATGGTTCCCACGGTGTTCAGCCTCTTTTCCGCTTATCCTTTCTGCTGCAATGGATGTAATACCATACGCACAGCAGCAGCGTGAACACGGCGGCCCATGCCGTAGACATTCCGATTTGGAACAGGCTCGGTTCAGGCCGCGTACTGGCAAACCAAGCATAGGGATTTTTTACAAGGAAGATGGATAAAAGCCCCTGAACCATGACAAATGTCGTCCGCTCCACACCGTTGAAATAGCCGGTAAAGCAATAGGCGGTGGAAAGGACAAAGCACTCGATGCTGGTCGCTTTCAAAAATTCTGCCGAGGCATTCAGCACCGCCGTTTCGCCGCCTTTTATAAAGAGAGTAGAAAGTGCCGCACCATGGAAGAAGGAGCAGTAGGCCAGAATACCGCCTAAGATGGCGGCGGTCAGCATCCCGAGCCACATGGCCTTTTTCGCGCGTTCCCGCTGTCCTGCGCCGTCATTCTGTGCCACAAACGCTGAGATGGACTGCATATAGGAAGTAGGGATCAGCAGAATGAACATAACCAGCTTTTCCGCAATGCCTACACCAGCCGAAGCCACTTCGCCGAGCGCATTTACAAAGCCGATCAGAATGAGATAGGAAACCTCATTGCACATACTTTGCAGAGCAATCGGCGTTCCCAGTCTCAAGATACTGCCGGAGTTTTCTTTGTCAAAGCGCAAATGCGCTTTCTCTACAGCAAAGGGCAGCCCCTTTTTCCGAACCAGCATCAGCGACAGGACCACGCTGACGGCCTGTGCCGCCACCGTTGCAATGGCCGCTCCCGACGCCCCCAGGGGAATGAATTTCGTAAACGTAATATCGCCGATGATATTTGTCACACAGGCGATCATCACAAAATAGAGCGGTGATCTTGCATCGCCTAAACCACGAAAAATGGCGCTGATCAGATTGTACGCTACGATGAACAGGCTGCCCGCGCCGCAGATACGGATGTAAGATACCGTTTGGGAAAACGCCTCTGCCGGTGCATTGGTCACACGGGCGATCCACGGCGCAGCCAGCACGGTGATGACAGTCAAAGCCACGCCAAGCACACTGAATACCCAAAGGCTGCTGCCGATGGTCTTCGCCGCGCCGTCATGATCTTTGCGTCCTACATAGATACCAAGCAGAACCGTGGAACCCATGGAAAGGCCGGTGATAAGTCCCGTGATGATCTGCATGGCCTGCGAGCCGGTGGCAACAGCGGACACATCCGCTGTCGTACCGAATTTCCCCACCGCCCAAAGGTCTACCGCGCCATATAACGCCTGCAGCAGCAGCGCCAACAGCACGGGAATGGAGAATTTCAATAGAGCAGGTAAAATCGGCCCGGTCAGAAAATCGTTCTTTGTTTGCTTTATCATGATCCTTACGCTCTGTTGATTTCCTCAAAATTGATATCCGAGATAATATCCAGCATTTCACAGAACTTGCCGATTTCCTCCGGTGTAAAGCGATCCGTAATGCGCTGGATCGCCTCGCTGTCCTGGCGGCGGAAAACCTTATACTGTGGAATCGCATCATCGTTGACGGAAAGATAGTTCTTGCGCTTGTCATGCGGGTCGGGTGTCTTTGTGATCAGCCCCTGCCGCAGCAATTCATTGAGTTTTAATGTGACCCCCGGCTTTGACACATGAAGCAGCTCTGCCAGCTTCGACGCAGTGCAGGTGCCGTTCATCGTGTAGATCAGTTCGATATACAGCAGGCTGTTGTATGTGATGTTTTCATCCACAAACTGCTTGTTCATCAGCCGCAGGTCACACAAAGCCGTGCTGTAATAAAAGGTATCCAGAGCTTTTCGCAGTTCCATGGTGGTGTCCCTCCTGATTCATTAAGCGAATGTCATTATTGTAGCTTAACTAAATAGAAAAGACAACACCTGCTTGCCAAAAAAACAAGAGCCGTATCGCTGCTGCGATCAATGTGATAAACGCAAAATTTGTGGACAAAAGCATTTGAAATTTCCATCTGAATTTGCTATAATAAAATTACAGCGTGTGGCGTTTCTGCGTAAATCCAGTTGCAGAAGCGCCGCACGCTTTTTGTGCGGGTAAGTCGAAAATTTTATAAAAAATCGTGTTGCAGAGATGCGTAAGTCCGGATTTTTCAGACTGACGCATCTTTTTTATTTCAGAAAGGAAGGTACTATTTATGGACTCGGCAAATCAGTTTTTGGGGACGGAACGTATTGGCAGGCTCATGCGTCAATATGCCGTTCCCTGCATCATCTCGCTGCTGGTGGGCGCACTATACAATATCGTCGATCAGATCTTCATCGCCAATGCAAGCTACCTCGGCTCTTACGGCAACGCGGCCAACACGGTTGTTTTTCCGCTGACGGTTGTGGCATTGGCCGTCGCCGTCATGGTAGGTGACGGCTGCTGTGCCTTTGTCAGCATGGCGTTGGGGAGGAACGAAATAGACAAGGCAAAGCGAAGCGTTGGCAACGCCGTTGTGCTGATTGCTGCCGGCAGCCTTGTTTTAACGGCGGTGTATCTGATCTTTTCGGACGGCATCATTGCCATGTTCGGCGGTACGGTCAATGAAGAAACCTTCCGCTGCGCGCAGGAATACTTCTTCTATATCACGCTGGGGATCCCGTTTTATATGTTCGGCCAGGCCATGAACCCCATCATCCGTGCAGACGGTAGCCCGAGGTTTGCCATGATCTCCACGCTGGCGGGCGCGGTCATCAACATCATCCTCGACCCCATCTTCATCTTTATCTTCCAATGGGGCATGATGGGCGCGGCTGTCGCAACGGTCATCGGGCAGGTAGCAACGGCACTGCTTGCCGTGTGGTATCTGCTGCATATGCGGATCATCAAGCCGGCATCCGGCGACTACGCTCTGCGGGGGAAGCTCTGCGGACGGATGCTGACGCTGGGCGTTACCAGCTTCCTCTCTCAGATCAGTCTTGTGGCGGCTATGGCGGCCATCAACAACATGCTGCGCAAATACGGTGCACTCGCCCCCGTCTTCGGGCAGGAGCGGTACGCGCAGATCCCCATGGCCGTGGTCGGCATCGTTATGAAGTTTTTCCAGATCGTTATTTCCATCGTCGTCGGCATGGCCGCCGGCTGCATTCCCATCGTCGGCTACAACATGGGCGCGGAGAAAACGCTGCGCGTCCGGTCGCTCTTCACCCGGCTGCTGCTCGCGGAGGCCATCGTCGGCGCGGTCGCACTGCTTCTTGCCGAGTGCTTCCCACGGCAGCTTATCGCAATTTTCGGCGCAAGCAGCGAGAGCGGCTACTATACGGAGTTTGCCGGCAAGGCCTTCCGTGTTTACCTCTGTATGATGGTGCTGGCCTGTGTGAACAAGGCGTGCTTTATCTTCCTGCAGGCGGTTGGCAAGGCGCTGGCGTCTACGCTGCTTTCCATGTTCCGGGAGGTCGTGTTCGGTGTGGGCTTTGCACTGCTGCTGCCTGTGTTCTTTGGTTTGGACGGCGTGCTGTATTCCATGCCGGTTTCGGATATTCTGACCTTTATTATTACGCTGTTTATTATCGTAAAAACGTATCGAGATCTCAATATGCAAAAGGGTTCAGAAGGTATGAAAAACAGGGCTGTTAATTGATTTTTGCCGGAAATGCATGGCTGCGTTCCCTGTGATATTCTGAAAAGCAGATCGGCCGATCCCTGTGACCAATAAAACACCGCACCGGAAATCCGGTGCGGTGTTTTCTACGATCGGGACTATAAGCCGGGTTCTGTAATCGACAGCCATCTATCTCGACGTATCGTTGCCGGTACGCTCAAGCCACCTCCACGGAAACGGCCGGGCCGGCCAATGTTTCCTCCACGGTGTTGCTCCGAATAGAGTTTACAGCGCCGCGATGTTCCCATGCGGCGGGTGAGCTCTTACCTCGCCTTTCCACCCTTACTCCGGCGGCGTGAGCCGCGGAGCGGTATCTCTCTGTTGCACTTTTCCTGAAGTCGCCTTCGGCGGGCGTTACCCGTTATTCTTGCCCTGCGGAGCCCGGACTTTCCTCATGAAAGCGCCTTTCGGCGCAGTCACGCGGCTGTCCGTCCCGGTCGCTTCACTATTGTACTTTATTTCTCCGCGCTTGTCAAACGGATTGCAAAATTTCTTTTCAGAGGGTATAATATCCATGTTCCGCGGGGGAAGCCGCGGGGAAAGAGGGGCTTGTTTGTGACACTCCACGAATATTTTGAAAATCTGCGCGGGAAAAAGGCATTGGTGCTCGGCCTCGGTGTGAGCAACCGTCCGCTGGTGCGCCTGCTGCTGCAATATGGGATCGACGTGACCGGCTGCGACAAAACGCCGCGGGAAAAGCTGGAGGAGGAAGTGCTGGAGCTGGAGCGCATGGGCGCAAACCTTCATCTGGGCGAGTGCTATCTGGAGGGCATTTCCGGCGACATCGCCTTCCGCACGCCCGGGCTGCATCCGGAGAAGCCGGAGCTTGCCGCGCTGCGTGCGGCGGGAACGAAGATCACCTCCGAGATGGAGGCCTTCTTTGAGGTCTGCCCCTGCCAGATCATCGGCGTGACCGGCTCCGACGGCAAGACCACGACCACCACCCTGATCTCCGAGCTGCTGCGCCGGGCGGGCTGCCGCGTCTGGGTGGGCGGCAACATTGGCACACCGCTTCTGGACAAGGCGGAGCAGATGCAGCCGACGGACAAGGTCGTGCTGGAGCTCAGCTCCTTTCAGCTGATGGATCTGCACTACAGCTGCCACACGGCGGTCGTGACCAACCTCGCGCCCAACCATCTGGATATGCACAAGGACATGGCGGAGTATGTCAATGCCAAGAAGAATATTTTCCTGCGTCAGGGCGCGGACGATACGCTGATCCTGAATCTGGACAACGAGATCACGGCCGGTTTTGCGAAGGAAGCAAAGGGAAACGTTCTTTGGTTTTCCCGGCAGAAGCCGGTGGAAAACGGCGTGTACTTCAAAGACGGCGTGATCTGGAGAGGCAGGGAAGCCCTGCTGCGGCAGGAGGAGATTCTGATTCCCGGTCTGCACAATGTGGAAAACTACATGGCGGCCATTCTGGCGGTTGGCGACAGTGTTTCCGACGAGGACATCCGCTATGTCGCCAAGCACTTCGGCGGCGTGGAGCACCGCATCGAGCTGGTGCGCGTCAAGGATGGCGTGTCGTATTACAATGATTCTATCGCTTCTTCACCCAGCCGGACGATCGCCGGCCTGCGCAGCTTCCGGAAAAAGGTCATCCTGATCGCGGGCGGCTATGACAAGCACATTCCATATGACGTGCTCGGCCCGGAGATCGTGCAGCACGTGAAGCTGCTGATCTGCACCGGCGCGACCGGAGAGAAAATCGCGCAGGCGACGGAAAATGCAGAAAATTACCGCGAAAATATGCCAGAAATTCTGCGGATCGATGACTTTTACGAGGCGATCCGTACGGCCGCGCGCCGCGCGGAGGCGGGCGACGTGGTGCTGCTGTCCCCGGCGAGCGCCGCGTTTGACAAGTTCAAGAACTTTATGGTGCGCGGCGCCGAGTTCAAGAAAACCGTGATGGAGCTGTAATATGAGAAAGAACTGTGCGGCGGTGATCGTCGCGGCCGGGAGCGCCGCGCGGATGCAGGGGATAGACAAGATGCTCGTCCCTCTGGCGGGCGTGCCGGTGGTGCTGCGCTCGGCGCAGGCGCTCGCGGCCTGTGCGGAGATCGACAGCCTTGTGATCGTCACGCGCAAAGAACTGGTAGGGCAGGTCACGGCGCTGTGTGCCGGGGTGAAAAAGCTGAAAGCGGTCGTGCCGGGCGGCGCAAGCCGCGCGGAGTCGGTGCTGGCGGGGCTGCCGCCGGAGGCGGAGCTGGCCGCCGTTCACGACGGTGCACGCCCGCTGGTCACGGCTGCGGTCGTCCGCGAGGCGGTGCAGGAGGCGGCGCGCTGCGGCGCGGCTGCGCCGGCGGTTCCCGTCCATGACACGATCAAGGTGGCCGAAAACGGCGCGGTTCTCTCCACGCCGGATCGCAGCTGCCTTTTTGCGGTGCAGACGCCGCAGGTCTTTGACGCGGCGATGCTCAAAGACGCCCTGCACCGCGCACTGGAGGCGGGGGCTGCGCTGACAGACGACTGCTCTGCGGCGGAGGCAGCGGGGATCGCCGTGCATCTGACGCCGGGCAGCGAGGAAAATCTCAAGATCACCACGCCGGTCGATCTGACCTTGGCGGAAGCCATTCTGAAACGGAGGAATTCCATGCGCATCGGACACGGTTATGACGTACACCGTCTGACGGAGGGCAGAAAGCTAATCCTCGGCGGTGTGGAAATTCCCTTTGAGCGCGGACTGGACGGCCACTCGGATGCGGACGTGCTTGTCCACGCGGTCATGGACGCGCTCCTTGGCGCGGCGGCGCTGCGCGACATCGGCGTGCTGTTTCCGGACAATGACCCGGCCTACAAGGGCATTTCCAGTATGCTGTTGCTGGAAAAGGTGATGGAGCATCTCCGCGCGGCAGGCTATGCGGTGGGGAATGTGGATGTGACCGTTCTGGCCCAGCGGCCGAAGCTGAAAGATTATATTCCGGCCATGCGGGAGAATCTTGCCCGCGCGATGGGCGTCGACCTCGGATGCGTCAGCGTCAAGGCAACGACGGAGGAGGGCCTTGGCTTCACCGGCAGCGGCGAGGGCATCGCCTGCCATGCCGTGTGTCTGCTGGAAGGCCGCTGATCGAAAGAGCAGCAAAACACAAGGAGAGGAAGGCAGTTGCCTTCCTCTCCTTGTTTGCCGCAGGTCAATCGACGATGTCGACGGTGACATGCTTCCCGTCGCGCTGGGCGACAGCCTTGACGATCGTGCGGATCTCCTTCGCGATACGGCCCTGTCTACCGATGACTTTGCCCATATCCTCCGGAGCGACACGCAGCTCAAGAATGGTGTTGTCGCCGTCCTCTCTCTGTGTTACAGTGACCGCATCGGGCTGATCGACCAACTGCCTTGCAACATAGAGCAAGAGTTCTTCCATTGTGCTGCTCCCTTCGATCAAAGGACGTTAGCCTTTTTCAGAAGAGCCTTCACGGTATCAGTGGGCTGGGCGCCGTTCTTGATCCACTGCTGTGCCTTCTCGGCGTCGATGGTGATCGTAGCCGGCTCGGTCAGGGGGTTGTAGGAGCCGATCTCTTCGATGCAGCGGCCGTCGCGCGGGCTGCGGGAATCAGCAACGACAATGCGATAGTAGGGAGCCTTCTTTGCACCCATTCTTCTCAGTCTGATTTTTACCATGGGGTTTCACCTCCAAATAGATTTGAAAATTTATATCATCAAACAATTGCTTGACAATGACTTACATACCGGGGAAGCCCGGGAACCCGCCGCCCATTTTACCGAACATCTTGCGCTTTTTGCCCTTGCCGTTCATCTGCTTGACCAGCGCCTGCATCTGCTCAAACTGCTTGAGCAGGCGGTTGATGTCCTCCACCTTCTGGCCGCAGCCGGCCGCGATGCGGCGCTTGCGGGAGGAGTTGAGGCAGGCGGGATTCTCGCGCTCGTAGGGCGTCATGGACAGGATG
>OHHU01001067.1_pt1 | contig 13290 bp, 13 predicted proteins | sample 1568151 | NCBI WGS metagenome assembly OHHU01 (sample SAMEA3879572, study PRJEB24766) | human gut metagenome | biome: human-associated habitat; feature: feces | place: USA | collected 1985/1987 | reverse complement strand
AGAAGCCTGTCGTGGATAAGGGCAGCGCTCCCGCTGGTGCGGAGGTCACGCCGGAACCGTCTGCGCCCCGTGACGCCACCCGCGCCGAAAAAGAGGAGATCGTTTATCTCAACCTGTCTGACCTGCATCCGTTCAAAAATCATCCCGTTGGCGTCCGGGACGATGCGGAGATGCAGGGGCTTGTGGAGTCGGTCAAGGCAGCAGGGGGTCGATCAGCCCGCGCTGGTGCGTCCCCGCGAGGATAATGGCTATTTTGCACCTATCTGCTATTTATTTGAAAGTTTTCCATGCATCCAGAAGAAATTGTGCATTACATAAGAATCGTGAAAAACGAAAAGTCCGTATTATACCTGACCTACAAAATCATCTGTGGAAGACAGCGTCTGTATGCTTTGCGTCTGTGAATAGCAAATTATCTGCACAGCATGAGAGAAGGGATGCCTCAAAAAATGCGTTGCTGTAAACAAAGAATAGCGTTTTGAGAAAAATAGAGCGAAAAATAACTGCGCCGCCTGCCGGAAATGCTCCGGCAGGCGGCGAATTCTCTCTTCCGGCGATTTCCGCTCCGAATTCCCGTTTGGGTCGCGTTTGGGTCAAACGGAAAAGTCACAGAATTCTCCATCGGAAAAAGTTCTGAAAACACAGAAAAATCCGGCTGAAATCAACAGACTTCAGCCGAATCTGGTCGGAGTGTCGGGATTCGAACCCGAGGCCTCTTGGTCCCGAAGGTTGGTCGGATATTTTTCGCGGACATTTCGAGCCATTTCTGCGCCTTTCCAATCGGAAAATTTCACAGCGGCGTCCTTTCCGGCACGGATCATTCCACCTGATTTTTCCGCGTTTGGGTCACGGTTTGGGTCAGGATAGAAAACCAGCGGCGCAGAAACTGCGCCGCTGTAAACAAAGAATAGCGGCTTTCAGCCATTGCTGCCAAAGGCACTCTGCCTCTGGCAGTTTTTGCGTCTACGCAAAAATACGTAGGATAAATACGTAGTTCTACATATTTATTCGCATCCACACTTCTTGGTATAATTGCACCAAGAAAAGAAAAAACAGAAAAATAAATTTAGGCAAAAATGCAAAGAAAGAGGATGATTTGATGGATGAGGAAATGATGTTTGAGATGTCCGCAGGTTCTCTTGAGGGTCTGCCTTCCGTTGGTGAGATGTTTGATCTCACGGGAAAAGTTGCTGTTGTGAGCGGTACAATCGGTCTGGCGCTGAGCGTCATTTACCGGCTGGCGTCCTGCGGCGCGAAGGTCGTCTTCGGCGCACGGCGCGAGGTCATCGGCCAGATGGCGGAGGAACGTCTGCGGGAGATGGGCCTTGATGTCCGCTTCCATAAGCTCGATGTCAGCAGCGTGGAGAGCTGCCGGGAGATCGTTGCGTTTGCGGAGCAGACCTACGGCACGGTGGATATTGTAGTCCCGGTCGCAGCGGCATTTTTCGCCCGCGCGTTTGTGGATATCAAGGAGTCAGAATACGACCGCATCGTTGATGTCGACCAGAAGGGTCAGTATTTCCTTGTGCAGGCTGCCGCGCGAAGCATGATCCGCGGCAAAAAGGGCGGCAAGGTCGTGACGGTCGCGTCTGTTGCGTACCGTGGCGAGGATATGCCGAAGCTCGCTATGATGACGGCTTATAATGCCGCGAAGGCCGGCGTTGTCGGCATGACGCGCGGCATTGCCAAGGAGCTCAAGCAGTACGGCATCAACGTCAACTGCGTGGCTCCCGGCGGCATGGTCACGCCCGGCGCGATCTTCAATAATACGACTACGGCGGAGCTGTACGGTCCGGAGTGGACGCGCTATGTGACAGAATATGGTGCAGGCGTGCCTGTCGCGCCGAATCCGGATGAGATCGCGCGGATGATCCTCACACTCTGCACGCCGGTTTCAGATTTTATGTACGGTCAGACCGTTGAGGTCGACGGCGGCAGCCAGTTCTCGTTCCAGGACAAACCCTGGAGCTACACCATGGAGGGCGGTCTGCACGCATAAGGCCGCAACGCTGTAACCTTCCGGCAGTTGCCGGTCAAATTAGAAAGGAGCTACCAATATGGCTATCACGTCCAAAAGCACCCTGCGCGACGTTCTTGCCGACCCGCGCGCCGTCGCTGTCATCGAGGAGTATGTTCCCGGCTTCGTTGAGGAAAAGGCTGACCTGCTCGGCCCGGTCCTCGGCATGAAGATCAATATGCTGCTCAAATTCCCGCAGGCAGGCTTCAAAAAGGAAGATGTTGCGGATATCTGCGCGAAGCTCGACGCGCTCGACGCCTGAGTTTTCAAGAATAAAGAAAAGGAGTATAGAATATGTCTGAAAAAGCCGATGTCAAGAGCTCAAGAATGCAAAAGGGTCGTAAGACGATCAACTACCTGCAGAAGCTCAAGGATGAGGGCACGCCCATCGTTCAGATGTGCCCGGGTCCGCGTGATCAGTTCTGGACCATGGCCGCTGAAATGGCCGATGTCGATATCTGCCGCCTGACCGTTCCCGGCGATGGCTCCGATCCCGAAATGCAGATCAAGCTCGCACCTTACTGGATCAAGTGCGTCCGCAACGCGGCGAAGATCATCCACATCAACTTCTACATGCAAACCCCGACCTACGCTTCCAAGGAAGCGGCTGTTGCCAACGGCGCTCTGTACATGAACTGTGGCGCGGACTCCTTGCTGCCCATGGGTATCACGAACGAGACGCTCAAGTATATGACGGACAACTATCTGGTCGTGTTCGGCCACATTGGCGCACTGTCCGGCTGGCAGACCAGCCGTCAGGGCGGCTATAAGCGTCTGGGTCAGACAGCTGAGAGCGCAATGGAAGTGTTCAAGATGGGTTATGAGTATCAGGAGAACGGCATGATGACCATCGAGCTGACGCCGATCGAGGTCACGAACGCGATTGCCAAGAAACTGCGCGTTCCCGTCATCTCCATCGCGGCCGGCGGCGCGGCGGACGGCTGCGAAATGGTCGACTTCGACACCTTCGGCATGATGCCGAAGCTGGCTTCCCATGCCAAGGTCTATGGTGAGTTCTTCCCGTTCGCCGTCGAAGCTTACATGAACTGGGCGGAAGATGTGCGTGAGCACAACTATCCTGAAGACAAGCACGGCTACCACATGGATGCCGCAGAGCTTGAAAAGTTCATGAACGCGCTCGAAAAGTTCTAAGACTGTTTCTGCGTCAGCGCAGAAGCAGAGGGTCAACCATCCCTGCCGTCAGCTTTTGTGCACGCACAGACATAAGCCGGAGTCCTGCATTGATTGCCAGCGGGGCTCCGGCTCCCTCCAAATTATCGTTTCTTTTTTTCTGAAAATCAGGTATACTGGATAAAAAAGCTGATAAAAAGACAACGGGAGGATGGAAAAATGCCGCATCAGGAGATCCCATGGAAGCAGATCTATGATCTTTCTCTGCAATGCTGTAAGTACCGCAGTACCAAGTCCTTTTCGGTCAGTCTGCTGCGCGAAATGAACCGGCTCGTGCCCTTTGATGAAGCGGTCGTGTTCTATCTGAACGGCAATTTGAAAATTACCGATTACTACCTCTACAACATCAACCCCAAGTGGATGAGCCTATATCTGGGCTATTATTCGAACGCTGACCGCGGTGCATATGGTCTTGTGCAGCGCGATCTTGATAATCTCGACGGTGTCTACGTCCATCAGTGGAGCTTCGAGCAGTCCGGAGAGGTCATCCCAGACTATATCCGTCCGCGCAATCTGGTCAGCACACTGGGCTTTCCGATGCGCGACGCAACCGACCGTATCCGCACGATCTTCGCGCTTGACCGACTGTCGGACGCACCCTATACCGACTGGGAGATTGAGACGGTCAGGTCGATACGAGAGCTTTTGAAGCTGTTTCACCGGCTGCTTTTTACATGTGCGGACGACGAAGCCGCGCAGCTTACATCCCGCACAGAGCTGCAGACACTTACGCCGCGCGAAATGGAGATCGTCAATCTGCTCGAACAGGGTATCACGCCTGCGAACATTGCGCATATTCTGCACATCACCGTGCCGACCACGAACCGGCACATTTATAACATCTACAAAAAGGTGAACGTCAATTCCCGTGCAGAGTTGATGGCAAAGATCAAATAAGAAATTTTAGGCACGAATGCCTTTTGCGATAAAAGAGGACAGCTTATGCAAATTACGTTTCAGTCAGAAGCGCGTGGGAAATTGCTGCGCGGCGCAGATCAGCTCGCGGACACAGTCAAAATCACGCTTGGCCCAAAAGGACGAAATGTAGCACTGTATCAGAAGCGGAACGCACAGGGGGCAAAGCTCTCTGACCGCGCGGGAAGCGGCGCACCAGTGCTCATCACGAACGACGGCGCAAGCATCGCGGAATCGATCGTTCTGCCAGACGCGCTGGAAAATGCCGGTGCGCAGCTTCTGCGGCAGGCAGCGGAGAAAACGAACGCCGACGCCGGAGACGGCACGACAACCGCAATTGTGCTGGCGCAGGCGCTTCTGCATGAGCTGCTCCGTCTGCGGAGCGCAGGCGCGGACGCAATGGCACTGCGGCGCGGCGTAGAAGCTGCGGGACGCGCAGCGTGCGATGCCCTGCAAATGTTTGCGCGTCCGGTGGACACCGAGGAAGCGCTGACACAGGTCGCGGCAGTCTCCTGTCAGGATGAAGCGCTTGCCCGGCTTGTCGGGCAGGCGTGCTTTGCAGTCGGACGTGAGGGCGTCGTGACGGTCGATGACGCGCAGAAGCAAGAGACAACAGTAGAAATTCGCCAGGGTATCGTCCTTGAACGCGGATTCCTTGCGCCAGAAATGACGACGAACGAGGAAAAGACTGCCGCCGAGCTGGATGATCCGCGCATTTTGCTCTGTGACAGCAAGCTCGACAATGTACAGGAGATCTTACCGGCGCTCATTGCCTGCGCGGAGGACGGCTGCGACCTGCTTATCATCTGTGAGGCGCTGAGTGGCGACGCACGCAGCACCATCCTGCGCACAGACATGGACGGCGATATCAAGATCGTCTGCATCGAAGCACCGCTTTACGGCGATGGCCGCCGCTGGCGCATGGAGGATCTGGCGGTGCAGCTTGGCGCGGTGTATTTCCAGAAGGCGCTCAATATGGATTTGCGCAGCGTCAACCGCAAGGATTTCGGCACGGCGGCACACGCGCGCGTCACGAAGCAGCAGACCGTAATCTCTGGCCCCGGCGGCGACAAGGCTGCCGTGGAAGCGCGTGTGCGTGAACTGCGGTATCTGGCTGCGAACGAGGACTATGAATTTAACCGCAAGCGCCATCAGGAGCGCCTTGCGCAGCTCTCATCCGGCGTTGCGACCATTCACGCGGGCGGACGGACGCAGACGGAGCTTTGGGAGCGAAAGCTGCGGCTGGAGGATGCCGTCCATGCCGCGCAGGCGGCGCAGCTCGAGGGCGTTGTGCCGGGCGGTGGAACGGCGCTGGTTCGGCTCATCCCTACGATAAAAAGCTGTGCGGATGCGCTGCGCGGAGATGAAAAGACCGGCGCACTGGCGGTCATTCACGCACTGGAAGCACCGGTGTGGCAGATCGCGAAAAATGCCGGTCGGGACGGAAGCACAATCGCGGCAAAGCTGCGCGGTCTGCCGGAGACCATAGGCTATGATGCTGGCGCAGACCGATTTACAGACATGATGCAGGCCGGAATCCTCGACCCGGTGCGCGTCACGCGCACGGCGCTGCAAAGCGCTCTGTCCGTGAGCGCGAGCATGCTGACGACAGAAGCCTGCATTACCGGAAACGACCAGAGCACGGAGGCATGACGGTATAATGACGCAGGAGATGTTATTTTCAAAATACGCGGAACAATATCCGCTGACCGTTCCGCAGGAAGCCGTAGAAAATGAGCTTCAGCTGCTGATCCTTGAGGAAAAACAGCGCATCCAATATGAGACGCTGACAGGATTTGCGGTGCACCTTTCTCCGCAGGAGGAGCTGAACAAAAAAATGGAAGCGCTGCAGGCGGAAGCCCTACGCCGGGCAAAGGAGATGCTCGTCCTGTGCGAGATTATGGCAGCACAGACGTTCCCGGTGACACAGGGGGAGCTGGAAGCCGAAGCCGCTGCGATCGCCCGGCGGCAGAATACGACCGTCGCGGAACTTAAGCGGTTTCTCGGCGAAGACCTCGCCATGTTGCAAAGCGACCTGAAAAAGCGCAAAGCCGCCGCCTGGGCCTGCGAACAGATGGCCGCAGCCAAATGAAAAGTAAAGATGAATGGAAACCGGCAGCGGGAGCAAATGCTCCTGCTGCCGGTTTCTTATATGACCGTTGCCAAAGCCGGGCGGTGGTCATTTTGCGTTTCCAAAATATTTTTTCAAAACAGGCTGTTCAAAACGCGATTTTCTGTCGGATTAAATAGAAGGACTTTTTGAGAAAGCCGCTGGCGAGTCAGAAGTAAATATTTTGTGAACTTTTGTGAGAAGGGGTCTAAAAAGTGTGTTCTCGCTGCCTACCACATGGGAGGACTTTTCAGAGAGACGAAAAAATGTAAATGATCTGTGAATTTTCACAAAAGGGTTTCTAAAAATCGCCTTCCCGTGGCCTATGCAGTGAAGGGATTTTTTCGAAGGGACACCGCTCAAAACGCAAAATTCTGTCGGATCAAATAGAGGGAGTTATCGATGAGCGTAAAATATCTGCCTCTCTGAATTAAAAAGTTTGCGAAGGAGGGTAACAAAAACGGCTTTTAGTGTCGGATTAAATAGCGAGATGTTTTGACCGGCGAAAAAATTTCCGAATTTTTTGAAAACAGGCTGTCAAAACTGCGATTTTTATCCCTACTAGTAATGAGAGGATTTTTTGCGACAACCAAAATTTTCTCGTACAAACGTCGCAAAAGTTGTGCAATTAAAGGTGCGGAGAAAATCTTTTGAAAAAAGTTTGGTACAAAAGCTCTCTGAATACGGATAAAGGGTAGGAGGTGTTTTTCAGAAAGACAAAATCAATCGAAAAGACAAACACGAACAAAGGAGGACAACTATGAAAGAATCAAACTACAAAAGCTATGACGAACTGCCGCTGTTCCTGAACGCGGCGACAGTAGCGAAAGTGCTGGGCATTGCGCCGTCCAGTAGCTACGAGCTGATGCACGAGAAAGATTTCCCCGCGCTGCGAATCGGGAATCGGATCGTCGTTCCGAAAGAAGCGTTCATCCGCTGGGTAGAGCAGCACACGGGAGGGGCAGAGTGAAGCGCAGTCTCTGGCCGACACGCGATCCGGTCAAGGACTACTTCCCACTACCGAAGGAGATTTTCTCGCTGGGTCTGAGCGCAGCGGAAATCGCGATCTACGCCTACCTGCTGTTCTGCGAGGATCGCCAGACGTTCAAGTGCTGGCCGAGCTATCGAAAAATCAGTGAAGCGGTTGGGTTGAGTCCGAACACGATTTGCAAACACATCCGGTCGCTCGAAGAACGCGGTCTGCTCGTCACAGAACCGACGATGGTTACGACGAAGGATGGCTGCAAACGCAATGGCAACCTGCTGTTCACAATCCGACCGATTCAAGCGGCGCTCCAGCAGGACTATGACCGGCAAATGCAGAAGCTGGACGAGAATGCCGCAAGGAGGAAATATGCCGATTTCGTTAAAAACACAGGTTGAATGCACAGCCAAAACGCCAATCTCAGCCCGTCGCGCCCGTGTCGGCGGTTTGTGCGGCTTTCGCGGCGCAGCCGAGCGCGTACCCACCGGAATCCCGAAAATCGGACGTTGCGCCGACGTGCGGGAGCATTGCGGACACGGCAAACGCAGAAAAAGAACGGCTGCAGGCGGATTTCGGCAGAGGGAGAAGCCGCAAGCGGCGAAGCAGGAGAAAGGCCTGACGCTTTTCTGCGCCAGCCCGTCCACTTCTGCCTGCAGTGCGGGCAGTTTCGGGGGATGAAAATGGCGCTTTTCTGCGGCTGTCAAAAATGGAATGACGCTGTTATTTCCCAAAAGCCGCGAAGCACCAGTAAAATCAAGGACAGTTTTGACGCTATTACAATTTCGGGAGGTTTTGAACATGAAAACAGAAGAACGAAGCCGCCACACAGTCTGGATGGAAGATGCCGTATGGCAGCGGGTTCAGGAACACTACAAAAGCGACGGATGCAGCACGCAAAACGAATTCATTGCAAAAGCAATTCTGTTTTACTGCGGCTATTTACAGAGCGAATATGCCGGAGACTTCCTGCCGAAAATCCTCGGAGAAACGCTGGAAGCTATCCTCAGTATGTTTGGTGACCGCATCGGCAAACTGCTTTTGAAACAGGCTGTCGAGCAAAACGTCTGCAATCACATCCTTGCGTCGGACACGGATATTGACGCGGCAACATACCAGAAAATGCGCGGTATGAGCTATCAGGAGGTGCTGCGGACGAACGGTCAGATCTCATTCCCAGAGGTTCTGCGCCAGCAGAATCGGCTCTGAGGTTGCAGCAAAAGGCAGCTTGCAAGCCTAAATACTTGCAAGCTGCCTTCTAAAAAACCTGCGCTTTACTGCACACGATATCCGGCCAAAATCAGGCTGACGATCATCTGCCAGAAATCGTGTTCTTCTGCGCTGTAATACCGGCTGTCTGGAATTTCGTGAAAGGACACAATGCGTTTTTCTTCATCCAGCCATGCTTCATTTTGCATACACTTCGATAATTGCTTTCAGAGATTCTATTTCCGAATCGCTCAGGTGCTTGCCGTAATATGTATAGTTATCCTCACTTTCGCGCACGACCACATCCACGTAGTCAAGGGAATCGTCCAGAAGATAACTGCGATTTTCAATATCAAACTGGTACGCACATACGGATTCGGAATCGCTTGCGGTTGGCGTCATGGAATCAATCGAAAATAGCTCATCCAAGATCGCCGCATCTTCGGCAGACAGCGTGTATGTTTTTTCACCGGACGGAGATGTGTTCAGGTCAAAGATCGTTAGCGTCATTATTGCTGGCAGCCTATCACCGGAACTGATTTCCTGTGTTTGGAGCGAATAGGAAAGTGTCAACGCTGCATGATCTCCATTTCCCGGTGTCATTGTGACGATCAGCGTCTGACCGTCCTCAGACAAGTCCTGTGTCCAGACGGCATCCGCATCCAGATAGTGCAAATCAGCGTTCATGCCGATGAAATAATCACCGAATACAGAATAATAACGCGGCCATTGGAAAAAGTCGCCGGGCAGATCGCTCCGCTTGCTGTCCTCCAACTCAAATTCCCGGACACCATCTTCGTATTCCGGCAGCCAGTTTGCAAAATCCAGTTTCTTACGAACTCTTGCGTCAATTCCATCGTTCGGTGGATAACCGTCCTCAACCGGCGCGTGTAATCCTGCCGCTGATACTTCCGACCACTTTACGCTTGAAGCGCTGCTGGAAAATACAACGTCTTGAACCTTTATCAATCTGCCGGTGAACACGTGCAGGAACGGCGCACCCGGCATAATGGCGGTCGTTTCTTCAGTTCCATCCTCAAATATGGTTGTAAGCGCGTCATACTGTGTACCATCATTTCCAATAAAGCCGTAGACAGCGGCAAAAGCGTCCGTTCGCATAGCGCAGGCCAGAAGTCCAAACGATGAATCCCATGGCTGCGCCTCGTTCCACGCATAGAGTGAATAGCCGGTGTCTATTTTTTCCAAGGCAAACACCTGATAGCCGGAATAGTCATTTTCGTCTGCATTTTTGCTGCCGGTAAGCAGGAGCAGATAGTCTGTACCGTCAAGGTTAGTCGTCTGGCAGTCCAGCACTGTGTACTGCGCAGAAAGATATGTGTTGACCCATGCGGCAGCTTCTTCCGGAAGATCAAGTGTATTGCTGTCGCTTGCCTGAATACTATCCCACGTCCAAGTCATGCCGCCGTCATGCGTTTGAAGTGTCGTGGTGCGGTCGTTTCCGTCCTTATCGAGCAGTATGACCGGATAGCTGCCGTCATTGCCGGAAAACGTTGGATTCTGCGGCTGCATATTGCACTGCGCGTATTCTTCCGGAATATCCAGTTCCAGCCGCGCCCATGTTTTGCCGCCGTCCAGCGTCCGCGCGATTTCAGGGCCGTTGTCAAAGAAGTAGCGGTAGCTGATAAAGCCGACCGTTTCAGACGCAAAGCCAGCGCCGATGACCGTGCCGGTATAAAGCGCGTTTGGGTCAGAAATTTCCCACGTTTCGCCGATGTCCTGAGAAGTACAGACGTTCGCCGCGCCTGTTCCGGCTGCGGGCGGCAGCGCGGCGACACACCAGCAGAATGTGCCGATTTCGCCGTAGTAAAATGTGATGGAATCCAGATAGCCAAAGGTAAAGGCTTCACTTTTCCTGTCACAGCCGGGGAGTGCCGCAATCAGATCGTACGGAACTTTTGCAAGCGGCTCCTTGCTGTCTGTGCTTTCGTACAGTTCAATCCACGGCGTTTGCGAATCGGCAACGAACCCAATCAGTTCAACCGTATCCATGACCGGCAGCGCAGAATCCGCCTCTTGCGGCGTTGCGTTTGCGCTGGAATCGGCTGCATGATCCGGCATTGTGATTTCTCCCGCTTTCTGCCGCGTCAGCTCCGCAAACGAGCAGCCGGTCGCAGACGCGACGAGCAGCAGCGCCAGAATCACACACAATACGCTGGTGCGCTGCTTTTTCGTCAGGAACAAAATCCGCTCCTTCACAGGGGGACCCGCCAGACTCAAAGCGGCTTTTTTCCGTGGCGCCTGCGCAAGTATCGCCCGTGCGTAGGCGATGCGCTGCTCGGGCTGTAAGCCTGCCGCGACGGCTTCATCGCACGCAAGCTCTGCGTCGCGCTTGGAACAAATCGCCGCCAGCCAGATGAGAGGATTCCACCAGTAGACGGTCACGGCTGCTGCGCGGCAGAACGACCACAGGAAATCCAGATGCCGCAGATGCGTCAGCTCGTGGCGCAAAATCAATTCCGCCTCGTCCGTTTGCAGCACGTCCTCCGTCAGATAGACCGCCGGAATCAGACCGGCAAGGCACGGCGATTTGACCGCATCGGAAACATAGATGCACGTTCCGCCGCGCTTGCCGACAAAACGCCGGTCACGGTGCAGCCGAATCGTAAACACCGCCCACGCGCCGAACAGCCAGAGTCCGAGCAATGCGCTGCCGCTGAACCAGGCAATTTGAAGAATCTGTGCCATCGTCAACGGCATTGCAGCCGGTTTCGCAGTTTCTTGTACCGGGGAAACCGGTTGCTGCGCAGGTGTTTGCGGTTTCGTCACGGTTTGTGCGGGTCGCTGAATCACCGGTGCAGTCTGCACGGGCCGCTCTGCGCTCTGCGCCGGAACTGCCGCGTCCTCTGCCGGAAGAACCGGCAGAGAAACCAGTGTTCCCGGCAAGCAGAGTTTCAAAAGCACGACCAGCCACAGGCAATAGATCATCCGCTTCGGCACGCGGTTTTTGAATATCGCCCGCACCAAAAGCACAACCGCTATCAGCGCGGAAATGGTCAAAACTTCTTTCAGCATGAGGATTCCTCCTGTTTTTCCGCTGCGTCCAAAATGGCTTTCAGTTCCTGAATCTCCTGTTCGGACAGCGCACCGCGTCCGACCAGATTCGAGACCATCATTCCCACGCTGCCGCCGTAGACCTTGGACAGAAACGATTCCGTTTCCTCCGGCTCGACATCCGAATAGGTGATCGCAGCGCTGTATTTCTGAAATTTTCCGCTGTCGTCCATCGTGACCGCGCCTTTGGCAATCAAACGCTTGAGCATCATAAAGATCGTCGCCCGGCTCCAGCCGGTGTCCGCGTCCAAAGCAGTCACCAGCTCCGCCAACGTCTGCCCTTGGCGCGCCCAGAGCGTTTTCATCAGTTTCCATTCGCCGTCAGACAGTTTGAGATGTTCCATATCATACCACCCCTTTTGCAAATGTTAACGCACGTTATATTTGAAGAATATCACAAGTGATAAAGTTTGTCAACATCATTTATCAGAGTCAAAAACTGCGCCGCAGTAAACAAAGAATAGGGATTTCCGACACGCACGAATGCGGATAAAAAATATTCCGATCTTCCGAAAAAATCAGTAGACTTTGTGCCGGTTCTGTGGTAGTTGTTTGTGCTACCAAAACGAAGGAGGCACAGACATGGCAAAGAAACGAGCGAACGGGGAAGGCAACATCCGAAAACGAAAGGACGGGCGCTGGGAGGGGCGATACACAGCCGGATATGACGAAAAGACTGGAAAACGGCTAATCAAGAACGTCCTCGGCAAAACGCAGGCGGAGGTAAAAGAGAAACTGGCAAAAGCGGTCGCGGAAGCGGAAAGCGTCGATGTACGGAGAGCAGACGAGTACACGCTCGGCACATGGCTGCAAACGTGGTACAAGCTATACGCCAAGCCGCATCTGCGGTTCTCTACTGCCGAGTATTATCGGCGCGGAATTGAACTGCACATCACGCCGCGCATTGGCGATATTCCACTCAAAAAGCTGACCGGACGCGATCTGCAATGGCTCTACAAGGATCTACAGGAACATGGGCGGCTCCGCGAAGCGCAGAAAGGCAAGCAGCCAGGGCTCAGCGACTCGACGATTCGCGGCATCCACACGATGCTGCACAATGCACTCGACAGGGCGGTCAAAGAACGACTGATCGTGCGCAATCCGGCAGACGACTGTGTTCCACCCAAAATCCCAAAGTACGAAATGAAGATCCTGCCGCCGGAGCAGATCAAATCCTATCTGACAGCAGCCGACCAGCGCGGCGTTCTGCCCATGTTCTATCTCGAACTCATCAGCGGACTGCGCAAGGGCGAGCTGGTTGCCCTGCAATGGTCAGATTTGGACACCGAAAACAAGACGATTTCCGTCAGCAAGCAGGCTGGCCGCAACAACGCAGGAGAACCCGACATCACACGCCCAAAAACAGAAAACTCCATTCGCAAAATTTCCATTCCGCAGGATGCCGTCGATCTGCTGGTCGCAGAGCACCAAAAGCATCCCGGCAGCCCATGGATGTTCCCGTCACCCAAGACAGGCGAAATGTACCACCCGGACTCGGTGGTCAACATCCACAAGAAAATTCTGAAAGACGCCGGACTGGAACACCTGAGATTTCACGACTTACGTCACACATTCGCAACCTTGGCGCTCCAAAACGGCGTAGACGTGAAAACGGTATCCAGTATGCTCGGTCACTTCGATGCAGGCTTCACGCTGAGAACCTACACCCACGTCACACGGCAGATGCAGGAAAGCGCAGCCGAAAAGATGGGCAATTTCATGGCACAGGTCATGTGAACACGCAGCCGAAAAACAAAGAGCGGCGGAGAGGATGTTTCGCCGTGTGGGTCACGG
>OHHU01001065.1_pt1 | contig 13315 bp, 14 predicted proteins | sample 1568151 | NCBI WGS metagenome assembly OHHU01 (sample SAMEA3879572, study PRJEB24766) | human gut metagenome | biome: human-associated habitat; feature: feces | place: USA | collected 1985/1987 | reverse complement strand
ATAATATGTAATTCAAAGACCAGCCGCTCTTTGACCTCCGGTGACAACGGATCGCCATAAAACTTCTTAGCTCCGTCGAAAGTCAGCTTTTTCAGATAGTCGGCTTCCAGTTTGATACGGTACAGTTTATCATAGCCTCCCAAACGTTTTATTTTATCTTTGGCTGCTTCCTCACTCAACACCACGTTGCCGTTTTCGTCTTGGGTGAACTCATCAAAAAGATCCTTTTCCGTATATTTTTGCCGATATCCTTCTTCTGTTCCAAAGTCCTCGGGGATTGCAAAAGTAGGCATAATCGGTGCGTGATCGATTGAATAATACTCTACTTTATCCAGAATCTCAAGTGTATTACTCAATGCTTCGGGCACATCGGCAAAGAGTTCATTCATCTCTGCCTTCGTCTTCATCCACTCTTGTTTCGTATAATACATCCGGTTCGGATCGTCGAGATCTTTTCCCGTACTCAAACAGATCAGCCGATCGTGCGCCTCAGCATGTTCTTCGTTGACAAAGTGAACATCATTCGTACAGATTAACTTGACATTATACTTTTTGGAGTATTCAATCAAATGCTTATTTACATTCACCTGCAACGGATAAGCTTCATGATTTGCTTTAGGCACTGTCGCTTTATGGCGCTGCATTTCCAGATAATAATCGTCTCCAAACAGGTTCTTATACCATTGGATGGCTTCTTCTGCTTCCGCCAACAATCCCTGAGTTATCTTTTTGGGCACTTCACCGCCCAAGCACGCAGAACAGATAATCAAACCTTCGTGATATTTCTCCAACTCGTTCCGGTCTGTACGGGGACGCATATAGTAACCTTTGGTCCATGCCCGCGAAACCAATTTTATCAGGTTATGATACCCCTTCTCGTTTTTGGCGAGCACAATCAGGTGATACCCGCTCTGGTCAGGCTTTCCCTCCTTTTTATCCATTGTACGGCGAGCCACATACATCTCACAGCCTATGATAGGCTTGAACAATCGCCCTTCCGCATCCGCTATTTTAGCTTTACAGTCAGCAATCTCGGCATCTTTATCCGCACACTCCACTTCACCGGCTTCAATAGCTGCGATCCGCTTCTTCAGGTCCTTTATTTCTCCTTTCGGACCTCCATTTTTCTTATTAACATAGTTCGTAAACTCTTTAATGGCGAACATGTTTCCATGGTCCGTAACGGCAATACCTTTCATCCCGTCTTTCATAGCCTTATCGACCAATGCACTGACACTGGCCTGACCATCCAGAAGAGAATATTGCGTATGGACGTGTAAATGAACGAAATCCTGCATAGTTATAGGTTGATAATTTGAAGCCATAAAATTACAATGTCTACAGCTACTAACAAAGATAAACATCAAAAAGTTATCAACATAAGTCATTTCTACCTGCAAATGCTTGCTGGATTTTTAAAATAAGTATACTTTTGCGGATAATTATCATTAAATAGCGCAAATGGGTCGACTTAAGAAATTAAAAAAGATAAGAATTCACCGTGAAGGAACACATATTTTATGGGGTAGTTTTTTTCTGCTACTGATCATAAATCTGGCTCTTTACTGGGGAATTGATTGTAAAATACCATTCTATCTGGTGGCTTTGGTAAGTATCGTTGTCTATCTGTTGATGGTTAACTTTTTCCGTTGTCCCATCCGGCTTTTCGGACAGGATACAGAAAAGATTGTAGTTGCACCGGCAGATGGAAAAATCGTAGTCATCGAAGAAGTAGATGAACATGAATACTTCCACGATCGCCGCATTATGGTATCTATTTTCATGAGCATACTAAATGTACACGCCAACTGGTATCCGGTAGACGGAGTGGTCAAGAAAGTCACTCATGATAATGGTAAATTCATGAAAGCATGGCTTCCGAAAGCCAGTACAGAAAATGAACGTTCAATGATCGTCATCGAAACTCCTGAGGGAGTAGAGGTAATGGCACGGCAAATAGCCGGTGCAATGGCAAGACGTATTGTAACATATGCCGAACCGGGAGAAGAATGTTATATCGACGAGCATTTGGGATTCATAAAATTCGGTTCACGTGTAGATGTATATCTCCCGTTAGGCACAGAAATCTGTGTCAGCATGGGACAATTGACCACCGGTAACCAAACTGTTATCGCCAAATTAAAATAAGAAACAATAATGGCAAATGCTATAACCCGCCACATACCCAATACAGTAACCTGCCTGAACCTTTTTTCAGGCTGCATTGCCGGTGTGATGGCTTTTGAAGCTAAGTATGAACTAGCTTTTATCTTCATTATATTAAGTGCTGTCTTCGACTTTTTCGACGGCATGCTGGCACGACTGCTTCATGCATATTCTCCGATAGGAAAAGAACTCGACTCACTGGCGGATGACGTCAGTTTTGGAGTAGCCCCTTCTTTACTTGTTTTTTCATTTTTGAAAGAACCCGGATTGATATACCCCGACTTTCTGGCAGGATTAAGAGATTATATCCCTTATCTGGCATTCCTTATCTCTATTTTTTCTGCTTTACGTTTGGCTAATTTTAACGTAGACGAGCGGCAAACCAGTTCTTTCATAGGCCTTCCGGTACCGGCCAATGCCCTCTATTGGGGAGCGTTAATCGTAGGTGGCAAAGATTTTCTGCTGGCACATTGCAATGTTATATACCTTATTATAATGGTAATGCTCTTTTCATGGTTGCTTGTGGCTGAAATTCCCATGTTCTCTCTGAAATTCAAAAATCTTTCTTGGAAAGATAATAAGGTAAGTTTCATATTTCTGATTGTCTGCATTCCATTACTACTGTTTCTGGGTATCAGCGGATTCTCAGCAGTTATTGTGTGGTATATCATTCTTTCACTTTTAACAAGAAAAAATAAATAAACAATCCTTCTGGCACGTTTGTTGTACTACAAATTTTAAACAATGCATAAAACAAATAGCCCATGTTTCACATTTTAGGATTTTTATTCATTATTGTCATAGCCGTTATAATCATCGGATTGGCCCTTGTAGGCAGCGTATTAAGAGCCGTTTTCGGACTTGGAAAACGCTCGCCCTCGTCAGGTTCAGATCGTAACGGACCCAATAATAATTCAGGAAGCAGAAGATATTACCACCAAACTCAGGCTAATGATAAAGAAGAAATCATCACTGGGACAGGAGCCAAGCACAAAAAACTGTTTGATGATAACGAAGGAGAATACGTAGACTACGAAGAAATAAAAGAATAGGGGCAGTGGTGAACTGTCACCTCCTCTTAGCAGCAAAAAAGTCTTTCATCAGCCCGGCGCACTCATCAGCCAATATTCCTTTGACAACAACTGTTTTAGGATGGAGTGCTTGCGGAGCATATCTCTGATAGCCTCTCTTATCATCTTCGGCACCAAACACCAGCTTTCCCGTTTGAGCCCAAGCAATAGCACCGGCACACATCACACAAGGTTCCACTGTGACATATAAAGTACATTCATTCAGATATTTCCCACCAAGAACATTGGCAGCGGCAGTAATGGCCTGCATTTCAGCATGGGCAGTCACGTCATTCAGTGTTTCAGTCAGGTTATGCGCACGGGCAATGATCCGCTCTTTACAGACCACTACAGCACCAACAGGGACTTCTCCTCTCTCTCCTGCTTTAACAGCCTCTATCAAGGCCTGCTTCATAAAATAAGAATCATCCAGCATACGTCTAACGCCTCATATCGTGTTCACCAAAAAGAGTAGGATAATCCTCCTCCATATTTTTATGTATAAACATGAGAATCGTCTCACGAAGCCAGCGTGATTTATTCGTTATCTTATACTTATCCAGATAACGATCCACAATCTGCTGCTCATCTTCGCTCAGCAATATGCTCATCCGTCGTTCCCGCTTAGGTTCGTCCGGAGTTGCCTTATTACATTTTTTATCTCTCTTTCTCATATTCTTTGCAAATTTACTTTTACTTCTGTAATTTCAAAGAATAAAAAGAGTAAATTTGCAGAAATAATATGTCCGGTCGGCCGATACATATCCATGTTTTATCACCGGACCGACCTATAAATATAAAAATCTTCTTTATGGCAGAACACAACCTTCTAGGAAAAGCCGGAGAGGACGCCGCCGTCGACTATCTGGAACGGCATGACTACGTAATCCGGCATCGTAACTGGCGTAAAGGACATTTCGAACTGGACATTGTGGCAGCTAAAAACGGAGAACTGATTATTGTAGAAGTAAAAACCCGGAGCGATACGGACTTCGCACTTCCTCAAGACGCCGTCACTCCACAAAAAATCAGGCGCACTGTAATAGCAGCCGATACATATATCAGGTTATTCCAAATAGATGAACCTGTACGGTTTGATATTATCACCGTGATAGGCAAAACCGGAAATTTTAGAATTGAACATATAAAAGAGGCGTTTTATCCGCCATTATTTTAGAGTTTTATGAATATAGAATCAGCAAGAGAATACTGCCTCCGGAAAAAAGCAGTCACAGAATGCTTCCCATTCGACGAATATTCACTCGTCATGAAAGTAATGGATAAAATGTTCGCCCTGATCGATCTGGAAGGGGCCAATACGATTTCATTGAAATGTGATCCGGACTATGCCATCGAATTACGTGAGCACTATTCGGCCATCGAAGGAGCTTATCATTTTCACAAGAAGTATTGGAATCAAGTCTACTTTGACCGGGATGCGGATGACAAGCTGATCAAGCAACTGATAGATCATTCTTACGACGAAGTAATGAAGAAGTTTACCAAAAAATTACGTACCGAATATGATGCCCTGCCCTGAATCTTTCCCTGTCCCCCTTATTCATATTGCAAAAGCAGACTCCACCAACGGTTATTTAAATGCCCTCTGCGAAAAGGAGAAGGTTAGCGAACTGACCACAGTAGTGGCAGACTTCCAGACTGCAGGCAGAGGACAGCGCGGAAACAGTTGGGAATCGGAAGACGGAAAAAACCTGATGTTCAGCTTCGTGTTGTATCCAACTTTCCTGGAAGCACGTAAGCAATTCCTGCTTTCACAAATCGCCTCTTTAGCAGTTAAAGAGACACTTGATCTATATATAGGAGACGTTTCTATAAAATGGCCGAATGACATCTATTGGAAGGACAAAAAAATCTGCGGAATGCTGATTGAAAACGATCTGATGGGAATACATATCAGCCAGAGTATTGCAGGAGTAGGTATCAATATCAATCAGAAAGAATTTCACAGTTCTGCTCCCAATCCCATCTCAATCATACAGATCACCCACCGGGAGTCTGACCGTATGGAAATACTCGCACAAGTTCTTCAGCGGATAAAAGAATACTATAAGATCTTACAGGAAGGAGATATTGAATTTATCACCGATCGTTATCAGGCAGCTCTCTTCCGCAAAGAAGGCATACACTTTTATAAAGATTCAGAAGGAACATTTAATGCCGGAATTGTAGAAGTAGAAGCCGATGGTCATTTAGTTCTACAAGACGAGACGGGTAAGATCCGTCGATATCTATTTAAAGAAGTACAATACATTCTTTAAAATTGAGATTTAAAGTTTAAACCATTATCTTTGACCCTGTGTTCTTTATAAAAAAACATTCTTTTATGAAAACAGAATATTTATTCGTTATACTTTTAGTACTTATTGGTTTCAGTAGTTGTGAGGATTCCACCTCCGATGCTACACTTGAATTATCCCAATCAACTTTTGAAAACATCAGCAGTGACGGGGCCACTTTAACCGTAAACATTACCAGCAGTGACTCCTGGACAGCAGCAAGTTCTTCTACAGCATGTAATCTCGTTCCTAATCAAGGAACGAGCAATCAATCACTCAGCATTGTTGTGGAAGCTAACCTGGATGAAGCCGAAAGAAATATGACAGTTGTCGTTACTTCCGGCGGAATCAAGAAAACCATCAGCATTAGCCAGCAAGGAAGAAGTACAACAGCAGGTGAGTATCACTATAACCTCCCGGTTATTTTCCATGTACTATATAAGGATAAAAACAATCCTTTACAATACGTTAAACAAGACCGTTTAGCCAAAATACTAGATACAGTCAACAAGCTTTATAAAGATAAAACCAAAAGTGTGGATATGAACTTGACTTTTACGCTGGCTACTACTGATGAAGATGGGAAACCCTTATCACATATTCAACTCCGGGAGTGGAATATGTGTTATGGGAGGAAAGTTACCCTATCGACTGTGATGTCTTCATGAATGACGAAACAGGTAAATATGTAAAATACATCTGGGAACCGAATAACTATATCAACGTAATGGTATACAACTTCAAGGACGATGAGAGTACAAACAGTACCACACTGGGAATTGCACATATACCTTTTTCCACAGTAGGAAGCAATTATCTGGAAGGACTGAGCAAAACACAAAAATCTTATTTAGAGAAACAAAATCTGAAATTTCCATATAGTGTCTCCATCAACAGTTTATTCATTAATGACCAGTCAACTTCAACCCAATATAGTACAGCAGACATCACCGTAACATTAGCTCACGAATTAGGTCATTATCTGGGCTTACACCATGCTTTTTCTGAAAATGACGAAGGTATTTATGACGGTTGCTTTGATTCGGATTATTGTGACGACACCCCTACTTATAATAAAGTGGAGTATGACGCTGATTACGCCTACACCGCGAAGAATGATCCGGCAAACTTCACGTTTGACTATCTGGTAAAACGTAAAAATTGTAAGACCAATCAGACATTTACTTCTACTAATATTATGGATTATTCCGTAAGTTACTCAGACCGGTTTACCAACGACCAACGTTCCCGTATCCGTCACGTCCTGACATACAGTCCACTGATACCCGGCCCCAAACAAGGACAAACACAAACGCGTTCCGTTGTCGAAGGACCTATTGATTTACCCATACGCACAGCCCGGTAACAACATATAGAAAAAGAGGTGAACAGTTATCTGTTCACCTCTTTTTCTATAAGCTTTATTCTTTCTAATGTCTTTTGAGCTTCAGTAGAAGGGAATTGACTGATCACCTTTTGAAGATATTCCCTTGCCTTTCCGTATCCGGTACTCATCACACGGCTAAGACCATCACGATAGCGTGCATACTGCATCCGAGTGGGAGCACTAATCTTTTTATAATCTGCTTCTAACTGTTTTTTCTCTCTCTCCGCCTTCAAATAAAGATAATTACCGATAAAAATATTGGCTGCCAGATTATCCGCATCCAATGACAGTACTTTCCGGTAAGTCTCCAAAGCTTCAGACTCCCTCCCACGGCATACTTCCATCTCAGCACATGACACAAGACAATTAACATCATTCGGAGATTTTTGAAGCAACTCTTTGTAAAAAAGATACGCTTTGTCATAGCTGCGTGATTTTTTGTAATAAGCAGCCAGTTCCCGCCCTATCCTGGATGATACTTCCAGACTCTTATCCACACTTGTCCAATAGAACATTTCGGCTTTCTCTACATTGGTATTTACCGCTTGGCGGAACAAAGTAACAGCTTGGTCCCACTGTCTGTTATCAAGGGCAGCAGAGACCTTCTGCAAAGTCTCTCCCACCATCTGAGCCGAAAGCACAAACGGGAAAGAAAAGAGCAAGGAAAGAAATAAAGTCAAGGTTTTCATCTTCTTCATTTTTATTTAGTTAGGTCCCTACAAAGATAGTATTTATATTGTGTATTCCCAAGTCACATACTCACTATTATTTTCAATATTTGTGAGCCTGACCCTTTGTTATATTCAGAGCTTTCCCACACGCCGGCTCGCCGGAACTTTCATCCCATTACCTTTAACGGTGTAAATAGCATCCTGATCACTTTCCTGATAACATCTGCAATAATCAAAATAGACATAGGCAGGTACTTGATTTTCCATCACATTACCTCCCCATTCTCCTGCGGAACAAGAGAAATAAACCATTTGGTAAGCACTTGGCACTTGTTTGGGATCATCTTTCCGATTCACCCGACGGGTAACCTTACCATCTGTGTAGAAAATCAGTTCTTCGGGGGTCCATTCCACAGCAAATGTATGCTCTTTACTCTGAGCTTCATCCAATACAAAATACTTGGTAGACGAACGGTGTTCTTTAAATTGCCCACTTTTATCGTAATCCAGAGCTGCATGTTGCACTTCTGATTGCTGCTCCTCCATTGCTTGTTTTTTATACCAATGAAGTGTCTGAAAGATTTGTTTATCTTTAGGAATATATTCAAAAACATCAATTTCAGTTCCTTTTCCATACTTATCGGCTTCATCAAAATGTATCCAAAAAGCAGGCCAGTAACCTTCACCAATACAGTCTCTAAATGAAGCCTTTGTCTCATAATAACCATAACGTGCCATGAACCTGCCCAGTGATAAAATCCCACCGGTCATCACAACATTGTTTTGTGTCGGGTATTTAGAGACTTCCAAACGAAGTTCGCCACGCAACTCTTTGGTCCAATCCTCATGACACAGCACATAGTAAGGTTTCTCTTGATACATACCTCTACGGGTAAAAGGACTTCTTCTACTTCTCGTATCCCATTTTAAAGTATCTATCACTCCATCATCGAACTCATCATTAAACACTAAATGATACGTTCTACCCGTTATCGGCGATTTAAATACGGTAGGAATCTCTGATGGATGAAAACTCAACCTACCGGTTGTGTTCATACCTTTTCTGAGTTTGCCTTTAATCGCTTTAGGATTAAGTGTAATATTAATAGCTTCTGACGGAACAGTTTGTACTGAAGATGTCTTTAATGAAAGAATAGCCATACTATCATTTACGTCAACGTTAAAAGCTATTTCTTCCGCATTGCCAATCAACAAAAAAGCAGGTGCTTCTGTTTGCTTAAAATGTAATCCCTCGGGAAGTTTTACTACTAATTTCCCCCCATAACAGTTAGGCGTATTCGTTTCCATAAATCCAGTAGCCGCCTTGCCAAGCAAATCAATAAAAATATCATCCGCTTCGGAATAATCCCATTTCCACGTTATATCCTTAGACCCTGCATGCACATGAATGACTTGTAGTAATATACAAATCATTATTAGAATAAATTGCCTCATATGTTTTTCATTTAGTTATTAAATTCAAATTGATAATGCTACCTCGCTGCGATGTTTGTTAATTGTCTGTAAGATATCTTTCAATATGCAGACAAAAATAATATTAATTCCTGTATCGAGAACGTTGCGAACCAATATAATTACATGATTGTTCACATCATTTTCATATTCTCTGTTTTTCATGTAACTTTGCATGTCAATGAATAAACAAATGCACATCAGTAACGGAAACAAACGGATTCTGCAAATAGCCGTTCCCTCTATTATTTCCAATATCACAGTCCCGTTATTGGGACTGGTCGATGTCACTATTGTAGGACATCTGGGATCGGCCGCCTACATCGGAGCCATTGCTGTAGGTGGCATGCTGTTCAACATCATTTACTGGATATTCGGCTTTCTACGGATGGGCACCAGCGGCATGACTTCCCAAGCATTCGGACAACGTAATCTGGAAGAAGTAACAAAACTGCTTCTACGTTCAGTCGGCGTGGGATTGTTTATCGCACTCTGTCTGATGACTCTGCAATATCCCATCCAAAAAGCCGCATTTGCTTTCATACAGACTTCCGACGAAGTAGAACGTCTGGCCACTCTCTACTTCCGTATCTGCATCTGGGGGGCTCCTGCCATGCTCGGCCTTTACGGTTTTGCCGGCTGGTTCATCGGAATGCAGAATTCCCGTTTTCCGATGTATATCGCTATTACGCAGAATATTGTGAATATCCTGGCAAGTCTTTGTTTTGTATTCCTTTTCGGAATGAAAGTAGAAGGAGTAGCTCTCGGAACGCTTATAGCCCAATATGCAGGTTTCCTGATGGCTCTGCTTTTATGGCTACGTTATTATAAACAATTGCGGAAACGAGTCCATTGGAGAGGCATTTGGCAAAAACAAGCCATGTATCGGTTCTTTCAGGTAAATCGCGATATTTTTCTCCGTACTTTGTGCCTGGTAGCTGTAACGATGTTCTTCACCTCTGCCGGAGCCGCCCAAGGCGAAGTAGTACTGGCTGTAAACACTTTATTAATGCAGCTGTTTACCCTCTTTTCATATATTATGGATGGATTTGCCTATGCAGGCGAGGCACTTGCCGGTCGTTATATCGGCGCCGGTAATCGTATGGAGCTTCACCGTACCGTCCGACAGTTATTCGGATGGGGTGTCGGATTATCAGCCGGGTTCACCCTTCTTTACGGTATTGGTGGACAATCATTTCTGGAATTACTGACTAACGAATCATCCGTTATCCAGGAAGCCGACACTTACTTTTATTGGGTATTAGCCATTCCCCTTGCCGGATTTTCCGCCTTTTTATGGGATGGCATTTTCATAGGTGCCACCGCTACCCGCCAGATGCTTTTCTCCATGTTCATCGCTTCTGCCAGTTTCTTTCTTACCTATTACATCTTCCAAGGAGTAATGGGAAATCATGCCTTGTGGATGGCTTTTATTATCTACCTGTCGCTTCGCGGACTTGTACAAGCTTTTTTAGCAAAAAAGATAGTCCATTAAAAGGAATCGCGTATCTTTGCAAAAAAGTAAACCAACAATCAGAATCGTATGGCAAAATACAAAAGAGTCCTGTTGAAGCTCAGCGGTGAGAGCCTGATGGGAGAAAAGCAATACGGCATCGATGAAAAGCGATTGGCCGAATATGCCGCACAAATCAAAGAGATTCATGAACAAGGCGTACAAATCGGCATCGTTATCGGTGGTGGTAACATCTTCCGTGGACTGAGTGGAGCCAATAAAGGTTTCGATCGGGTAAAAGGTGACCAGATGGGTATGCTGGCCACAGTAATTAATAGCCTTGCCTTAAGTTCGGCATTAGTTGCGGCCGGTGTGAAAGCACGTGTACTTACAGCCGTACGCATGGAACCTATCGGTGAATTCTACAGTAAATGGAAAGCTATTGAATGCATGGAAAATGGCGAAATCGTCATCATGTCGGCAGGAACCGGGAATCCGTTTTTTACTACCGACACCGGCTCATCGCTTCGCGGTATCGAGATAGAAGCAGACGTCATGTTGAAAGGTACTCGCGTAGACGGTATCTATACTGCCGACCCGGAGAAAGATCCTACGGCAACCAAGTTCCACGACATCACTTACGATGAAGTGCTGAAACGAGGACTGAAAGTGATGGACTTGACAGCTACTTGTATGTGTAAGGAGAATAATCTGCCGATCGTAGTATTCGATATGGATACAGTAGGCAACCTGAAAAAAGTGATTACCGGAGAAGAAATCGGTACATTGGTACACAATTAACTTCATAAACTACACTTATTATCAACGGGTTAACAAGTAGATGGAATACTTCTACCTGTTAACCCGTTCTTCATTCTTCATCTTTCGCGTTCTACTTTGTTCGCCTTCTTTTTCTTACAGCAGACCTTTTATCATCAATAGCCCCGATAATCGGTATTACTACTCTCAGATATGGAAATGGACTTTCCCTCGAACGGCGTATGAGCATGGATATAATACCTAACCTATCCTCTAGCCTTTACTATCTTTATTTCTTGCGTTTTATCAACATAATCACCGAATTCGATTCTTCATTCAGTCCGGCAGCAATTTCTTTTAGCTTACCTTTCAGTTCTCCTTTTTCGTTTGCCTCGACAAGGTCTGAAGCATTTAAAGCACGACAGGTTACAATTTCTTCATCTACAGATTTTTCGGGTTGCTGTCCCAATGCAACCCGGTGTTTATTAGAAAAGTCATCATTATATACGGTATATTGAAATATTGCTTTTTCCTGTTTATCATACACTAAATCATTGGTCGGGAAACCTCTCCCCTTTTCAAAATTAAACTTCTTATCAAGAGTTTGCATAAAATAATACCGATCAGTGATAATGGTCGGAAAAAGAAATACTTTAGGATCCATAGAATGAATGGAAGGAGTCCGTACAATAAATGGACTGAGAGTGCCATCCGGTAAGTAATTGTATACTGTGTCAGATGATGTTTTCGTCAGCAGACAATTACCATCATGCGGGGTTATCAGAAAAAAACCTGGAGTCACTATCGCCTCATCTTTCGTCACAACCGGTGTCTCGAGTTCTTTGAAAGGAATTTGAATTTTTCGTGTAACACTTCCGTCTTTCTTGGAAATGAGCGAGTGATAGGATTTTCCTTTCTCTCTGGGCTGTCCGTCTTTATAATAGACAGACATATCATAACAAATCAGATTGTCTTTGTCATAATTGAGAACATCCATGTATTCGGTATCTTTGGGATGAGCGAAAGAGCGCTTGAAGTTTCCCGACAAATCATACACATAAATCTTCTTCGCTGCAGCGCAGTTGACAAACATTTCATCGTTGTTTTCATCCAGAATAATTCCGTTGATAAAATTATATTCTTCGGCACCTTGTCCCTTCCGGTTTATTTTCCGTATGCCCTTACCGGTCTTTCTGTCATAAACAAAAATGTCGCCGTCGTTTGCCCAGTTCTTCACCAGCAGATATTTGTCGCCTATATCCATCACACTCCCTTGAGTCACAAATTCATCACTTGTCTCCAATGGAATGTATTCCACATCCATAAAATCCTGAAGGAGCACTTCCTTCTCTGAATGTTCGCCGGCAATATCCACCGTGACCATCGTTGCCTGCTCTTTTTCCGTTCCGCATCCTGCACACACAACCATCAAGAGCAGTGCTGCAAATAGTTTTTTCTTTTTCATTGTATTATTTGGTTTGATAAATCATTTCTTTCTTTTCTGCGTAGGCAAAGAAAACTCATGTGTCCGGCTCATCGCACCATTGCTCTCCGTGGTATAAACTCTGAACACAGCCTCTCCTGTCTTCAGCCTTCTGCCACCGCGAATCGTTGCCGTATAACGAATCGCATTTCCCACCGGCATATAGGCAATCTGTTGTGCCGGAGAAATAAGAATATGTTTCATGCCGGTCACTTCTTCAATTATGGGAGTAACATTGTAGGCGGGAGTATCACCGTCATTCACCACATCGAATACCAGCTTACTGTCTTCCTCGGCATCAATCGTGTGGTTACGGTTCTCATCGATAAAGCGGAGATTTGTGACATGCAAGCCTGAATAAGCTGGGGCATAATTATCATATTCCTCTTCCGCACCATCGTCCTGTCGGGGCGTAGTCACTGCATTGCCTACAGCAGCTCCGGCTACTGTTCCCGCCAAAGCTCCGAACTGCGAAGCATTGTATCCGCCTGCCCTGTCACCTACAATGGCACCCAGCACACCTCCGATGGCCGCACCTGCCTGCACTGCCGCCGGG
>OHHU01001056.1_pt1 | contig 13425 bp, 10 predicted proteins | sample 1568151 | NCBI WGS metagenome assembly OHHU01 (sample SAMEA3879572, study PRJEB24766) | human gut metagenome | biome: human-associated habitat; feature: feces | place: USA | collected 1985/1987 | reverse complement strand
GCCAATGGTACTTGTCTTAGCAGGACCTAATGGATCAGGAAAGAGTACAATAACAACTTTTTTTGATAAAGTTGGCAGATATGATTGGAGAGCCATATATGATTAAAATAGCATTTTTTGATATAGATGGAACATTGTTGAAAATGGGATGTAAAGAACCGACAGATAAAACAGTTAAAGCGTTAAATTCTCTTCACCAGAATGGGATATTGCTTTGTATGGCAACTGGCAGAGGCTATCTTTCAATCCCTAAATTCAAAGATATTACATTTGATGTGCTGCTTACATTTAATGGTTCATATGTAATGGCTGGAGAAAAGATTATTTTCAGAAATCCCCTGAATAATAATGATAAACATCAAATAATTCAAAATCTTAATAAAATGGACAGAGCAGTTGCAATCAGCAATGAGCATTTTATTGTTACTAATGGCACAGATGAGCATCTGGAAGAGTACTTTAAATTTGGAAATGAAACATTGACAATTGCAGATAATTTCGATGAGTTATGTAAAGAAGATATTTATCAGATTATGTGTGCTTGCAGAAAAGAAGAATACGCCCAGATACTGCAAGGAACTGAAAATACCCAGATAACTGCATGGTGGGATAAAGCGGCAGATATAATTCCATTGAATTGTGGTAAGGGAAATGCTGTAAATGCAGTGCTTAATTATTATGGATTATCGAAAGATGAGGCGATTGCTTTTGGTGATGGTAGAAATGATATTGAAATGCTAGAAGCTGTTGGTACAGGAGTGGCCATGGGGAATGCCATTGATGAAGTCAAAGCAAGAGCAGATGTCATATGTAAATCCGTTGAAGAAGACGGAGTGTATCATTACTGTCTGGAGAAAAAACTCATTAAATGTTGATGGACTTATTATACAGCAGGGTTGCAGAGTGTTATATACTCTGCAACCCTGTTAGTCATTTATAGTCTTAATTTTACCAACATTTCTCACGGTAAGAGTATTCACCGCGGTAATTAGAAGCATTATAATCAGGATACTTGAAAGGTGTATATACATCATCCTTAGGTGCATCATCCTGTGTATATATGTACATAGAATCATAATCCCATGTGACAATCTCATCACGGGCATCGCCGTAGAGGTTTACAGCTTCAGCACACATGGTAGGATGACCATCATCAGGGAATTTAACAACCTGGATACCATTGCCATCAATCATTCCTCCGCGCTCTATATCAGCATTAAGAAGGATGAAGTCCTGACCGTCACCAGTCCAGTTTACAGGAGTTAAGAGATTACCATTAAGCTCGTTCTCCATTTCCCATAACTGATTACCCTCGCTGTCATAGAAATATATAATTCCCTGGTGTCCCCAGAAATTAACAACAACCATTTCATAGCCCGGGCGGTTAGGAAGATAATTAGCAAGACTTACACGCTGTGCATGACCTATGCCGTCCTTCTTAAGAAGCTTTCCGTTAAAATCAGATATCAGGAATCCTTCCTTTCCGGCAACACAGGCAAAGAATTTAGTACCTTTGTGTGGTCCTGACTCAAATCTGCCTGGAACAATCTCATCAATATGGTCTTCATTAACAGGCATAGTCCACATTTTATTACCGTGGCAGTCAAGCATGTTATAACCAACTAAAAGTTCATCATGTCCATCTCCGTTAATATCAATTGCAAAAGGAAAATGTCCGGTATTCTTATCACTCTGGAAATGCCACATAACCTCAAGGTCATCGTTAAGTGCATATACTCTGCAATAACGGTCCTTAATGAGAATATCGCGTGGCTTGTCAAGACCACGGAAATTACATATACGCATACCATCAGGATTAATTCTGTCAAATGCATAGATTTTATCAGGAACACCGATAATAGTTCCGTCCTCTTCTGGTGTAGAGAAAGGTGTTTTGGCACGTTTCTTCACTTCACCTGTTTTGCCATCAAGAATCAGCACTTCAAAATTCTTGGCTGTAATAACCTCATCAAAGCCATCACCGTCAATATCATATATCTGCATAGGCATATCTGCTGATATAGTTCCAATGTCGTGATTATCAGTAGGTTCACCATGCTGCCATAATATATTGCCATCAAGGTCAAATGCGGTGAGACAGCTGATTGTTCCATAAGCATCACGGTTTACTCTTTTCTGGCACTGAGCCATAACCATCTGATACTCGCCATTGCCAAGAAGATGACCGAAACGAAGCTGTCTTCCGGTGCCGCAGCCTTTGAGGTCAATTTTCTTAAGAAGCTTCATCTTAGGATAATGTGCCTGTGCATCTTCACATTCAGCTTTATAAGCATTTCTTGCAGCATCAATAGAAGCAGCAGTACTTTCAGAAGTAGTAACATTTACAAAACCAAACTGTGTAGGGATAGTTGCAGTAATGGCAACCTTGCCACCCTGCCTTGCATATTCAGTGTCAAGGTCAAAATAAACCTTATCATCAACACTGCATATAACATGGCTGCCTTTAATCTCAGCCTTAAGTACATAAGTATCATCACAGTTGTAATCAAAAGGTACAGAATTGAGTACAGTAACCTCCTCCTTATGACGATACTCAAGTCTTAACTCATGCTCTTCAAAAACAAGGACAAGAAGATTAGCAGAGTTCTGACAACAAAAACCAATGCCGGCATTGCCCCATTTGGTAGTAAACATACGCACACTTGCAGTTATAGTATAATCGCGCCAGAATCTGTCACCGCTAGTGAGCATAGGAAATGTGCGGTGTGGCTTGTCATTACGGATACGCATCTGCTCCATAAAATGTTTTCCATTATATTCAGAAATAATCCAGGAAGCCCCCTGACCGTTATAAACGTGGTTGCATACCGGGTCATACCATTTACCATAATATCCGGGATAATGGATAAAATGATACTCACCCATTGCCGAATGATTCTTATCATAAGGAAATTCACCAATAGGAAAATCAGAGAAATCTTCATCAAGTAAAATAAAATCTGCCATAATAACCTCCATTCCAAAATAAAAAAATATAATTAATGACTCTTTCTGTAGCTTCCGGGCGCTTCGCCCATGATTTTTTTAAATGTGCCGCCCATAGTATTACTGTCGGCGAAACCGCATTTGTCAGCAATCTCAGTAATAGAGAGGCTGGTGTTGACTAAAAGGTCTGCTGCTGCGTGCGTTCTTACATTAATAAGATACTCTCTGAACCTGAAGCCTGTAAAAGCCTTAAATTTCTTGGAAAGGCTCGATTCACTCATATTAAAAAGTTCGGCAGTAGCAGCCATAGTTATGTCATTGTGATAATTTTCGATAATATATTCAATAACCTTCTGGATAAGTTCATTACCTGTATCCATTTTCGTAATAACATTATCTTCATACATCTGACAGCGCAGAATAAAAAGTATAAGTTCATGAAAATAAGAATGTATGAAAGATAAAGACAGACTATCTACACCATTGTGTTCATAAGAAATCTTCTGGATAATTGATGATATGTAATCAAGTCGTCTTTCTGGTATATGGATAACAGGATGTTTATGGAAAATGCTTTCTATATCCTGAGAGGAATCATCAGCAATCCACTTTAATTCATCATTATTAAAATATAACACATATCTTGTATGGTCACTTCCGGCGAGGTAAGTAGTCATGTGCGCCATGTCTGGTGGGATAAGAGCAAGTCCGCCCGGATTTAACATATATATTTCATCACCTACATAAAGGGTGCAGGAACCAGAATATATAAACATCAGCTCCCATCTGTTATGTTCATGAAAATGTTTCATCTTATAAGATGGAGGCACAGTAGCAATATCCGTGTGGAAATTGTTATTAATAAAATGGTACATTGCCGTCTCCTTGGTATATGAATAATATCTTACGAAGCAAAATCATATACTGATTATAGGTCGTTTATAGAGAAAATGTTACTGATTTTTTACATATTTTTTTGATTTTGGAAGATTTCGTGCTGTTTTTTTGTATATATAAAAATACAATGTGAATATAATGAAAGCATCTTAAGAAGCAGAAACAATTTAATATAAGGAGGAATAATATGATACGAAGAAACAAAATTATTGCTTCTGTTGCTGTCAGTGTCATGGCTGGTGTTCTTGTTGCAGGCAACTTAGCTCCATTACAGGGATACTATGCATTTGCACAGGAAACAGGAGTAACAGCTATGAGGTATTCAGCAGTAAAAGACATCAACAAAACATTAGAAGGTTACACACCAATGGACAGTTCTGATCCGGTTGAATTCGGTGGAACTTACATTAAGTATCAGGGTGAGACAATCCGGTTGTCGGAGACAGCCATATATCTTGATGGCTCATTATCAGACGAGCTTGCTGCCCAGTACCCATATGTATATAACGACATTACTAAGGCATTGTCAGCAGCTGCATTAAAGAATGGAACAGCAGACAAACCAATGACAGTATATGTTGCACCATATGTGTATTGGATTGATGATCCGGCAGCAACAGATACAGTACAGAAGACCGAGGGATATTCAGTACCTTATGGAATGGTTGTTAATTCAGAATATCTTACTATCAAAGGTCTTACAGGAAATCCTGATAATGTTGTATTAGCAGGAAACAGAGGACAGTCACATGCCTCTAACGGTAACTATACCATGTTCAGATTCAACTGCAGTGGCGCACTCACAGTTAAGAATATAACAATAGGTAATTATTGTAGTGTTGACCTTGATTATCCACTTATGAGTGAACTTAATCAGGCAAAGAGAACAGATACAATCACTCAGGCACAGCTTGCTGATGTTTCTGGAGACAAGATGTTTGCAGATAACTGTAACTTTATAAGCAGACTTAATCTTGACCCAATAAATGGAGCATCAAGAAGTCTTTATAACAACTGTCATTTTGAAAGTACAGATGATGCCCTTAATGCAAATGCTGTATATGTAGGATGTGATTTTGATTTCTACGGAAACAGACCATTATATTCATCATATGGTACAGGCTCAACATTTTTAGGTTGTACATTTAATTGTAAGATATTAAATGTTGAAGCCGAACCTACACAGTTCTTTACTAAAGAGGGCGGCACAATTACCGCAGTAGACTGTGTATATAACAGTAATTTAAGTGTACCTATATCAATTGGATGGACAAAATTCCCATCTGATTCATTAAAATGTTACCAGAGTAACATCATACATAATGGAAAGAATATCACAATCGGCGGAGAAGGCGCTAAAGAAACCGTTGATATGACAGGCAAATCAGTGCTTAATGCCTACAAGGTAGTATCAGGTGGTAAAACATATTACAATACATATAATCTTTTAAAGGGCAGTGACGACTGGGATCCATTAGGAGTTAAAGATGTAATAGCTGCAGCAGGGCAGGAAGCAGTTGCAACACAGCTTACAATAAAATCAGATGTTTCAGAGATTGAATCTGGAAAAGAAACAGCTTCAGTTGGAGGAACAGTTAACTACTTCTATGGAACTAATGATACAACACAGAAGATAACATATAGTGTATCAGACGAAGATAAGGCATATGTGAAGTTAACAGATAATGGTGACGGAACATGCAAAGTAGAAGGTACTAATAATGATGATGCAGCTAAGAAGGTCATTATAAATGCATCTACAGAGTCAGGTCTTGAAGCAGCAGTTGGAATTACTGTAAAGCCAAGCAAACTTGATGCACCAGAGTATATCAAGACACCAGTTATTACTAATGACGGACAGGGTAGCCTTAAAGTAGATTACTCACTTGATTTAGGAAACAGAGAAGACATGTCTGCAATCTCATGGTACAGATGTACAGATGCAGAGGGAAGCAATAAGGTACTTGTAGCAGTAACAAGAAATGATTCACCAGAATATACATATAAGTTAACAGCAGGTGATGTTGGATATTACATCATGGCTAAGGTAGAATCTAAGAACATCAGAAGTGATTATGGAACACCAGTAAATACAGTATATGACAAGGCAATCGGAGTGAAAGATGTAAGAAGCAAGAATCTTTCTACAGATTTCTCTAACTTCCCTAATATAAAGCAGTCAGAAATCAAAGCTGGCTTCTGGACAGTAGATTATAACCGTCCGGCAGATACAGAAAGCTTCGGAAGCTGGAAGGGAGCAGATACAGAAGAGCCATGGGTATACGGAGTAACAGGTAATGGCTGTGTAGGAGCAGGATTATATCAGGGAACACAGGGCTCAAGACTTATGTATACACCAGTAGAAGGAACATATGGTGATATGTCACTTAAGCTTGTAGTTGACCCGGCTAAGACAGCAGGTCAGGGATTTGGTAGTGCAGGACAGTATATGGATGTACTTCTTAAGTTCGATACATCAACACTTACAGGATATGGCTTAAGAATAATAAGAACTAGAGCGTCATCTAATGCAGTAACATTTGTACTTGTAAAATATGACAATGGAGCAGTAACAGAAATCTCTGATGAAGTAATAGCAAGCTGCTTTGTAACAGGATGTACAATTAGTTTAAAGACTGAAGGTAATAAGCTCACTGCTCATGTTGAGACACCAACAGAACAGCTCGCAGATCAGGCAGCTAAGGGATATCCTCATGTAGTTGACCTTACAGCAGATATCGAAGCTAACAGCTTTGGCGGTGTTGCAATACAGCATACAGGAACAACAGGAACTGGTGGATGGCAGAATACAACAATGCTTCATAATTTAGATATTACATGGGAAGGTGAGAACAACCAGAACCCTGAATATGTTGAAGGAAATCCATCAGATAACGAGAATCCATCAGAGAAACCAGATGATTCGACAGGAACTTCAACAGGAGCAGATACAACAGTTAAGACAGGCGATATGAGCCATGCAGGAATGTATGCCGCATTAACTACAGCAAGCCTTTGTGCATTGCTTGGAATGGCAGCAGTATACATGAGAAGAAGAAAAGATATCTAATTTCATAAAAATTTTCTTTACAGGAGCACCCGCAATTATATTGCGGGTGTTTTTGCGTGGTGAATGTGTGACCGTATGTGATTGACATTTTAATTGTTATGCTATAAAGTTTTATAGAACTAACCAGTATAAGATGGAGGATAAAACTTAAAAGCATGAAATATAATATCAGAAAGTATATATTGGCAGGAATTACAGCAATTCTTGCGGTGGCTGTTCTGACAGCATGTGGTGGCAGCAAGCCAGAGAAGGACGATACAGTCCAGAGTACACAGGAAATATTTGCAATGGATACATATATGTCGCTTACTGCATATGGCAGTAATTCAGAGGAAGCAGTAAGTAAAGCAGTTCAGGAGATTAACCGTCTTGATGCAATGTTTTCGGTAGGAAATGAGGACAGTGATGTTACTAAGATAAATGAAAATGGAAGCGGTGAAGTATCGGAAGAAACCGCATTTATAATGAACAGGGCAATGCAGGTATCTAAAGAAACTAAAGGTGCTTTCGATATTACGATATACCCAGTTATGGAGTTGTGGGGATTTACCACCAAGAATTATAGAGTGCCTGAAAGCAGCGAGATTGCAGAGGTACTTAAGCATGTTTCTTATACAAATGTGGAGGTTAACGGGCAGCAGGTGACATTATCAGATGGTGCAAGCATTGATCTTGGCGGAATTGCCAAAGGTTATACTTCCTCAAGGGTGATTCAGATTATGAAGGACTGCGGCATAGAGCACGCAATCATTAATCTTGGAGGCAATGTGCAGGTGCTTGGAAGAAAGAGCGATGGCTCGGACTGGAGGGTTGCCATACAGAATCCTGACAGTGAAATCAGTTATCTTGGCGTATTAAGCACTGCTGATAAGGCAGTTATAACATCAGGTGGATATGAGAGATATTTTGAGCAGGACGGACAGGTATATCATCATATTATAGACCCACAGACAGGTTATCCATCAGAGAGTGACCTGACATCGGTTACAATTGTATGCTCTGACGGAACAACAGCAGATGCATTATCAACTGCGCTTTTTGTAATGGGGCTTGATGGCGCGAAAGAGCTGTATAGAAGCGGCTCGCTTGATTTTGAGATGATACTTTATGATGGAAGCAAAGTATATGTGTCAGATGGAATAGCTGACAGTTTTTCAACCAATATGAACACGGAAATAATTACCAGACAGCTTTAATGAGAATTATTATTAACAGTCTGTATTGACAAATGCAGGGACTAAAATATATTCTATAGAACAGTTAGAAAAAACTAATCAAAGATAGATGAAATTACTTTTGTTTATGAAAACTAACCGTGGATATAAAGACTAGAAGGAGCAGACATGTTATTAATAATATCACTTATAATCGTATCTTTATTCATATATTTTCTTAAAGGTTCACTAAAAAAACACGCGGGTATCTACTATATAGGGGCAGCGGTAATCTCTATTGCAGTATTCCTGCTTGAGTTTCTGCCAATGCCTTTGTTTGTAAAGAACAATATATTAGGAATATTTGCAAAAGGCTCTATTGGAACGGCAATGTTCGTTGCAGTAATGTACACAGGTGCACTGCCTAAGGGCAGCAAGCTGATTGCACCGCTTATGAAGATAAGAGGTGAATTGTCAATTACAGCGGCAATACTTGTCCTGTGTCATAATTTCACATATGGAATAACATATTTTAAAATGCTTTTTATTAAGCCGGAGGCATTATCAGCAACACAGCTTACAGCAGCAATAATAAGCCTTGTGCTTATCATAATAATGATTGTGCTTACAGTAACTTCATTTCAGGCTGTAAGAAAGAAGATGAAGGCTAAGAAGTGGAAACAGTTACAGCGCACAGCATACGTATTCTACGGTCTTATGTATGTACATATAATGCTTATCAATATTCCATATGCAAGACTTGGACTTGGTACTTATATTGCAAATGTAGTTATCTACAGCATAGTCTTCTTAGGATATGCAGCTATGAGAATAGCAAAGGCTGTATCAGTAAAGGCAGCAAGAGCCGGAAAGACATACGGTAAGAAACCAGAGACGGTTCTGTATGGACTGGCATTGGCTATATGTGCAGTGATGACGGTGTCGTGCTTTGCAGGAAGACAGACAGTGTCGGCATCGGAAGGATTTCTTTAACGAAGGGACAGTTGCAGCAATGGTCAAAGAGATTGAGAGCAGTACGGCTAAGACAGATGCCGAAGGAACAACACAAGAGAGTCTGGAAGAATCAGTTTCATCAGATGGACAGTCAGACTCACAGGCTGGCGGTGCAGGAAATGAAGTGTCGGGAAATAGCAATAATTCCGGTTCGGATAATGCTTCTGGTAATTCATCAGGTAATAGTTCTGACAGTGGTAATCAGTCAGCCAAGCCGGATAATGGTTCTGACAATAGTGGAGAGCTGAGCGGCGGTTCAGGCAGTGACGCACCGGCTAATACAACATTTAAAGCAGATGGAACTTATACAGGTTCCGCTGTGTGTGAAACTTATAACTACAATGTAACGGTTACAATAGTCATATCGGGAGATACGATTACATCGGTTACTGCTGAATCAGAAGCGGGTGCGCAGGATGTGCAGTATTTTAATATGGCAAATGCAAAGGTTCCTGCACAGCTTCTTGCAAATCAGAGTACATCAGGTGTTGATGCAGTATCTGGTGCAACCAAATCAAGCAATGCCATCAAGAAGGCATTTTACTATGCTTATAAATCGGCTAAGAAGTAGGCAGATTTGTAATAGAAAAAATTATAAGGAGGCAAAATTCCTCTCCTCACCAATGGGTTCGGATTTTGCTTCGCAAAACAAGGAGGAATTATGAGAAAGAACATTTTTACTAAGATTGCTGCAGTTGCAGCCGCTACTGTTCTTGCTGTAACAGCACTTCCTGCACTTGTGTCTGATACACATGCAGCAGATGATGAGTATTCATATGTATATGCTGGACTTACATGGCAGGAATACTGGGCTAACGAGGGCGTATATAACGCAGGGGATGTAACATCATCTAATGAGAAGGATACACATGGTGAGTATGATAAGGGCGCTTTTGATACAGTAACAAGAGCAACAACCAATCATGGTCTTCACAGAGGAAGCTATCAGTGCATGGCAACAATTGATACAGAAGATGGTAAGAAGTATGAGCTTGCCGGCTGGACTGGTGATGCAAAGAATCAGATAATGATTCTTACAGATGGTACACAGCTTTCATATAGTAAGGGAGTAATTACTAATACAGATGGTACAACATCTAAGCTTTCTTCTTATGAAGTAACTGGTATTAAGTATGTTCCGGTTAAGGTTAAGACATCTGATCTTGCTGATTTTGAGCAGCATTACAGAGTTGTCAAGAATGGAGAAAAGTTATACGGTGGATTTGGTGAGAACAAGCTTAGCTCATATGAGTATACAGCTGCAGTTAATGCAGATACTAACGGACTTAAGACAGCAGTTAAGAATGCAGACGGAACATATTCATTCTCTGCAAGACAGACTGGCAATGGCAAATCATTTGTAGAGCAGGATATCAGCGTAGCTGCTAACATTACATCTACAGTAAAAGATGCTACAGGTTCATACGGTGAATTCTTAAGAGTTGATATTAATGGTGATGGTTATGGTGCATTGGGTGCTATGATGCAGGCTGTTAAGTGGACATACTATGGAAATGATGCAACAAGAACAAATGTAGTTGCTACATATGGTACTAAATTCGCAGCAGACAACTGGATGCACAAATCAATGGGAATCCAGCTTGGACTTACAGATTCAGCACGCTGCCAGTTACCAGCAGGATATGATGGAACAGGTTACTGGTCACTTACTGTATATGCATTAGGATATACTGATACTACAATTGATTTTGAAGCAACTGATGCTAATATCGTTAAGGTTAAAGCACCTGTAAGTGATACATCAAAGCTTTCAGCAGCTATTGCAGCAGCAGATGCACTTAACGAAGCTGATTACACAGCCGAGTCTTGGGCAGCTATGAAGCTTGAGTATGAGGAAGCAGTCGATGCACTTGCAGTTGCAGAATATCAGGCAGATGTTGATGAGGCAACAGAGCATCTTACAGCAGCAATCAATGCATTAGTAAAGGTTGAGGTAGGCACAGAAGGAACAGGTGATACAAATGGTGCTGGTACATCAGACGCAGGTTCAGCAGATACATCTGTATCAGATGTTAAGACTGGCGATGCAGACAACATGGCAGTATATTCATTAGCTACATTACTTGCCATGGCAGCAGGTGCAGCAGTTGTATCAAGACGCAGAATTAAAGACATCAGATAAATGATATGCTTACAATCATAATAAAACTATAAACAAGCCAGAGAACCGGGCCATAAGTCAAGTCTATGATGGGATTTGCTTATGGTCCGGTTCTTTGCTTGCGCTATGTTAATTTTCGTTAGTTTTTGTACTTGTCAAGAGCACATTTGGAGTGATAGCTGCATTTTTTAATGTAGGTAATATGAGCTGGAGTCGAAGCCTACTAAAAGTTCATATCACAGAATTTGTTGAGTTGGTAGGTTTTGAAAGCTCCAGACCATGGAAGGGCAATAGTGCTGATAGTGCAGATGTCAAATATGACGAAAGAAACCAATAACGACAGAAAACCGACAGAATACGACGAGTATATTTACAATACAATATATCTATGATACTATGCATATATAAATATGCATGTTTATTAATTCAGAGGAGGAAGAAACACTGGTGTCGTATATTTTATGGAGGATAAAGAGAAGAAAAATTATTATGACGCGGCCATGCGTCAGATTAATGGGGACTCATTATGCTTAAGTGCATATGAATATCTTAAGAATAATGCAGAATGGATTGGGAGGTATGAGGATTTTCTAAAGGGAAGGAAATCACTGCCGCTGTTGTATGATCCGTTCTTTAAGAAGATATTTAATCCGGTTGAGAGAAGGGACAGGCTTTCCGAATTGGTAAGTTGTCTGCTGGGGCAGAAGGTTACGGTTCTTGAAGTGTTTCCGAATGAGGATTCACAGTTCCTTGGCGTGATGATTATTATGGATATGGTTGTGATGATGTCTGATGGAAGCATTGCAAACATTGAGATTCAGAAGATTTCTTATGATTTTCAGGCAGAGAGAATATCATGTTACTCGGCAGACCTTGTGCTGCGCCAGTATAAGATGATTACTGGAAACCGTGAGATAGGAGATGCTGGTGGGCTTAGGGGGTATATGAATGGTACGTCAAAACCTTCATATAAGGATATGCGACCAGTTCATACTATTATTCTGTTTGAGAACAGTAGCAGCAGCCTTATCAGCGAGGTTGATGAGGCATTATATTTTCATGTCGGAAAAACAAAGTTTAATACTGGAATTAAGATAAATCTTTTGCAGGATTATGTGCTGGTAAGCCTTGACACATTTAAGAAATACAGATATTCTGATATCAGGAAAGGGCGTACCGAGGTGACGGAATACGACTATGACAGAACACAGTATAGTGAAAAGCAGGTGACTGAGAAGATGAAGTTTGACCGTCTGAAGTTCCTGTCATTATTCGTAGCCGAGACACCGGAGGAGATAGAGCAGTTGATAGAGATATTTCCTGACTTGGAATCAGTACGCCTTGATATTAATGAGTATTTGGAGAGACCAAAGGAGGTGCTCAGTATGTTTTCTGAGGCGTTGAGGATATTAGACAGGAATACAGCAGAGCTGATGGTTGACAGGATGAAGGATGAGATTGATGAGTTAAAGGCGCAGGCAGAAGAAAATAAGGCGCAGTTAGAAAAAAATAGGACGCAGTTGGAAGTGAAAGACACACAGCTAGAAAAGAAAGACTCACAGTTAGAAGAAAAGGATGCGGAAATAGCCAGACTAAAGAAGCTGTTAGAGGAACAGAATAAGTAGTTATATATAATTATTACAAATGCAGTTATCATAGTAGTGTTGCTACTATCATCGAGTAATTAAATACTGTTTGAGTATTAAATGACTTTATTGGTTCAGCCCTTTGTTTACAAGGGGTTGAGCCTTTTTACGTGCGTCGGTTGAAGCCGACGCATGGGCTTAAGTCATCTTCGTGGACTTGCTGTGGGCTTGTTTTATCCTTTGGTGAGGAATTCTCCAAAACGGATACCGGAGTAGTACAGTAGTGAAAACGAAACATGTGCGGTAGGGTCAGTATTATAACGAGTTTATGTGGAAGAGCAGATATGCGGAGTGTATTTCTGTGGATGAGACTATTGAGAGGATGAAGGGGTAAGTGCAGAATGGAAGAAGTTATTAGAAAATATTTTCAATGCTGGCTGGATAAAGATATTAATGCTGTAAAAGAGATTTTCAGCGACGATATTATTTACAGCGAGTGTTATGGCCCGGTGTATAAAGGAATTGGACAGATAATCAGATGGTTTGAGGATTGGAATCAGAAAGGTACTGTTTTGCAGTGGGATATAAAACGTGTGGTTGTTTCTGGTAATACAGCTGTTGTGGAATGGTATTTTA
>OHHU01001051.1_pt1 | contig 13482 bp, 11 predicted proteins | sample 1568151 | NCBI WGS metagenome assembly OHHU01 (sample SAMEA3879572, study PRJEB24766) | human gut metagenome | biome: human-associated habitat; feature: feces | place: USA | collected 1985/1987 | reverse complement strand
AAAATGGGTGTGCGCTTCACGGGAATGCTCTCGGCATCCCTGATGTTTATCGGCGCCTGCATCAAATATTACGGCGTGAGCGACGCCTTCATCGGCACTGGCGCCGAGGCTTGGCTCAATAGCTGGTGGGTATCGTTCCCGGCCAGTGCCAAACTCGCATCGCTCGGGTTCATGATATTCGGATGCGGTATGGAGATGGCCGGCATCACCGTTTCGAAGACGATCGCCAAGTGGTTCGAAGGCAAGGAAATGGCCCTCGCAATGGGGCTGGAAATGGCCATTGCCCGTGTGGGTGTCTTCGCCGTTTTCTCCATCTCGCCGTGGCTCGCCAACATGGCTCCCGCAACGGTCGTGCGCCCGGTGGCATTTTGTACCCTGCTGCTGCTGATCGGACTGCTCACCTACACGGTATTCACCTTCATGGATCGCAAGCTGGACAAACAGCTCGGGCTGGATTCCCGCGGCAACAACAGTTCCGAAGAGGAATTCCGCATCAGCGACCTGGGCAAAATATTCAGCAGCAAGGTATTCTGGATCGTGGCCATACTCTGCGTGCTCTACTATTCGGCAATCTTCCCCTTCCAGCGCTTCGCCACGAACATGCTGGAAAGCAACCTCGGCGTCACGGCACAAACGGCCGCCGACATCTTCCGCTGGTTCCCGATGGGCGCCGCGGCCATCACGCCGCTACTGGGCAGCTACCTCGACCACAAGGGCAAGGGCGCCACGATGCTGATCTTCGGAGCCGTCCTGATGACGGTATGCCACCTGATCTTCGCCTTCGTGCTCCCGGCCTATCCGAGTACGCTCGTCGCTTACGGCGCCATCATCATCCTGGGAATCTCGTTCTCGCTGGTACCCGCAGCGCTGTGGCCCTCGGTTCCCAAGATCATGGAGACCCGCTACCTGGGTTCGGCCTACTCGCTGATCTTCTGGATCCAGAACATCGGCCTCTGCCTCTTCCCAGCTGTCATCGGCTACGCCCTCAAATTCAGTAACCCGGGGCATGTGGACGGCACGGCCTACAACTATACGCTCCCGATGGTGATTTTCGCCAGCTGCGGCATCGCGGCGATGCTCCTGGGACTGTGGCTCAAGGCGGAAGACCGGAAAAAGAACTACGGGCTCGAACTGCCCAATATAAAGAAGTAGCCAAACTACGACGAATAAATGAAGCGGAAGGGCTGCCGTGCAATGCACGGCAGCCCTTTGTAATTTTCCGGAGGCAAGGGTTCGGGGAAAATCCCAGCCACGCGATCCGGAATCAGCGTACCATTTCGTACAACTCGGCGATGCGCGTGCACATCTCCTCCCACGAGAAGCGTTTGCGCTCCTCGATGCAGTTCAGGCGGAAGCGTTCGATCGTATCCCCGTCGTACATCCGCGCAATGGCATCGGCCACGCCCTGCACCGTAGGCTCGCAGACATACCCTACGCGACCGTCGGGCACGATCTCCGAAAGACCGCCGACGTCGGTGACGACCATCGGCACGCAGAACTGGTAGGCGATCTGCGTCACGCCGCTCTGCGTCGCGGTCTTATAGGGCTGGACGACGAAATCCACAGCCGAGAAGTAATATTTCACCTGTTCGTCGGGAATGAACCGGTCGTGGAGGATCACCTCGTCCTGCAGGCCGTTGTCGGCAATCTGCCGCAGGTAACGCTCCTTGGGGGTGTAAAATTCCCCGGCGACGATCAGCCTGCGCCCCGCGGCAAGCCCCCGGCGACGCAACCCCGCCCAGGCGTCGAGCAGCAGGTCGAGCCCTTTGTAGTCGCGGATCAGCCCGAAGAAAAGCACGTAATCGACCGTCGGATCCAGCCCCAGCCGTACACAAGCCTCGTTGCGGGCGACCCGCTCCCCGAAGTTCTCGAAAAGCGGATGCGGGGAAAACAGCGCCGGGGCATCGCTGTATGCCTTCAGTTCGCCGTGCACCTGCTCGGACATGTAGACGAACCCGTCCACGACACCCAGGTAATAACGGTTGAAGGGTTTGTCGGTCAGGTGGTGCTCGTGGGGTTCGACGTTGTCGATCTGGCAGAGCACCTTCGTATGGTCGTTGCGGCGGGCGAAACGGGCAATGGTGCCGAAACAGGGTGCCATGAAGGGCGTCCAGTATTTCATCAGCACGAAATCGGGACGTTCGCGGCATATCCGGCGACCGATACGCACCCAGTTGAAAGGGTTGACCGTATTGACGCACCGGCAGATGTGCAGATCGGCCGGCGGCGGCGTGGATACGGTCTGGCTCTTGCCCGGGAAGAGCAGCGAAGGGTATTGCAGCGTGAAAGTCTTTATGTCTACCTCGTTCCCACGCCGCTGAAAGGTGCGGGCCATGATCTCCATGATCGAAGCCAGTCCGCCCCGGTACGGGTGCGCAGGGCCTAAAATCGTAATCTTCATACGGCAAATATAGGAAAAGATAGCGCAAACGGCTGTCTCTTTTGCCGTAAATATACGGACAGGGCAAACTTTTCGCGCCACCGCGATTCCATGCGCAGGGGCATAACGGGAAGATCCCGGCAGTCCGGCACCCGCCCCGGCCTGGTTCCCGGCCGGGACGAGGCTCCGTAAAAAGACGCAGCAAAGAGCCCGGAGGAAAAACACACGGAGAAAAACCGGCAGGGAAAGCATGGCGGCAAGTGTCCGGCGGGAAGAACGCACAGCGAAGAGCCTGCCGGACGGGATTCACCGGGAAAAGCCCGCACAAAAAACGGGGCGCCGCGAACGGCACCCCGCAGACTCGGGCCAGGGACGGTTATTCGCCGTCGTCAGTATGTTTGAAACTCTTGGCGGTATGCTTGCTGCCCGCTGCGGACTGCAGCGCCAGGTACTCCTCGCCGTAGTCGAGCATATGCTGCAACTCGGTGCGGAAGGTATCGAGGTGTTCCTCCTCCTCGACGATAATGTCCTGGAACATCTTGTGCGTCACGGCGTCCTTGTGTTCGGCGGCGATGCGCGACGCCTCGTTATAGGAGTCGATCGTGCTCTGCTCCAACTGCATGGCCAGGCGGAGCATCTCCTTGGCGTCGGTCACCTGCTTGGTCCGGAACGAGGCGTTCATGTCGACGTCGCCCTGCAGGAACATGATGCGGTCTGAGAACTCCTCGATATGGCGCATCTCGGCGATCGAGATCTCACGCATGATCTTCGAAAGGTACTGGTAGCGGTCATCTTCGAAATGGGTGTGGAAATACATGTACTGGAGCGATGTGGCGATCTCCTTACCTACGGCATCGTTCAGCAGGTCGATGCTCACCTGATACTTGTTCTGTGTTTTGACTGCGGTTTCCATAATGAAAAAAGGTTTTGCAGCCCTACCTGCAAAACCCGTTCCACGGAGTGCCGGCAGGACATTCCCCGCAGGCCTATTTCCACTCGATAGAGGCACGTACGGCCACCGTACCGGCATCGCTGCGTATCTCGAACAGCGCCGTAAGGCCGCGTTGTTCGTAACCGACGGCAAGCGTCTGCCCGTAACGGCATTCGCGCAGGAAATGGATGTCCAACCGCACGGGCGCCTCCTGCATCAGCATTTCCAGGGGCAGCATGTCGATCATCATTTCTATATAGCGCATCGTATTGACATGGCGGTTAAAATCGATGTCGCTGTAAACGACTTTGTGCACGGCCGTCTGCGCCGGGTCGACATCGCGGATCTTTCGCGGCTTGTCGGTCGGCGAAGGGGCATCGACGATGGCGTCGGCATGGGCATCGCCCACCCACGACAGGTCGAGCGCCGAACGGCTCCTCAGGTCGATCATCGCCCACTGCGTCACCGCGGCAAACGGCGCCTGCAAGGTCATCGCCGGTACCGGTACGAACGACACGGCTCACTCGCTGCAGTTGAGCCGTGTCGCTGCGTCTATGGGCGCGGACGCCGTGCTGATGGTCACGCCGTATTACAACAAATGCACGCAGGCGGGGCTCATCGCGCACTATACCGCGGCGGCGGATACGCTCCCCTGCCCGGTCATCGTCTACAATGTTCCGAGCCGGACGGGAGTGGATGTCTCGGTCGAGACCTGCCGGGTGCTTGCCGGGCACCCCAACATCGGCGGCATCAAGGAGGCCAGCGGCAGCGTGCCGAAGGCCGCGCACATCCTCGACGCCTGCGGCGACGAGCTGCCGGTCTGGAGCGGCAACGACGATCTGACGGTCCCCCTGCTTTCACTCGGCGCGAAGGGCGTTATCTCCGTTCTGTCCAATGTCCGGCCGAAACGGACGCTGCAGATGGTGCGCGCGTGTCAGGCCGGAGACTATGCCGCAGCCGGGCGGATGCAGGTCGCGCTCACACCGCTGATCGACGCGCTGTTCAGCGAGATCAATCCCATCCCCGTCAAGCAGGCGCTGTCGCTCATGGGGATCCCGGCCGGGCTGCCGCGGCTGCCGCTGACGCCGCTCAGCGCGACGCACCTGCCCGCGCTGGAGCAGGCACTCTCCGCCGCGCCGGAACCGTAGAGACAGATCAGTTCACCATAATGATAATAAAAAAATCTGCGCAAGTAGTTATTCACACTGTCAACAGAGTTTTCAACACACGAAAAAGCTACATATTTCGACAAAAACACGGATTATTGTTAAATGATGACAGGGTCGAAAAATGAAGAACTTTCACGACGCAACGCAGATATTTTGTTGACATAACACCTTTTATGCAGGAGATTTTGCAGACAGAGGCTGTAAAAACCCGCTTGCAGACGGCATCTGCAAGCGGGTCCTTTTATCCGTTTTCGAGGCTCATCGTGGCGTAGGCGTTGAGGTCCTGTCCGGCGCGTTTGCCGGAACGGTACTCGTAATAGCCCTGCGCACCGATCATCGCGCCGTTGTCGCCGCACAGACGCAGGGGCGGCATGCACAGCCGGATGCCGAGCGCCTGGGTCCGGCGGGTGAATTCCCCGCGGATGCGGGAATTTGCCGCCACGCCGCCCGCGATGGCCAGCGTCCGGTAGCCGGTCTGCTCCAGGGCCTGCATCGTCCGCGGCACGAGCATATCGCTCACCGCCTTGGAGAACGAAGCGCAAAGCGACGGGATATCCAGCGCCTCGCCACGCTGCTCATGTGTGTGGATGAGGTTCAGCGCCGCCGTCTTGAGGCCCGAGAAGGACATATCGAGCGGATTGCCACTGAGCTTGGTGTGCGGCATGGGATATTTGTTTTCGTCGCCGGTCTTTGCCATCTGGTCGAGCGCCGCGCCGCCGGGATACGGCATCCCGATCACGCGGGCGATCTTATCGAAGCATTCCCCTGCCGCGTCGTCACGCGTGGTGCCGAGGATATGGAATTTCGTGTAGTCCTGCACGTCGACGATCAGCGTGTGCCCGCCGGAGACGACGAGGCACAGAAACGGCGGTTCCAGATCCGGGTACGCCAGATAGTTGGCCGCGATATGCCCGCGGATATGGTGCACTGGGATGAGCGGCACGCCGAGGCTGTAGGCCGCGGCCTTGGCAAAGTTGACGCCGACGAGCACCGCGCCGATCAGCCCCGGCGCGTAGGTGACGGCGATGGCATCGATGTCCTGCCGGGTCAGGTGCGCCTCGTCAAGCGCCGTATCCGCCAGGGCGTAGATGGCCTCGATGTGCTTGCGCGAGGCAAGCTCGGGCACGACGCCGCCGTAGAGCCGGTGCAGGGCGACCTGAGACGCGATGCAGTCGGTCAGGATGGTTCTTCCGTCCTCCACGACGGCGACAGCAGTCTCGTCGCAGGAGGATTCCACGGAGAGGATCTTCATAGCAGTTCCTTTCTGAGGATGCGTGCATCCTCTTTTGGATGTTGGTAGTAGTTTTTCCGCAGGCCGATCTGCGCGAAGCCGAGCGAGGCATAGAGCGCGGCGGCGGGCGCATTCGAATCCCGGACCTCCAGGGTCAGGACCGTCGCCTGCATCTTCTGCCGCAGCGACTCACACAGCGCCAGCACGAGCGCACGGCCAAGCCCCTGCCGCCGGTAAGCCGGGCTGACAGCGAGGTTCATCATATCCGCCTCGCCCAGCACGGTCTGGCTGCCGACGTAACCGGCAACAGTGTCGCCGTCCATTGCGCAGAGCCAGAGGCTCAGCGGATTCTCCAGTTCCTGCTGCAAAATCGATTCCGGCCAGGGATCTGAAAAACAGGCGGCTTCCAGCGCGGCGATCTGCGCCGTGTGTTCCTGCCGCATGGGAACGATCGTCACTTCCATCACTTTGCCTCATACCAGCTCGCGCCGACCTTCGCCTCCGCCAGCAGCGGCACGCGCAGCTGCGCGACGTTTTCCATCTCGGCCGTCACGATCTTCTTCACCTGCTCCGCTTCCTTCACCGGGCATTCCACGATCAGCTCATCGTGGACCTGCAGGACGAGCCGGGCCTTGAGCTTCTGCTTTTTGAGCGCCGCGTCGACGCGCAGCATGGCGAGCTTGATGATATCCGCGGCCGTCCCCTGGATCGGCGTGTTGAGCGCAACGCGCTCGCCGAAGGAGCGGATATTGAAATTGCTGCTCTTGAGCTCCGGCAGCTCGCGCCGGCGGCCGAAGAGGGTCGTGACATAGCCGTCCTGCTTTGCCTGCTCGACGATATCGTGCATATAGGTCCGGACGCCCGCATAGTGGGCCAGATAATTGTCGATATACTGCCGCGCCTCCTTGCGCGTGACGCCGATATCGTCTGCCAGCGAAAATTCCGAAATTCCGTAGACGATGCCGAAGTTGACGGCCTTGGCGTGGCGGCGCATCAGCGGCGTGACCTGCTCCGGCTCCACGCCGAAGACCTGCGCGGCTGTCGCCGTATGGATATCGGTGCCGGAGCGGAACGCCTCCTGCATGGTCTGATCGTCCGCGATATGGGCCAGCACGCGCAGCTCGATCTGGCTGTAGTCCGCGTCGACAAAGACGCAGCCGTCGCTCGGCACGAACATCTTGCGGATCTCGCTGCCGAGCTCCGTGCGGACGGGGATGTTCTGCAGGTTCGGGTCGGTGGAAGACAGTCGGCCCGTCGCCGTGACCATGTTCTGGAAGGTCGTGTGGATGCGGCCGTCGTCCGCGATCTGCTTGACGAGGCCGTCGGCGTACGTGCTCTTGAGCTTGGTCATGGCACGGAAATCGAGGATGGCGTCGATGATCGGGTGCTTGCCACGGAGCTTTTCCAGCACGTCCGCGTTCGTGGAGTAGCCGCTTTTCGTCTTCTTGCCCGCAGGCAGGCCGAGCTCGTCAAAGAGGATCTGCCCGAGCTGCTTGGTGGAGTTGATGTTGAATTCCTTCCCGGCATAGCCGAAAATCGTCTGCTCCGCGGCCTCGATCCGGCTCTGGAGCATATTGCCGAAGGAGATGAGCGCCATCTGATCCGCCTTGACGCCCGCGGCTTCCATTTCAGCGAGCACGCGGCAGAGCGGCAGCTCGATCTCGTAATAGAGCTTCTCCATGCCGTTCTTCGTGAGCTTTTCCGGCAGAGCTTCATAGAGCGCGCCGACGGCCGCGGCCTCCGCCAGGCGGGAGCAGACGCGCGCGGCGTCTTTTCCGACCTGCTCGCTGTCCGCGCGGCCGATGGCAAAGCCCAAGTGCTGCTGCACGACGCTGTCCAGGTCGTAGCTGCCCCGCGTCGCGTCAAGATCATAGGCGGCCAGCGCGGTGTCGAAGATGAAGCCCTCCGCCGGGTATCCCTGTTCCAGCAGACGGCGCATCAGCGGCTTGCAGTCATGCGTGACCTTTTTGACGGAGGCGCCGAATATAGTTAACATAAAGTCATCACTCAGCGCAAAGTCAGAGAAATAGTATCCGCTTTCCCCGGTCTCAACAGCGATCCCAGAAAGATCCGGTTCAGTAATAATATTTACATAATGTTCTTTTTGGAACGCTGCGGCCAATTCTGCCGCCCGGGCGGCATCCGTCACCGTCTCACTGGTGCAGGTACCCGCAAACGTCCCTGCCTCCACAGTTTCCTGCGGAGCATGCAGGCCGTAGCGGGCGATCTGCCGGGTAAATTCAAGCCGGGTGAAGAGCTGATAGAGCGTATCGTTGTCCGGCTGCTGCACACGGCAATCCTCCGGAGAAAAATCGATCGGCGCTTCGCAGCGGATCGTCGCCAGATCATAGGACATGTAGGCGCTTTCCCTGCCCTGCTCGAGCTTTGCGCGGAGCTTGTCCTTGATCGCGTCCAGATGCGCATAGATCCCGTCCAGCGTGCCATAGTCCAGCAGCAGCTGCGTCGCCGTCTTCGGGCCGACGCCCGCGACGCCCGGGATGTTATCGGAGCTGTCGCCCATCAGGGCTTTAAGATCGATCAGATGGATGGGGTCAAAGCCGTATTCCTCACGGAAGCGGGCAGGGTCATAGTTGACCGCGACGGACTGCGAAAGCTTGGAGGACACCAGCTTGACCGTCACATGCTCGTCGATCAGCTGCAGAGAGTCCCGATCGCCGGTGACGATCACGCAGTCCCAGTTCGCCCTGCCGCACTGCTTGCCAATCGTGCCGATCACGTCGTCGGCTTCCCAGCCTTCGCATTCAAAGATGGGAATGCGCATGGCGCGCAGAATATCCTTCATCATCGGCAGCTGCATGGCAAGCTCATCCGGCATCGGGTGACGCGTCGCCTTGTAGCCGTCATAGGCCAGATGGCGGAACGTCGGCGCCTTGAGGTCGAACGTCACGCACAGGGCGTCGGGCTGCTCCTCCGTCCGGAGCTTTTCGAGAATATTCAGAAAACCGTAGATCGCGTTTGTAAAAAAGCCGTCTTTCGTCGTGAGCGCCCGCACGCCGTAGTAGGCGCGGTTGATCACGCTGTTTCCATCGAGAACCATCAGCTTCATGGGCAGAACTCCTTTGCATTTCTTCGCTTAGTCTACCACAATTCCCGCCCTGTTGCAAGGAAGCCGCCGCGTTTCATTGACAGTTTCCGTGGGAAGCACTATACTGAAGACAGATTACGATAAAAGGAGTTGTTTCCCCATGATCTATTCTTCGGAAGATATGCAGACCCGCGCCGTTCTGGATACGGCCGCGCGCATGTGCGCAGCCGCCCGCACCGCGCCCAAGACGCGGGGCGTGGACGGTCTTGTCACCTGCGTCGTGACCGGCGAAGACAAGGACCGACTGGCCGCACATATGCGCGAGCTTGCCGGGCGGCTGGACTACGCCTTCTTTGCCCGTGACGCCGACAATGTGGACTACGCGGATGCCGTTGCCCTCTTTGGCATGGAGGAACAGCGCCGCGGGCTGAACGGCGGCTGTCAGTACTGTCATTTTGCCGACTGCGCCGACTGTGCAGAAAAGAATGGCCTCTGCGCGTGGGATGCCATGGACGTCGGCATCGCCATCGGTTCGGCTGCCGCCGCGGCGGCGGACGCCCGGGTCGACAACCGCGTGATGTTCTCCGTCGGCCGTGCCGCCCGGAGCCTCGGCTTGCTCGGCGCCTCCGCCACGCTCGTCCTCGGCATTCCCCTCAGCGTCAGCGGAAAGTCCCCGTTCTTTGACCGGAAGCCGAAAAAGTAAGCGGAAAAGGACACGCGGAGCGGATGGCATAATTATATTGTCATGATATAGATCTGACAGGGGTTCCATGCGTCCCATAATGTTGGGAAGACCTCAAATTCCTGGAATCCGAGGGAAAGATAGAAGCGATTTGTATCGTCGTATTCCTCATATTTTCCCATCTGTACCGTTTTTACCTGCATAAAGGAATATCCGGCTTCGCTTGCCGCTTTTCTGGCGCTGCGGAACAATTCCCGCCCAATCCCCTGCCGATGATATTCCTTCAGTACGCCCATCACATATAGCTCGACCGTCGCTTTTCCCGTTTCTTTCAGATATAAAAAGCCCACAGGCTTGTCCGCAGCATAGGCGCAGAAAAACAATTGATCGCGGCTTTCTGAAATATAGTTCTCCCTTGCTTCCGGGATACCAAACCATTCTGGAAGCGCCTCCAGAACCTGCCGTGTTATCCTCTGTTTTTCTTCGTTACTTGTTACCTGACATATTTTCATTTCGCTGATTTCTCCCACAAGTTCAACTTTTGTTCTTTTGACGCGCAACCCCGGAGCAGGAGCTCCGGGGTTGCGTATATTTCAGATATGCTTCCACTTGGCGCCGCCGGGGATGTCGGTGATCTCGATGCCCTGGGCTTTGAGTTCGTCGCGGATGCGGTCGGCCTCGGCGAAGTTTTTGGCCTTTTTCGCGTCGTAGCGCGCCTGGATCTGCGCAGTGACGGCGGGATCGTCGCTGCCATCCTCGCAGAAGATGGAATACGCACCAGCTGCCGGCTTTTCCGCGGCATTGCGCTTGCGGATCTCCGCGGCCTTGCTGCAGAGGTCCAGACTCAGGACCTTGTCGAAATCGTCCAGCACGAACAGCTTAGTGGCGTCGTTCGTCTTGTACTTGAGCACGTCGTAGAGCGCGGTGATGGCCAGCGAGGTATTGAGGTCGTTGCCGAGAGCGGCGTTGAATTTCTCACGCAGGGCCGCGACGGCGGCCTCGTCGATCTCGCCGTCGCCTGGCTTCAGGGCGGCGATCTTGGTCAGGAGCTTCTGGTAGGTCCCGGCTGCGTTGTCGAGGTTTTCCCACGAGAAGACCAGATTGCGGCGGTAATGGCTCTGCAGGCAGAACAGGCGGTAGCACAGCGGGTCATAGCCCTTCTGCTCCAGCAGCGAGACCGTCAGGAACTCGCCCTTGGATTTGGACATTTTGCCGCTGGCCGTATTCAGATGCATGACATGCATCCAGTAGTTGCACCAGTGGTGGCCGATGTAGCTTTCCGACTGCGCGATCTCGTTGGTGTGGTGCGGGAACGCATTGTCGATGCCGCCGCAGTGGATATCCAGATCCTCGCCCAGATACTTGAGGGAAATGCCGGAGCACTCGATGTGCCAGCCGGGATAGCCGACGCCCCAGGGCGAATCCCACTTGAGCGCCTGGTCCTCAAACTTGGACTTGGTGAACCAGAGCACAAAGTCGTTCTTGTTGCGCTTGTTCGTGTCCTCTTCCACGCCCTCGCGGACGCCGACGGCGAGGTCTTCTTCCTTGTGCTCGTTGAAAATGTAGTATTTTTCGAGCTTGGAGGTATCAAAGTAGACGTTGCCGCCCTCGATATAGGCATAGCCAGTATCGAGCAGCTTCGTGATGATCTTGATATACTCGTCGATGCAGCCGGTCGCGGGCTGGACAACATCCGGCCGCTTGATGTTGAGCTTGCGGCAGTCGTCAAAGAAGGCATCAGTATAGAACTTGGCGATCTCCATGACGGTCTTGTGCTCGCGGCGGGCGCCCTTGAGCATCTTGTCCTCTCCCTCATCGGCATCAGAGGTCAGATGGCCGACGTCGGTGATGTTCATGACGCGCTTGACCGGATACCCGGCGTAACGCAGATACTTTTCCAGCACATCCTCCATGATATAGCTGCGGAGGTTGCCGATATGGGCAAAATGATAGACCGTGGGGCCGCAGGTGTACATTTTGACCAGCTTCGGGTCGTTGGGGATGAATTCTTCTTTTTTATGGGTCGCAGAGTTGTACAGGTACATATCAATTCTCCTTTTGGACGTCGTTGATCTGTTGTTCCAGCAGCGCCATGCGGCGCTTGAGTTCTTCGATTTCCAGCATGACCGGGTCCGGGGTGTGGATGTGGTCGAGCTTGTCGCCGCACAGCCGGACAATCCGGCCGGGGACGCCGACGACGGTCGCGCCGGGCGGCACCTCGCGCAGGACCACGGCGTTGGCGGCGATGCGCGCATTGTCGCCGACACGGAAAGGCCCGAGGACCTTTGCGCCGGAGCCGACCATGACGTTGTTGCCGAGCGTCGGGTGGCGCTTGCCGTTCGTCATGCCCGTGCCGCCGAGCGTCACGCCCTGATAGAGCAGACAGTCGTCGCCGATCTGGGTCGTCTCGCCGATCACGATCCCGGTGCCGTGGTCAATGACCAGACGGCGGCCGATCTGCGCGCCGGGGTGTATTTCAATTCCGGTCCATATTTTCGACCACTGCGAGATCGCGCGCGCGATAAAAAAGCAGCGATGCCGGTAAAACCAGTGCGCGATGCGGTAATCGATCGTCGCGTGCAGGCCGTTGTACAGCAGCACGACCTCGATTGCCGAGCGCGCGGCAGGGTCGTTTCTTTTGTATGCCCGGATATCCTCCAACAGATGCAAAGACAGCTCCTCCAAATCACAATAAAACCCGCCTCTTTTTCTCAAGAGGCGGGTCATTAAACTCGCGGTTCCACTCTGATTTCTCACTCAGGCTTTGACGTAAGCCCAGACGGGGTCTCCCCTCGCTCACGAACGCACGTTCCCGCAGAAGCTTTTGCTCCCGTTTGCAGCCGACGGCGGAAGCTCTCTGAAAAAGCGGATATGCGGTACTCTTTTCGGTCAACGCGATATTCATTTTTCTTGGGAAATCATATCATTGGAATACGAAAAAGTCAAGCTTTCTTGCCGAGACCAAGGCAATGCCAGTTCTTGACGAAGTATTCTACGCCGGAATACACCGTCGTGACAAGGATGACCACGTTCACGACCGTATCGAGGACCGGCACATTCGGAAGGACCATCATGGCGATCAGACCGACCATGGTGCAGGAGGTCTTGATCTTGCCGCTCCAGCCGGCGGCGATGACCGTACCGTTGTTGGCGGCGACCATGCGCAGGCCGCTGATGGCAAATTCCCGCGCGATGACGATGAACACCAGCCAGGACGGCATCCGGCCCCAGCCGACGAAAATCATCATGCAGGCCGTCACGAGCAGCTTATCTGCCAGCGGATCGAGGAATTTGCCGAAGTCGCTGACCTGATTGTAATGCCGGGCGATATAGCCGTCCAGGAAGTCAGAGACGCTGGCGATGATGAACACAGCCACAGCCGCCCAGCGCAGCCATTCCGCCCCGCCGGCCGACAGAAGCATCAGGACCATATACACCGGGATCAGCACCACACGGACAAGGGTAATTTTACTCGCAGTCGTCATTGTATTCTTCCTCCAGCACACCGACAAGCTCACCGTCATAGGCGTCCACCACACGGACGTCGGCAAAGTCACCGGTCTTGATATGTTTTTCCGCCGTGAACCAGATCTTCCCGTCGATATCCGGCGAGTCGGCAAAGGTCCGGCCGTAATAGCTCTCTTCATCGGGATCGTAGCCCTCGCACAGGACCTGCATGGTCTTGCCGATGCACGATTCGTTGTAATCGTCCATGATGCGGGACTGGATCTCGGCGACCATGTCCGCGCGCTGCCGGGCGATCTCGGTATCAGGATATTCCATCTCTGCCGCGCGCGTGCCCTCCTCCGGGGAGAACGCAAACGCACCGACGCGCTCGACGCGCTGGGCAACACGACGGCCGCCACGGGCAAGGGCTTCGCGATCGGTTCGGCCGCGCTGACGGCGCTTGCGCTGCTGGCCTCCTACATCGAGGAGATCAAGATCGGGCTGCTGCACATCGGCCAGACGGCCATCACGCTTCCCGACGGTGCGGAGCGGTTGGTGCAGGAGGCTTCGATCGTCGATTTCATGGAATTCTACCA
>OHHU01001040.1_pt1 | contig 13591 bp, 8 predicted proteins | sample 1568151 | NCBI WGS metagenome assembly OHHU01 (sample SAMEA3879572, study PRJEB24766) | human gut metagenome | biome: human-associated habitat; feature: feces | place: USA | collected 1985/1987 | reverse complement strand
CTCGATCTGCACGCTGGAATTCGACGTGCACCGCCCGTTGTACGACTGGTTCATTCAGGCGCTCGACATTTTCCCCTCGCACCAGTACGAGTTCGCGCGTCTGAACCTCACCTACACGATGATGTCGAAGCGCAAGCTGCTCAAACTCGTGCAGGAAGGCGCCGTGATGGGCTGGGACGACCCCCGCATGCCGACGATCTGCGCTTTGCGCCGCAAGGGCTATACCCCGGCCTCGGTGCGGAACTTCGCCGAGATGGTGGGCGTCGCCAAGCGCGACAACGTGATCGACCTGGGCAAGCTCGAATACTGCGTGCGCGAAGACCTGAACAAGGTCGCCGAACGCCGCATGGCGGTGCTCGATCCGGTGAAGGTCGTCCTCACCAACTACGAGGAAGGCAAGACCGAGCTCTTCACGGCGATCAACAACCCCGAGGACGAATCGGCCGGCACGCGGCAGGTGCCCTTCTCGAAGGTCATCTACATCGAGCGCGACGATTTCATGGAGGAGCCTCCCAAGAAGTTCTTCCGCCTCTCGCCGGGCGGCGAGGTGCGCCTGCGCTATTCGTACCTGATCAGGTGCGAGGAGGTCATCAAGGATGCCGCGGGCAACATCACCGAGCTGCGCTGCACCTATGACCCGATGTCGGGCAGAGGGTCGTCGAGCGACGGCCGCCGCGTGAAGGGTGTCATCCACTGGGTATCGGCCAAAGATGCCGTGGAGGCCGAAATCCGCCTGTTCAACCCGCTCTTCACGAAGGAGAACCCCGACGACGTGAAGGAAGGACAGACCTGGGAGGACAACCTCAACCCCGAATCCATGGTCAAGGTCACGGGCTACCTGGAGCCGTCGCTGCGCGACATACCCATAGGGCAGGCCGTGCAGTTCGAGCGCGTAGGCTACTTCTGCCCCGACACCGACTCGACACCCGAACACCCCGTGTTCAACCGCACGGTGACGCTCAAGGATTCGTGGGCGAAAATCAACAAGTAGGAAAACACGGAATACTATTTATAAAAACAAGACCTCCCGGCAGAACCGGGAGGTCTTGTTTCAGGTTATTTCACCGGAAGGCAGATCTCCGTCCTGAGCTTTTCCGCCGGGTCACATCATCCGCCCGAAGGTCTTTCGCCCCAAAAGGTAACGCAGGAGTACGGAACCGCGGTAAACCTTCCCGGCGACCGTTCCCCTGCACTGCTGCCGAATCTCCTTCCGCTTGCACGACAGGCTGCCGTGCCAGCGGAGGAAATCGCGCCAGGCGCGGAATACGGCACGGAAATTATCGCCCCGTCCCTGTGCCAGATACGACAATGCCGCCATCAGGTCGAGCACGGGGCGTACGATGGCCACGACGGCACGCTGTACGGGAGAAGCACACTTGTAGAGCATCGCCAGGTTATTGCGATGGTTGTAGAACACCTTGGTCGGGGAATCGGTCGTCAGCGTCCCGCCGCCGAGGTGGTAGACCGTACTCCCGGGCACGACCCGCACGCGGTAACCCGCGAGCTGCATGCGCCAGCAGAGGTCGATCTCCTCCATGTGGGCGAAGAAATCGTCGTCGAAGCCCCCTAATGCGCGGAACACGTCGGCACGGCAGCAAAAAGCCGCTCCGCTGACCCAGAATACGTCGCGGGCATCGTCGTACTGCCCCTCGTCGGCCTCGACCCGCTTGAGGATACGCCCCCGGCAGAAGGGATAGCCCAGGAAGTCGATAAAGCCCCCGGAAGCCCCTGCGTACTCGAATCTCGTACGGTCGAGCCACGAAACCAGCTTGGGCGAAACGACCGCCACGTCGGGCTCACGCTCCAGAACGCCGAGGATCGGCTCCAGCCATCCCCGGGGTGTCTCGACATCGGAATTGAGCAACAGGTAATAATCCGCCTCGACCTGCGCCAAAGCGCGGTTGTAACCACCCGCAAAACCGTAATTCCGGTCGAGGCGCACCACGGCGACGGTCGGGAACTCCTCCGCCAGCACCGCCAGCGACCCGTCCGTCGAACCGTTATCAGCGACGACGACCCCGACCCCGGCGGGAGCCGCGGCCACGACGCTCGGCAGGAAGCGGCGCAGGTGTTCCGCGCCGTTCCAGTTGAGTATGACGATTTTAACGATTGGCATTCGTGCGTTTGTGTTTCCAGCGGCGGTGCGACCACATCCAGAGCTCGGGATGCTCGCAGATCATGGCTTCCAAACGTCTAACGTAGCGTTCCGTGATTTCGTATTCGGCGACCTCCTCCACACCGTCGTAGATCGGTTCGAACGACATCTGGTAACGTCCCCGCTGCAAGCGCTCCATCCGGACGAAATAGACCGGCAGGTTACAGCGCAGCGCCAGTTTCTCCCCGCCATCGAAGAAGATCGTATCCTGGTTGAGAAAGCGGAACCAATGGCTGTCGGGGCGGCGCGGCGGGTTCTGGTCGGCGATAAGCCCCATCACGAGGTTCTTGCCCTCGATGCCGCGTTCCCTGTTGCGCAGGTAGAAGCGCAGCGAATCCTTCATCGCCACGGTCATCGAATTCTCGTAGTTGCGCAGGCGCTGGTAAAGGCGTTCCATCACTTTGCTGCGCAGCGGGTGGTAAACGGCCACGAGCATCTGCGAGCGTTCGTAAAGCCCCCAGTAGGAGCAATACTCCCAGCAGCCGAAATGGGCCGTCATGGCGATCCAGTCACGGCCGTGCACCTTCGCATAATGTTCCTCGAACCCTTTTACGGTGAGTACCGTACGGCCTTTTTCCTCGCTCATGTGGGCCATATTGACCGTATCGACGAAAATCTCGGCAAGCGTACGGTAAAAACTGCGGCAGACGGCCGCCCGTTCCTGCTCGCTTTTTTCGGGGAACGAGTTCCGCAAATTGGCCTTCACGACCTTCATGCGGTAGCGCAGGCAATAATAGAGGATGAAAAAGAGCAGGTTTTCAACAATGTAGTACTTGAACCAGTAAGGCATCACGGCAAATACCCGCGCCCCGAGCCACAGGAACTCCAACCATATCTTTTGTATGAAATTCAGCTCTGTACGTTTCATCCGGCAAATCAACGGTTACGGTTCGACGAAAAGTTTTACATTGGCGACCTTGGTGCGGATTCTCAGCCAGTTCGCGAGCGTCGTCCGGTCGATGGAATCAGATGCGACTTTCGGCGTGACCACACAGACGAGCGTCGTATCGAGCGGCGCGCCCGAAACGTCGAACGTAATGCCCTTCATGAGCGATATGGCCCTGACGTTCGTGGTCATGGCACCCACCTCGCGCGAAATGTCGTCCACCTCGACATTCGTGACGCGGTAGCGTTTCAGCTGCGCAGCCATCTCGCCTATGCGCCTGTTCTTCTCCTCCAGAAGCTCGAGGTAACTTTGTTGCAGCGACGCCACATCGATCTTGTCCGTGGTGTTCGCCTGGCGGACGACCAGCTCGACCTTGTCGAGCCCGAAGCTACCCATCTGCGTGCGGGCGTTTTCGATGGTTCCGTCGTCGAGCGGCTCCCCCAGGAGCAGCAGTTCGATCTGCGACGGATGTCCGTGGTGTGCGTAACGCTTATTGCACTCGATCACACGCGTATGGGGAAAATTGAATACCTGCGAGACATATTTGTCGGCCGCCGCCTCGAAAAGCGACACCCTGACCATGTGGAACCCGATGACGACGCTCGGGATGAAGGTCACCAGCGTGATGACCATCATCAGCCGCTTCACGTTGCGCTCGCGCACCTTGTCTATGAACGCCTTTTTCTCGTATTTCAGGAAACGCACCATGGCGTAGGTCGCCAGGGCGATGAATACCGAGTTGATGAAAAAGAGGTAGAACGCCCCGAAGAAAAACCGGATCTGCCCCGTGGCAAGGCCGAAGCCCGCGGTACAAAGGGGCGGGATCAGCGCCGTAGCGATCGCCACGCCCGGGATCACGGTCGAAGTGCGATCCTGCCGCGTCTGCGCCACGATACCAGCCAGGCCGCCGAACAATGCGATCAGCACGTCGTAGGTCGTCGGCACGGTGCGTGCCAGCAACTCGCTGCTGTTCGACGACAGGGGCGACACCAGAAAATAGGCTGTCGAGGTGATAATCGCCACGACGAACATCAGCGCATAATTGCGCAGCGACTTTTTGAGCAGTTCGAAATCGTTGATACCCAGCGAGAGGCCGATGCCCATGATCGGCCCCATGATGGGCGAAATGAGCATGGCGCCGATAATCACGGCGGCCGAATTGACATTCAGGCCCAGCGACGCGATCATCGTCGCAAAGATCAGCACCCACAGGTTGACCCCGCGGAATACCACCCCTTTGGAGATCGACGCCACGACCTCGTCGCGCTGTGCCTTGTCCTCGTCGAGGCTGAAACGCCCCCGGAGGAATTCACGCATCTCTCCCAGCCATGCCGAGGAAGAGCGTTTGATCCGATGCGTATCGTTGTTGTTTTCCATTTTCCAGTCCTTTATTCAGTCTCCTCATCCGGTAATTCCCTCTTCGGTTTGGGTTTCCCGGCCAATACGATCACAAATTCGCCTTTGGGTTCCGTCGTACGAAAATGTTCCAGCACTTCGGCGACAGTGCCCCGCACGGTCTGCTCGAACTTCTTGGTCAGCTCACGCGATACGGACACCCTGCGTTCCGATCCGAAAACTTCGGCGAACTGTTCGAGGCATTTCACCACCCGGTAGGGCGATTCGTAGAATACCATCGTGCGCTCCTCGTCGGCAAGCGACTGCAACTGCTTCGCCCGCCCCTTTTTCTGGGGCAGAAACCCCTCGAAACAAAACCGGTCGCACGGGAATCCGCTCTGCACAAGAGCGGGAACCAGCGCCGTGGCACCGGGGAGCGTCTCGACCTCGATGCCGGCCTCGACACACGTCCTGACCAGCAGAAACCCCGGATCGGAGATACCGGGTGTCCCAGCGTCCGAAACCAACGCGGCATTGCGTCCGGCGGCAATCGACCCGGCCACCATCTTGACCGTGGCGTGTTCGTTGAACTTGTGGTGCGAATGGAGTTTTTTCTCGATACCGAGGTGTCTGAGCAGGAACGACGTAGTACGCGTATCCTCGGCGAGGATGAAATCCACCTCGCGCAGCACATCGACCGCCCGCAGCGTGATATCGTCGAGGTTCCCGATCGGGGTAGGTACGATATAGAGCTTGGCCATGGGGCTATGCGAATTTACGTTCGAGCAGTTCCATCAGGAACTTCGCGCCGTCGGAATTGGCATTCCAGGCATAATTCTCGGCAATGTAGATCATGCAGTCGTCAAAATCGCCGAAGGCATCGAGCTTGTCGAGCGCCGCTTCGTAAGCCCGGGCATCGCCGTCGAACAAGTCGCGGATCATCAGGAACTTGTCGTTGATGCCGATGGCGCGCCTCAGGTCGGTGACGGGCTCGCTGCGGCGCAGTTCCGAGGCCATGTCGCGCGGCGGCACAATCGTATCGGCCAGCGTCTGTTTGTCATGGTTGATCACTTCGCCCAGTACGGCCCCGTTATTCGGCGCCCCGTTCCCTGCAAGGGTAATCTCCTCGAAATCGGGCTCTTCGTCGTCATTCCCGGTGTCGGGCACGGATGCCGGACGCTGCGACACGGACGCCGCATACACCCCTTCCGCAGGAGCTTCATCCCCGGCGAACATACGCGGGGTGTCCGGGACAGAAACGCCAGGGCCGGATACCGGTTCCGGGCTGTCGGTTGCCGGACTGTCGGTTGGAAGCTGCGGCCGCCCTGCCACGGGTTTTGCGGCGTCCCCCGCGGCAGGTGCCGGAGCAGGCTTTTCGGCCGTCGGCCGGGCAGCCGGGGGTTCGGGATTGTAAAGCGACATGATTACCCGCTGTTTATGGCGGTGGCGCTGGGTCTCCTCTTCGATGCCGAACAAGGTCGGCGCGATCGACTGCGGCGCTGCCGCAGGATGCGCCCCTGCTCCGGGAGCCGGAAAGGTAACGCCCGTTTCCGCCCCTGATCCGGCAATTGCTTCCGGTTCGGGCATCCCCGAGGGTGCTTCCCGGTGTGCGGGCTCGTCCCGGGGGGCGGTTGCCCCTTGCGGCCCGGATGCCCCCGGCACACGGGCAAGCTCCTGCGAACCGGAATCCCCATGCGATTCGGATGCCGCCGCAATATTTTCAGCCGGCACTTCCTTGCCGGCGCTATTTCCAGTCGATTCGGGCGCAGGAATTTCTTCCGCAGCCGGGGTTTCAGGATCGGAAACCAGCCCGGCAACCGGGGGTTCAGCCTCCGCAATCGGCCCCGCAGCCGGTTCAGCCGGGATTTCGGCAGGTTCCGCAACAACCCCGGCCGGCTCTTGTCCGTCCGCCGGCACGGAATCCAGCACGGATTCGGCCACCGTTTCCGCCACCGCGGTATCGCAATCGGGGAAATCTGCCCCGGACTCCGCCACGGGCAGGCCGGCCAGGGGCGCAATGAACCCTGATTCGGGTTCCGGCCCGGATCCGGAGAGCGACGGTAATTCGGGTTCCGCCACGGACAGCGACTCGATCGAAAGCACCTCGCCGAGGTCTAAGCTGACCGGAATCTCCGTCGGGAAGGGTTCCTGTCCGGAGGCATCTGCCGCGGGAGGTTCCGCCTCCGCACCGAAACGCACGGCCTCGTAGAGTGTCCGCAACTTATCGAGTACGAGATCCCGCTCGAGGGAGCCGATCTCCTGGTTCGCATTCCAGCCTTCAACGATTTCCGAGAGCTTGCGCAATTCGCTCCGCACGTATTTCAAATCCATAATCCGCACACTTTTTGCCTCCAAAGATAGGAAAAATTTACGAACACGCCGCCCAAAACCCGAGATAATATCCCCGAGGGCCTGCGGCGCCGCTGCGGGGCACAAAAAACGGGGATCGACACACAGCCGATCCCCGTTCGTATGCGGGAGTAGTCTACTCCCCGAAAATATGCCGCGCATAATTATACCCGCAGGCATCGTAGATCCGCGCCAGGCGGCGGACACGGTGCAGATAGCCGGCATAATCCTTCCGGTCGAGGCTCCACCCCACTTCGGCCAGCGCGCTCAGGCGCGGCAGAAGCATATATTCGGCATGGGGCCATGTCGCGATATACTCCGTCCACAGGTTGGCCTGCACGCCCAGGATACAAACCTGCTCGGCAGGCGTCAGCTGCTCGTAAGGATCGAGTTCGTAGACCTTCTCCACAGGTAGGTACCCGCCGATGGCAAGGGGTTCGCGGGCCGTATCGCGCGTCTGGTAGTAATCCAGGTAGCAGTTCGTGGTCGGCGCCATGATGGCATGGTTGCCCTGCCTGGCGGCCTCGATCCCCCCTTTCGCTCCGCGCCACGACATGATGGTCGCCGTCGGGGTGACATCGCCTTCGAGAATCTCATCCCAGCCGATCAGGCGGCGTCCGCGGGCGTTCAGAAACTTTTCGACGCGCGCCGTAGCGTAATTCTGCAACTGGCGCGGGCGCCTCAGCCCTTCGGCCTTCATGCGCGCCTTGCAATGCGGGCACTTCTCCCACATCACCGTCGGACATTCGTCGCCGCCGATATGGATGTATTCCGACGGGAAAAGGCCGACGACCTCTTCCAGCACCCCCTCGATGAATTCGAAGGTCGTCTCCTTGCCGATGCAGAACACCCTGTCGTCGATATCCCAGGTCTGGCGCACCTCGTATTGTTCGCCCGTGCAGCCGAGCCACGGATAGGAGGCCAGCGCGCCCACGGCATGTCCGGGGAATTCGATCTCGGGGATCACCGTGATAAAACGCTTCGCGGCGTAGTCCACGATGTCGCGGATCTCGTCCTGCGTATAGTAACCGCCATAGGGCGTTTCGTCGAACTTGCAGTTTTCGTCGTACTCGCCGCCCGGGTCGCGGCCGATCAGCGTACGGCTGCGTACGGAACCCACCTCGGTCAGTTTCGGGTATTTCTTAATCTCGATACGCCATCCCTGGTCGTCGGTCAGGTGCCAGTGGAACACGTTGAGCTTATGCAGGGCCATGATATCGAGCGCCTCCTTCACTTCGTCGACCGTGAAGAAATGGCGGCAGACGTCGAGCATCATGCCCCGGTAGCCCAGGCACGGTTTGTCCTCGATCGTCACGACGGGCAGCTCCACGGCCCGCACGTTGGCCGCACCGTAAGCCGCAGCGGGGATCAGCTGGCGGAGGGTCTGCACCGCATAGAACGCCCCGGCTGCGCTCCCGGCAACAATCTCCGCACGCCCGGGCGTAATCTCCAGGCGGTAGCCATCCGCCGGCATCGCCGCGTCGCACGAGATATTCAGCGCCCCGTCGAGGGGCACGTCGGCATGCCGCACCCGCAACCCTTTGCCGAACACCGGTTCCAGTACCTGGTCGAGCGCCCCGGTCACACAGGCCAGACTGTCGTCGCCGGACAGCAGCACCGCTTCGGTCGAAGCGGTCAGCAAAAAAGTTCCCTGCCCCTTCGCGACGCGTTCGGGGAGCGGTACCACCGCGACTTCATCGTCGGCGGGGATTACCTTACCGCAGCCGCAGAGGGCCGCACAGAGGACAACGAGGGGTATAAGTCTCTTCATATCGGGCTTGTTTTAAATGGGGTTGCTCAGGAACACAAGGTAAAAATAAAGCAAAAAACGGACAAATCAAAACCCCGGCCCGTTATTCGCACGCCGAAGCCCCCAGCAGCCCCACGTGTTCGACCGACGAACAGCAGATATGGAGCCGTTCGACCGTCTTGGCATACGGGAACTGTTTCAACTGCTCGTACATCGCCTCCCGGAAAAACCCGAAGGCATGGGCGATGCTCCCGCCGAAAACGATCGCTTCGGGGTCGTAGGCATAGAGGATCATCATCACCAGCCGCCCGATATGTCCGCCGAATTCGTGCCACAGCGCCAGCGCCGCGGGATCGCCCGCCAGGGCACGCTCGTAGGCTTCCTTGCCCGTCGTGCCGCGGCCTACGAAGAAACGGCTGCTGCAATAGTATTCGTAATCCCGGTCCAGATACGGGATGCTTCCGATCTCCCCCGCCCCGGTATCCCGGCCGCAATAGAGCTTGCCGCCGATCACGATCCCTGCGCCGACACCCGTGCCGAGCGCCACGCACACCACGTCGCTATATGCGCTCGCCTCGCCGAAGCGGCTGACGCCCAAAGCAAAGCAATTGCAGTCGTTGTTGACATATACGGGGACACCGAACCGTTTTTCGAGCAGGTCTTTGAGGTATACCTCGCGCCACGACGGGATGCCTACGACATTGTAGACGATCCCGCGCGCCGCATCCACGACCGACGGCACGCCGATACCGATGCGGGCGACGTCGGGGGTGATGAGCTTCCCGATGAGCGAGGCAATTTGATCCACGACCTCCCCTTCGGGGCGGTCGGCTTTGCAGGGTTCGGAGAGCAACCGCACGATGCGGCCATCCTTCACCAGGCCGGCGCGCACGTTCGTGCCGCCTAAATCCACACCAATCCTCATCGTGCAATCAGTTGTTATTTTTGACTTTCGCAACTTTCCCGCCGCGGAATTCCACATGGTCTGCAATCCGGCCGTCGCGCTCGTGTATCCACGTCTCGAAGCCTCGTTCGCCCTCGGTCAGCACGAGGATGCGCACCCCCGGCCGCAGGTTGTTGTAGGTCGTATCGTCGCCCGAAAAACGGCCGTAACCGAGGGCGATACCCTTCTCGGCCACCACATAGTCGATGTCGTGGTCATGCCCGACGAAAGTGCCCATCACATCGCCGCACTCGGCCATCGCGGCGAACATGCCGGGGTTCAGCGCCCCGGGGCATTCATCCTCGGCGGCACGGCCGACATGCGTATTGTCGGGGTTCCGCCATGCAGCGACGTATTCGGGCAGGGCGATATGGAAAAACGCCAGCGCCGGCAGCGGCTTCCCGCCGTTGGCCGCGGTATAGGCGGCGCTGCGGGCGCGGTACCAGCCCACCTGCTCCTGCGTGAACCAGCCGTAGCCGTCGATAGACGGGATTGTTGAATAATCGTGCGAATCGAGGCAGTAGAGCAACGCCGCAGGTTGCGTCGTCCCGGCGATCTCCAGCACCACGTCGGCCAGTTCGCCCCCGGCGCCGAGCGTATTGAGCGTGCCGGCATACGAGGTGACGATGCGGCCGATCTCCGCGCGTGTGAGATCCTGCTCGGCGTCGTGGTTCCCCAGCACCACGCAAAACGGCAGGTTGCGTTCCGCGACGGGCTCCAACACGCGGTGCCACGCTTCGGCTGCGGGCTTGCCCGTCACCACGTCGCCCGTGAAGACCACCAGGTCGGGATGCTCCGCATCGAGGATGTAGCGCATCTGAGCGATAGTTTTTTCCGCCTGCGCCCGGCGGTAAGGCGTACCGAGGTCGAGATGCACGTCGGTGAACTGTGCGATCCGGAATTTGCCGTCCCGGCCGAAATGCAGGGCGGGCGCCTGTGCCTGTGCCGAACACCACAAGGCGACGGCACACATAAGAGTCGTTATCTTTTTCATAGGTAGGTTAGGTTCCTTAATTCAGTTTCACACTGCCGCTCTTCTCCACGCGGACGGTGCGGCTCTGCCCGTCGCCCCACGTCACCGTCAGGTCGAACGGCACGTTGGTCGTAACGCTCACCGCAGGCACGTCCCCGGCTGAATTGCGGCCTTTGACCTTCAGCCCCACGACACCCTCGGGGCCATAGGGATAGCGGTCGATGCCGTGGGCCTCGGTATGGTTGATGTCCCACACGATACGCCCCTCGGAATAGTCGGATTTGATGCCGAGGATATACTCGATGAACACCGCGATCGGCGGCAGCCCCGCCCAGCCCACGAAGTCCTTGCGGGCCATGAACCCGGGTTCGATCTTCTCCGGGGCATAGTACTCCCAGAAAGTCCCGGTATTCTTCCACACTTCGAATACGGCGTTGAAATGGTTTTCGGCCACCTCCAGCGCAAGGTCGTGGTAGCCCTTGCGGTAGAGGCCGTCGATAACCATGTAATTGGCACCCGGCCATACGCCTGCCAGTAACGGCCCGTCGGGTTGTATTTCGGGTGGTCGGCCGAGAGCGACGGCACGCGGTGCGGACGGTCGAATTCGGCCGTGTCCGCCAGGTGCGCAACCATGCGATCCATCCGCCCCTTGTCCAGCGCGTCGGCTTGCAGGGCCCAGAAGGCGCCGATCCCCTTGGTCGTGCAGAGCGACCCGTCGCCGTAGCGGTCGTAGAGGAAACCCGTCGCGTCGTCCCACAGGTGTTCGTTGACATAGGCGCGCAGCCGTTTCATCTCGTCCTCCATGTCCTCGATCTCCTGCCAGCGTTCGATGTGGAAACCGATGTTGAGCAGCGATTCGTCGACCAGCATCTGCTGCAGGTTGGTGTCGAGCCAGACCATGTGGCCGTGCGAGAAGATCGGGTTGTATTCGGGCTTCACGCGGGGCATGTTGTCCATGCCCGTCCCCCATCCGCTCGACCAGTAGGTGCCGTCGGGCCACGTGCGGTTGAGCCGCCACCACTTGGCATAGGCGCACAGGGCGGGGAAAACCTTGTGCAGGCGGTCGATGTCGCCGAACTGGCGGTAATACATCAGTTCGACCCACGGCAGCAGGTTGGGCCCCGTCGAGGTGGGATCGTAGCGCTCGAAGCAGTCGGAGCCGTCGGCACGGATCTCGCGGCAGATGAACCCGTCGGGATGCTGCTTGGCGTAGAAGTTGTCCAGCGTGCGCTGGAACGGGAAAAAGCGGTAACCGTAGCGGGCGAACATCATCATGAACGAAGCGTCCCACATGAAGATATTGCCGTTGTAGGCAATATCGAGGTAAGGCGACACGAACCCCGAGTCCTCCTGCGGCTGGCGGATGTTGCCCACGGCGATCTGCCAGGCGTGCCAGTACATCTCGACCTCCTTTTCATGCCCTTCCCACACGGGCGAGGGCAGGATCTTGCGCGCCTCGGCGAACGTCCGGGGTTTGATGTGTTCGGGTTTGGCCGTGCGGAACTCGTTCTCGGCCACGAATACCTCCTTTACATAGGTGTTTTTGTAGGGCAGCTTGTAGGGCCCCGATTTGAGGTCTTGCGCCCCTGCCGTGCCCGCTGCGAAGACCAGCGACATGAATGCCGCGATTTGTTTGCGTAGCGTCATAGTATGCGGTTATTTTATCAGTGATTTTATCCTGCGTGCAATCTCGGTATTCATGTAGGTGCCGCAGAACTTGTCGGCGCCCGGGCCGTAGGCGAATACCGGAAGCATGGCGGGCGTATGGTCGTCGGAAACATAGACGCCCGTCACACGCCCCGTATGCTCGTCGCCGTCGACCACCACCAGGCCGCCGGTTTCATGGTCGGCCGTGACGATGACGAGCGTCTCGCCGTTCGTGTCGGCGAATTTCAGCGCCTCGGCAACGGCCAGGTCGAAGCTCAACATTTCGATAATAGAACCGGGCAGGCAGCGCGAATGCCCCGCATAGTCGATCTTGGCGCCCTCGACCATCAGGAAAAACCCGTCGCCGCCGCGTTCCTGCAATTTGGCGATCGAAGCGCGCGTGGCATCGGCCAGCAGTGTCAGGTTGGCCTCCTCGGCCGCATCGTCCATCGCCTCGTCGATGCAGATGACCTTGCCCTTCGCGGCATCGATCCCATCGACCGAACGCACGAAATCGTATTGTTTCTCCAGTTCCCCGACCAGGTCGATCCCGTCCTTGCGGCGTGTAAATTCACGGATGCCGCTGCCGCAGAGCAGGTCGATGCGCCCGTCCATGAGGCAGCGGGTCAGCTCGTCGGCATTGTCGCGCTCGACCGAATGCCCGTAGAAGGCCGTCGGCGTGGCATCGGCAATGTTACCCAGCGTCACGACGCCCACGGGCAGCCCCCTGTCGTGGAAGAAATCGCTCAGCGAGGGATAGGGCACGCCCTCCGGGCTCATCGAGATATGGCGGTTATCGTGGCGTTCGCCCGTGGCCAGGGCGCTGCCGCCGGCAGCCGAGTCGGTCGTGAAGGCATCCAGCGCATTGTTCTGTTGCAGGCCGATATATTTCATCTGCAGGGTCGACAGCCCCTTGTTGGCATAGAAAGCCGCCACGATCTGCGACAGCCCCATGCCGTCGCAGATCAGGTAGATCACGTTGCGAACCCGTCCCCGGCCCCCGTCGTTGCGGTAAGTCGGGGTGTAGACGTCGATGCCCTTGGAGAGTTGCAGTTTGTCGTTCTGGAAGCCCCGGAAATCGCGCGTGGTCTTGTCCAGGCGCTTGGTGCCCGTCACGCCTTCGGCGGCCGTGCGGCGTTCGCCGATCTGGAAATTCTTGTTGCCGAAATCATCGAAGAACGCGGCGCACACCTCGGGGTGGTCGGTATTGAGGTAGTCGATACCCATATCATAAAAGGTATAGTAAACCGTCGTCCCTTCGGGGGCGCCCCAGAAACGCACGGGTTTTCCCCAGGCATGTGCGCGGTCGATGACCGTCTCCAGTTCCGCACGCTCGGCCGGGATGATCGAGCCCTTGCCGTTCCACTGCGAATAGTCGCTGAAATCGGCGCTTATCAGGGCGATGCGCTCCAGTTGCGCGGGCGTATAGTCGGCATCCCACACCCCGTCGAAACGGATATAGGAGGGATATTTGCCGAAATCGGCCGGTGCCGGGACACGCCCCGTGACAACGATCCGCACGGCCTCGGGGTTCACCGCCGGGTCGAACACCT
>OHHU01001035.1_pt1 | contig 13667 bp, 13 predicted proteins | sample 1568151 | NCBI WGS metagenome assembly OHHU01 (sample SAMEA3879572, study PRJEB24766) | human gut metagenome | biome: human-associated habitat; feature: feces | place: USA | collected 1985/1987 | reverse complement strand
AGGGCATGATGAATTTGCTTGGATTCATTATGAGTTTAGTTTACATGCAAGCCGTTCACGGGTGGTTGTCCGCCTATGAACGCCTTGTAAATTCTCAAAATTTTTTTAGTCCCTACTTGACACAAGAAGATCTGTCGCGCCTTGGCCGTCATCGGACGCAGACAGCTCTGTTTATCGACTACCTGCGGGAACACGACGTCCGCGTCCTCTCGGCAACGGAAAATATCGATACGTTCAACGAAAACGACGATCTCATCATTGGCTTCAAGGGCTTGGTCAATGACAGCCTTGCATAAAGCATGACAAGAACAACCGCGGTACGGGTGTAATCAGAAATCTACAACATAGGAAAGCTCTGTGCTGCGTGTTGAACGCGGCACAGAGCTTTTTCCGTTTCTGGCGGTTTGGGGCGGCATATTTGATGCCCTGTACGCAGGACGCACCTTTGCACTTCACGGAATCGGATAATAACCAGCCGAACCGCAAAAGGTCACGCGAAGCCGCGCACCGGCTGCACGATACCGTGAATCGCGGAACGATGCAATCCATACGCGCAGACGGCAGATACTTCACGAATCAGGCAAGCATTGATTTTTCTCACCTGATTTCACGCCAGCTTTGCCCGAAAATCTCTGCAAATCCGGTTCGTTTGGAAAGTGTTCACAGTTTAATTTGCAAAACCATCTTGGCAAAGCCATCTGGGGTTAAATCAATCTTGATGACCGGAGGTAGAAAATGTCTACCCCATTTCTGACTGATAGGATGGATTTGTATGCGATTTAGGGTCGAAAATCAAGGATTATTTCTCCTGTAAGCGGTTTCAGAAAATACAGACATATGATTTTGCATCGTATCTAAAGCGCAGCTTAGACGGTAAGTAGGACGGCTTTTTCGCCTTTTCAATTTTGCATAAAACAACTATTTCACAGCCCCTTTGATGAGGTGCAACCGCCGGTTGCTAATTTTTCAACCTCGCTTGGTGGATTTTTCGGGTCTCTTTTGATAAACTGGACACAGGAAATCTGCAAAGGAGAACATGCCCATGACACTTGGAGAGAACATCGTGCGCCTACGCACACAGAAAAACTGGTCGCAAGGCGATCTTGCCGACGCGCTGGAGATCTCGCGCCAGAGCGTATCCAAATGGGAGACCGACGCCTCTATCCCCGAGCTCGACAAGCTCTTAAAGCTCTCTGAGCTTTTTGGCGTGACGCTTGACGAACTCGTGCGCGGCGAGGAAGTACCGAAGACGGAAACAGCCATGCCTGCGGCACAAACTGTGCAAGCGTCCTTTGCACCGCAGGCAACACCCGAGCGTGAAAAGCGCCGTACCATCGCTGGAACAGTTTTACTGTGTACTGGTGCAGTCATTCTGGTTTTCTGCCTACTGCTCGCCGGTGATCTGCTGACAGGGCTGCTGTTCGCGTCACCGTTCCTCATCTGCGGCATCATCTGCTTTGCTGTGAAGCGGCGTGTTGGCCTCTGCTGCGGCTGGGCGGTCTATCTCTGCGTTGATTTTTACCTTCGCTTTGCGATCGGCGTTTCGTGGACGACTATCTTCATGACGCACCTATGGACGTATGAGATGAACTATATGTGTCTTGCTATCGCGTGGGTGCAGTTTTTCGCTATGCTCGTGATGATCGTCTGCACGATGCGCTCCTACCGTGCGCTCAAGCTGCCCGCAACGAAAAAAGAGGTTACGTGGCTTATCGTCGGCTGGCTCGCCGCGCTCGTCGTGCTGCCGCTTTTGATGAGCTACGGCATCATGCCGCTCATGCCGCTCACCTACAGCAAGTTCTCCCCATATTTCTTCATCAACGTTCTGTATAGCTATGTGCGTTTGGCACTCGTCAACGTTTTGCTCGTGCGCACACTTGCCATCTGGCGCGTGAAGCGGGAAGCGAAGAAAGCGAACCGCAATGCGACGGAGACTTAGGAAAATATTACACATGGTCTAAATATGTCGCTTTCTGATCACCATATTGAAAAAACATGAGAACCAAGCCCCTTTACTGTCTGCATTATACCCGGCTTTCGTTCAAAATGCTTTGCAAAAAGGGAAATTCAATTTCTGTTATCCAATGGGTTTGGGACTATCCCCAAAATATAAAAACAGAGCGTTTCGGCAGTCAGCCGGAACGCTCTGTTTTTCCGGTGTGGGTACTCACCGGATTTGCTTGCTATTCTGCAAGAAAATCCCGGTCAACCTACGCTGGGCTGCTGACCTGCCGGGAATGTGGGAATACGTTCATTCCTGTGATCCGCTGCTGGAACGGCAGCCGCCGTGTGGAATACGTCTGCCGGGGCTACCACCGGAACGGAAAATCTTATTGTTCCTCCCACCGTATTCATGAGGAGGTGCTGGATGAACAGGTGCAGGCGTGTGCCGAAACTGTGCGAGAGCAGTGTGCCGAGGAAGTAGAGAAGCTGGCACAGCTGCAAAAATGTGGGCATTGAGGAAACCGATCCTCGACGCCCACATTTTGTCGTTACAGGAGAAAGTTCAAGTACTGGAACAAGAGATTGATGAAATAGTGATGGAGAAGATTATACATCAAACCTAATCTGAGTTACTTTACAACTCTTGACTTTCCGCTCGGTAATTCTATCCTCATGTCCTACTTCGCCAAAAAGCAGCGGAGATTCCGGATTGTGCTTATTGGAGTTCGTGAACACTGTTTTTCCGCTATAATTTGCGTAACAATACTTGCAACCATTTCGACATGTGTTATACGCTCCAATATCAAGACTCTCAATACATCCGCACTCGAGGCGTTGGTTCTTATCTTTTCCCACTTCAAGAGGGCAGTTGAGCAACCTGCTTAGCAAACGATCATCTATACAGCGAGCGTGCTCAATTCCGTATTCCTGCAACTCAATTCCCTCGGCGCAAGTATCAATTTGGAGGCCGTAGCTATGGGCGATTGCAGCGAGTTCTTCTGCAAGACTTCTTTGGACTTTTTGTGGGAAATCATGCAAAGCCAAGCCGGAAACATTTCTTGATGTATTGCGATAAAAATCTATAAAACTAATCGTGCATTTTTTTGTATATGGGCTTAGTTCTTTTGCGATTTTTTCAAAATATCGGATGTGATACTCTGGAGTGTATGTATCGTTCAATAAAATGGGGTCATATCGCCAAATGACGCGATTAGGCCCAATCAAGTCCGATAATTTTTTGAATGCGGGAATGACATGGCTCTGCTTACTTGGGATGTGTGTTTCGACGTCCTGCGCATATGAATTAAGCGTAAACTGGAAGTAGTACATATAGTCTCGGAGCATATCCAGTTTTTCAAGCATGGGAATGGGATTTTTGGTCCAGAATACAATGCCATCTACTACATCGGGATTTAGAGGAATTTTGCTTATTTGGTGTGCGTTCATAGGATTACGAACCAGTACATATCCCTCCTTAAGTCGGTTAAAAAACCATTTCGAATAATATGTTGGAATATCGGTTCGACGACTGGCACTTATAATCACAAATCACACCTCTTTTCTAAACTCAAAAATTTGCCATTGAGCTTGTTGACAAGTAAGAATTGGCCACCATCCAAGCCTGCGTTCGCAATCACCTTCACAGTGCTCACCATCATAGCCAATACAGCATGTATGCAAGTCTTCTGTCAAAAACTTGACAGTATCCCAAGGATGGCGAAACTCATTATCTACTTCTCTGATTTTCTTTCCACGCCATTCATCTGCAAAGTGATAGTAGCTGTTCGGATCGTCATTTGAGCTAAAACCATTTCCAAGCATAGCATTAAAAAGTGCTCTTGTGCGGTTCACATCTCGTTCCAGACTGCCCAAATCAGTTCGCAAAGAAAACAGGAAGAAAACAGTGTTCCCGGCAGGCATTTTTTCGCCAAAAATCTGTCCAATGCGTCGCATCACACTGGCGGGGAACTCGCTTATAGACTTTGGGAAAATGTACACATCGGCAGAAAGCGTTTTAGCTTTGAAGAGACAGTCAATTGCATCATGACATATAAACTTCATGTCATCTTGATCCCGTGCACTTATCTGATATGCCCAATCGATTGTATCAATTCCCCGATATCGAATTCTGCACGACTCTGGTACAACATTAGCGAGTGCCCAGTAGTCAAGCATGCTTCCACACCCAATGGAGGTAACTGCTATGCTTGAGCCAAAATCCGCACGGTGGAGCAGTGCTTCATACATGCGCTTATACTCAAAAGAATATGCATATGCATAGCGAAGTAAATATAATTGTTGAATGTGAAGACTTGAATAATCAGGGATTCTGCCGGCATCATAATGAACGCTTTTTAAATCGCACAGCTTTACACCAGAGCGAGCGTAAGATTCAAAGTCGATCAAGATGTTATCCAAGTAATCATTAATCGAAAGCATTTTACGCACCCCTCTTCGCTATAATCTTTGTTTCAGAAATGCCAAAAGCTGCATTTTCCAAAACGAAAATGCAGCTTTTAATTTGGTGCGGGCATGGGGACTCGAACCCCAACGGATTACTCCACGAGAACCTAAATCTCGCATGTCTACCAATTCCATCATGCCCGCATATGAGCTGCATTTCCACATCAGCTGTTTTTAGTGTATCATGTTATGTGATTATATGCCAGAAAAATCTTTCACTGAGGTGACATCACCTAAATCCATCGTGTCTGCCAATTCCACCACGGGCGCATATACAGGCGAGCTGCGGCGTAAGCGTCCGCCGGTCGCCTGATTTTTACTTCAAAAACGGAGCCGGGTCAAAGGTATAGACGTCGTCCTCTCCGCAATAGCCGCACACGCCCATACGCGGAGAATTAACGATTGGAAGCGCAGAATCGTGCGGATGGCTTTCCATGCAGTCTTCGCAGAAATACGGATACTGATCCGCCCATTCGCATTCGCAGCATATCCAATCGGCTTCCTTTCCGCATTTCCCGCACAGGAAGCGGATCGGCTCATTTCTCCCGAGCAGACGAACGGATCTGCGCTGCTTCGGGCGCAGCAGTGTTCCCACCACCGTGATCGTCAGCTCCGTTGTAGAGCCGAAATCATACTCATAATGGAGCTTGAGCCCATCGCGCAGCATCCCGACCATGGTGTTTTTCGAGAGTTGCTCATAGTTCCCCACAAAAAATGCGCTTTCGTGCCCACAGCATTCCAGCCAGATATCCCGCAGAAACCGATCGAGCGTTTTTAGCGTGGCGCTCACCGGCATATCCAGATACAGCCAATACGCCTTTTCGTCTGCGCCCTCCACCTTCAGCAGCTTGCACGTCTGCGCATCGCCGGCAGCATCATTGTGCTTTTCCAGCAGATGCTTCTTAAATGCTGTTTTGGAAATCGTTTCCCCGCAAAGATAGCAGTTTCCTTTTGATGCCGCTTGCGCCATAAGCGTCTCCCTCCAAGTGCTTGTCAACGACGGTACATAAATCCCGCGTCAACACATAACAAAAACCTTTCACCCAGGTGACAGCACCGAAATCCGGCGTGTCTGCCAATTCCACCACAGGCGCGGGCGGCAGCCGGGGACGGCTGCCGCTTTATTGTAGCATATCCGCGTTTCGCTTGTCAATCGCGCAGCTGGCGGCTGGCGGCGTAGGCGGCGCGCAGCGCCTGCTCATACTGGCTGTCGTTGACGAGCAGGAGGACGCATTCGCCGCACTTGAGCAGCAGGTGCACCGGCACGCCGCCGGACTCGACCGCCTGCACAAGCGCGGGGACCGACGCCGTGCTGCGGCACAGCGCGGCGAGCACGCTCAGATTCTCCCGCAGCGTGCAGCGCTTCGGCTGCAGCGTCTGCTGCGCCTGCTCCTGCAGGCGGTGCAGCGCCTCGGAGCCGGGCGCCATCGGCAAAATGGCCGCCGTCTCGCCGCAGACGCTCTGCAGGGAAAACGGCGTGATCTCCGCCTGGCGGCAAAGCGCCGCCAGCCCCTCCTCCGCGCCCGTCAGGCGCAGCAGGGCCAGCTGCCGCCGGCCGGCAAAGCAGATCTGCCGCGCGCCGGGCTCAAGCTGGGTGCGGACGAGCGTGCCGGGGGTCTCCGGCTCGAGTGTGCTGCAGATGCGCAGCGGGATCTGCGCGCGCTGCACCGGCGCGACGGCGTCCTCGTGCAAAACCTGCATGCCGATGCGCGAGAGCGTCTGCAGCTCCTCATAGCGCAGCTGCTCCACCTGCGCCGGGCGCTGCACGAGCGCGGGATCGGCCGCCAGCACGCCCGGCACATCCGTCCAGTTCTCGTACAGATCCGCGTGCAGCGCCGCCGCGGCCAGCGCGCCGGTCACATCGGAGCCGCCGCGCGGGAGCGTATGGATCTGGCCGTCCGGCAGCGCGCCGTAGAACCCCGGCGTCACGATCTTCCGCCCGTCGGCGAGCGAGCCCAGCGCGGCATAGGACGCAGCCGGGCGCACGCGGCCCGCCGCGTCGAACAGCAGCCAGTCTTTCGCGTCGACGAAGTCGAAGCCCAGCAGGTCCGCCATCAGCCGCGCCGAGAGGTATTCGCCCCGCGAGACGATCCAGTCCCGCGGCGTGCGGCGGTCCATGGCGGCGTAGATCGTCTCGAGCTCCGCCTCGATGGGCAGCGTCAGCGCGCAGCCGTCGCGGATCTCGCGGTAGCGGTCGGCGACTCTGCGCCACAGGTCCCAGCAGCTCACCTCATACTGCAGGTGCGCATGGCAGAGATACAGAAGATCCGTGATCTTATGGTCGGCCGCGTGCCGCTTGCCCGCGGCCGACACCACGACCACCCGCCGCGCCGGGTCGGCCAGCACGATCTCGCGCACGCGCGCAAAGCCCGCGCTGTCGCACAGCGACGAGCCGCCGAATTTGGTCACTTTCAGCATGAACTCCCCTCCTTCCGGGAATGATGACGTTCGGGGAGACCGGGCCGCGCTCGCAGCCGGCTCCCCTGTGCATCCTATGCCGCGGTGTCGAATTCTGTCCTGTCCGCAGGGGCGAAATTTTTCGGAAAACGGGAGCAAATTCTGCTTTACTTTTTCCATTTGGTATGCTATTCTAACGAGGTAGCGCCCTGCGCTTACGACCCGCTTCCCAGTTTCGGGACACTGCCTGCTCACACGCAGGTCTTCTGCCTGCCCGATACTTGGATCCCGGGAATATTTTGAAAGGTGGAAACACAACTATGATGCGCAAAGAAGAAAAGACTGCCATTATCGAGCAGTACGCGACCCACGCCGGCGATACCGGTTCTCCCGAGGTCCAGATCGCTGTCCTCACCGCCCGGATCAACACCCTGACCGAGCACCTGCGGGAACACAAGCAGGACAACCACTCCCGCCGCGGCCTTCTGATGATGGTCGGCAAGCGCAGAAGCCTTCTCGACTACCTCGCCAAGAAGGACATCAACCGCTATCGTGCAATCGTTGCAAAGCTCGGCCTGCGTAAGTAAGTCATAAGAAAGGGCGGTCGGGCGACCGCCCTTTTTTACATCAACCCATCCACATGCGTGGGTTCCATTTAGCAGTTGAAAGTAGCGTCTGCGGGCGGACGCCAGTTTCAAGTGCTAAACCTCCCACGCAGCAACACAAAGGAGGTTCTTTCATGATCACCCATAAGCAGTATCCGAATCACCACATTTTTGAGACCGAGATCGGCGGCCGTACCTTCACGGTCGAGACCGGCAAGGTCGCAGAGCTCTGCAACGCAGAGGCCATCTGCCGCTACGGCGATACCGTCGTGCTCGTGACCGCCGTCGCCTCTCCCCTGCCGAAGGCCGGCATCGACTACTTCCCGCTGACCATCGAGGTCGAAGAGCGCATGTACGCCGTCGGCCGTATCCCCGGCTCCTTCAACCGCCGCGAGGGCAAGCCCTCCGACCGCGGCGTGCTGATCTCCCGCCTCATTGACCGTCCGATGCGCCCCCTCTTTGACGAAGAGCTGCGCAACGACGTCGTTCTGACCAACACCATTCTCGCGCAGGACTATGACAATCCGGTCGAGATCGTCGCCTCCATCGGCTCTTCCCTCGTCATCGCCTACTCCGACATTCCCTGGAACGGCCCGACCGCGACCACCAATGTCTGCTATCTCGACGGCAAATATATCGTGAACCCGTCGCAGGACGAGCGCAACGCCTGCGAGTGCTTCGTGACCATCGCCTCGACCCACGAGAAGGTCGTCATGATCGAGACCGAGGCCAACGAGGTCAAGGAAGACATCCTCATGGAGTGCATCAAGCTGGCCCACGAGACCAACGTGCACGTCGTTGAGTTCATCAACACCATCGTCGACGCCATCGGAAAGCCGAAGTTCACGTTCGAGAAGGCCGCCGTCAACCACGAAATGCTCGACGATCTGTGCGAGTACGGTCTGGACAAGATCGCCTACGCGCTCGACACCGACGACAAGAATGTCCGTGAAGCCCGCCTGACTGAGGCCGTCGTCGACTTCAAGGAGAAGTTCGGCGAGAAGTACGCCGACGACTGGGATGTGCAGATCGACGTCTGCCTCTACAAGATGCAGAAGAAGATCGTCAAGAAGTGGCTGCTGGCCGGCAAGCGTGTCGACGGCCGCCAGATGGACGAGATCCGCCCGCTGGATGCCGAGGTCGGCGTTCTGCCGCGCGTCCATGGTTCCGGCCTGTTTGCAAGAGGCCAGACGCAGGTTCTGTCCATCTGCACCCTGAACACCCTGTCCGCCGCGCAGAAGCTGGACACCATCTATCAGGAAGATACCAAGCGCTATATCCATCACTACAACTTCCCGTCCTTCTCCACCGGCGAAGCGAGAGCGGCCCGCTCCACCTCCCGCCGCGAGATCGGCCACGGTTCTCTGGCAGAAAAGGCCCTCGTGCCTGTCCTGCCCAGTGTGGAAGAATTCCCCTACGCCATCCGCGTCGTTTCCGAGGTTCTGTCCTCCAACGGCTCCACCTCTCAGGGCTCCATCTGTGGCTCCACGCTGGCGCTGATGGACGCAGGCGTTCCCATCAAGCGCCCGGTTGCCGGTATCTCCTGCGGCCTGATTTCCGATCAGGAAACCGGCGAATGGCGCACCTTCACCGATATTCAGGGCGTTGAGGACTTCCACGGCGAGATGGACTTCAAGGTCGCCGGTACGACCGAGGGCGTCACCGCCATCCAGATGGACCTGAAGAACAAGGGCCTGACCATGGAGATCATTGCCGACGCACTGGAGCGCTGCCGCAAGGCCCGTCTTGAGATTCTTGAGAAGGTCATGCTGCCCTGCATCTCCGAGCCGCGTCCCGACGTTTCCGAGTATGCTCCGAAGATGATCTCCATGCAGATCCCCGTCGAGAAGATCCGCGAGGTCATCGGCTCCGGCGGCAAGACCATCCAGAAGATCTGCGCGGACACAGGCGCCAAGGTCGACATCGACGACGACGGCAATGTGTTCATTGCCGCAGTCGATCCCGCAGCGGGCTATGCCGCCAAGAAGATGATAGACGACATCTGCTTCGTCCCCGAGGTCGGTGCGCTGTACTACGGCAAGGTCGTCCGCATCCTGCCCATCGGCGCTTTCGTCGAGATCGCTCCGGGCCACGACGGTATGGTTCACATTTCCAAGCTGGAAAACCGCCGCGTCGAGAAGGTCGAGGACGTGCTGAACGTCGGCGACATGACCTGGGTCAAGTTCATGGGCTTCGACGAGAAGGGCCGCGCAAACTTCAGCCGCAAGGACGCGCTGAAGGAAATCGCAGAGTCTGAGCAGAACAAGTAAAAAAACAGCCGGGTGGAAGAGAAATTTTCCACCCGGATTTTCGTAACAGCAGGGCAGGCACCTTTCGGCGTCTGCCCTGCTTTATATTATGAAATTACAATTTCAGCTTCGGCCGCAGCTTGACGAAATAGAAAATCTCCAGCCGGCCGATCAGAATGTCATAGACCACGAAGGTGAGATTCGCCAATGCCACCAGCGCCGCAAGCATCCACTTCCCGTATTCGCGGAATTCGGCCGAGACCGCGGGCATCCGGAACACGAAGATCATCAGCCCATAGGCGGCGCAGAGAGCTGCGTTGACATAGAGCAGCTTGACCAGCCATTTCAGGAATTTTCCTCCGTGCAGCCGCCCGAAAAAAGTCTTGAGCATGGGATAATAGCCGAAAAATACGAAGAGGATCGCGCTTTCCTTTTCCGGTGCAAGCAGCAGGCTCAGAATCGACACCGCGCCGTACCACACAAGGCCCCATTTCCAGCCGCATTCGCAGTAGACTGGGATCAGTACCAGCGAAGCCATCACCGGGCAGGCAATTGAGGCAAAGGCAACCGTCCCGCCGAGGAACATCAGTCCCACCGCCAGCGCGGCCAGCACGCCGCACAACGCAAGGACGGAGGCTTTCGTTTTTTTATTCATGACGTTCGCCGCCTGCGTTCTTTTTCAGCAGGTCGTACTTGATGTCCCACAGCCGCTGCGACAGATCGACATAGTAGGTATGCGGGTTGTCAAAGCGCTTGACCTCGTCCCAGAGGGTATCCACCTGCTGGCGGCAGTAGTCGCGAATTTCATCGAGGGTCGGGAGCTGATAGACCAGCTTGCCATTGCGGAAGATCGGCACCTGAAGCTCACGTGCCGTGAAATTGTAGACCTCTTTTTCCTTCCAAGTGGCTTCCGGGTCGAAGATGCGGATGTTCTTGCTGTCGTCTACGGTTTCGTCCCAGACGCACAGGTAGTCCGCGATGGCCTTGCCGGTGTCGTTGCCATAGAAACGGTAGAGCTTCTTGAAGTGCGGGTTCGTGATCTTGCCGGTGTTCTCGGAGATTTTGATCTTCGGCTCGATTGTGCCGTCCGGACGCTCCACGGCAACCAGCTTGTACACGCCGCCAAATACCGGCTCGCTGCGGGCGGTGATCAGGCGTTCGCCCACGCCGAACATATCAATCTGTGCGCCCTGCCGCAGGAGATCCTGAATCAGATACTCGTCCAGCGAGTTGGAAACGGAGATCGCGCATTCCGTCCAGCCGGCCTCGTCGAGCATCTTTCTGGCCTTTTTGGTCAGGTAGGTCATGTCGCCGGAGTCCAGGCGGATACCGCATTTGGTGATGCCCTTGGGCTTGAGAACTTCATTGAAGGCGCGGATGGCGTTGGGAATGCCGCTTTTCAGCGTGTTGTAGGTGTCGACCAGCAGCGTGGCGTTCGTCGGATAAAGCTCGCAGTAGGTGCGGAAGGCTTCGTATTCGTTGTCGAACATCTGCACCCAGGAGTGCGCCATGGTGCCGCCGGCGTAGACGCCGTAGAGCTGGTCGGAGATCGTGCAGGCCGTGCCGTTGCAGCCGCCGATGTAGGCAGCGCGCGCGCCGAGGATCGCGCCCTGCGCGCCCTGTGCCCGGCGGGAGCCAAATTCCAGCACCGTCCGGCCCTGCGCCGCGCGGACGACGCGGTTGGCCTTCGTTGCAATGAGGCTCTGGTGGTTCAGAATCAGCAGGATATAGGTTTCGACCAGCTGCGCCTCGATCGCAGGCGCACGCACCGTGAGGATGGGCTCCTTGGGGAAGATGGGCGTGCCCTCCGGGACGGCGAAAATGTCGCCCGTGAAGCGGAAGCCCTCAAGATATTTGAGGAAGCCCTCGTCGAAGAGCTTTCTGCCGCGCAGGTAGGCGATGTCTTCCGCGGAGAAATGAAGGTCCTGAATGTATTCGACGACCTGCTCCAGACCGGCGGCGATGGCGAAGCCGCCATTGTCCGGCACATTGCGGTAAAACACGTCGAAATAGCAGATCTGATCCTTCATCCCGCTGACAAAGTAGCCGTTGCCCATCGTCAGTTCATAGAAATCGCAGAGCATCGTCATGTTCAGAGTTTTGTTGACTTTCATATTGCACCTCGAAACGTGTGTTTTCTTTGATTATAGCCGTTTTTTCGCAAAATGGCAATCATTATTTCTGATTGACTTTCCCGCGCCTTTTGATATGATATAATCAGATAAGAATGGGAGGATCGCACAATGGCAATTGAAATCGGACTTCAGGGGCACGCAGAGACCCTTGTGGAAAAAGAAGACACCGCGCAGTCGGTCGGCTCCGGCGGACTGCTCGTCTATGCTACGCCCTGTCTGGCGGCACTGATGGAGGGCGCAGCCTATGAGAGCATCGCGCCGCTGCTCACCGCGGATGAAAGCTCCGTCGGCACGCGCATGGACTTGACCCATTCCTCGGCCACGCCCGTTGGGATGCAGGTGCGCGCGGAATCCACCGTCACGGCGGTGGAGGGGCGGAAGATCACCTTTGAGATCGTCGCCTACGACGAGGCAGGGGAGATCGGCCGCGCCGTCCACGAGCGCGTCGTCATCAAGACCGAGCGCTTTCTGGAAAAATGCTACGATAAGCTGTGAAAGGAGCCGCAGCCTTGGAAAAACAGTTTTTGCAGGCCGGACAGATCGTCAGCACCCACGGCGTACAGGGAGAAGTGAAGATCCTGCCGTGGGCCGATGCGCCGGAGTTCCTGCTGGATTTTGATACCTTTTATCTGAACGGGAAGCCCTATGAGGTCGTTTCCTCCCGCGTCCACAAGACCTGCGTGCTGGCGAAGCTGCGCGGCGTGGATACGCCGGAGGCCGCAATTCTCCTGCGCGGGCAGACCGTTTCCATCGACCGCAGCAGCGTGAAGCTGCCGGAGGGGACGGTGTTCATCGCCGACCTGATCGGCTGCCGCGTGCTGGATGAAGCAGGCGAGGAGATCGGAAAAATCAAGGACGTGCTGACCATGCCGTCGAGCGACGTCTACGTCATCGAGGGTGAGCGAAGCTATATGATCCCTGCGGTCAAGGAATTCATCCGCGAGATTGACGCTGCGCAGGGAATCGTGCGGGTGCATCTGATCGAGGGAATGGCGACGGATGAGAATTGACATTTTGACGCTGTTTCCCGACACCGTCGGGGACATGATGAACGAATCCATCCTCGGCCGCGCGCAGGAGCGGGGTTATATCCGCATCGAAACCCACCAGATCCGCGACTACACCGCAAACAAGCAGAATCAGGTGGACGACTATCCCTACGGCGGCGGGCGCGGCGCGCTGATGCAGGCAGACCCCCTGTATCGCTGCTGGTGCCACGTCTGTGACGAGGCGGGCGCGCCGGTGCATACGATCTTTCTTTCCCCCTGCGGCCATGTGTTCCGGCAGGAGGATGCCAAGCGCCTTTCGCAGATGGAGAATATCGTGCTGGTCTGCGGCCACTACGAGGGCATAGATCAGCGCTTCATTGACGAGTGCGTGGACGAGGAGATCTCCATCGGAGACTTCGTCCTGACGGGCGGCGAGATCCCGGCAATGGCCGTCGCGGACTCGGTGTGCCGGCTGGTGCCCGGCGTTCTGCCGGATAAGGAATGTTTTGAGGACGAGAGCCACTGGGACGGCCTGCTGGAATACCCGCAGTACAGCCGCCCGGCCGTCTGGCACGGCCGCGAGGTACCGCCCATTCTTCTCTCCGGCGACCATGCGAAGGTCGCACGCTGGCGCAGAAAGCAGGCCATCCTGCGCACCCGCGCGCGCAGGCCGGATATGTACGAAAAGCTGCGCTTTGAAACAAAAGAGGATAAAAAAATTCTGAGGGAGATCGCAGACGATGACGAACTTGGAAACGCTGAAACAGTGGATTAAGGAAAGCAGCCGCATTGTCTTTTTCGGCGGCGCGGGCGTCAGCACGGAAAGCGGCATTCCGGATTTCCGCAGCGTGGACGGCCTGTACCACCAGAAATTTGACTACCCGC
>OHHU01001013.1_pt1 | contig 13926 bp, 9 predicted proteins | sample 1568151 | NCBI WGS metagenome assembly OHHU01 (sample SAMEA3879572, study PRJEB24766) | human gut metagenome | biome: human-associated habitat; feature: feces | place: USA | collected 1985/1987 | reverse complement strand
CTGCTTTACACCCGTTCGTTGATCAATCTGGTCATCGGGCTGTACACGTCGCGCCTTACCCTGGACGCGCTGGGAATACCGGATTACGGGATTTACAACGTCGTCGGCAGCCTGGTGGCGCTCTTCGGCCTGTTCAACGGCAGTCTGAACACGGCGATCAGCCGGTTCATCACCTATGAACTGGGAAGGAACAACAACCAAAGGCTGAACAAGGTTTTTTCCTCCTCCCTGAGCATCCTCTTCATTTTTGCCCTGGTGATATTCATCCTGGGAGAAACCGTGGGGCTGTGGGCAATTAATTGCCGCATGGTTTTTCCCGCGGACCGAATGAATGCCGTCAACTGGGTCTATCAGATTTCCCTGATGACATTCCTGGTAAGCCTGCTCAACGTGGCGTACACCGCTACGCTGGCTGCGCATGAAAATTTCCGGGTGCTGGCGACAGTAGAAATCCTGTTGACAGGGGTCAAAGTAATATGCGTCATCCTGCTGTATTACGTTCCCATGGACAGGCTGATTTACTTTGCCGGGTACAGCTTCCTGCTCACCCTGGCTTCGAGCGGCTTTTACGTCTTTTATTGCATGCGGCATTACCCCATCTGCCGCTACCGGGCCATCCTGGACAAGCCATTCCTCAAGGAAATGGGAGCATTTTATTCATGGAACCTCTTCGGCTCCATCGCCTGGCTGCTGAAAGGTTCCGGCATCAACGTGGTCATCAACCTCTTTTTCGGCGTACTCATCAACGCCGCGCAGGCCGTGGCGTCCCAGGTATCCGCCGGGGTCACGGCCCTGATGGGAAGTTTTTCCAGCGCCATGCAGCCGCAAATCACGAAAAGCTACGCGGCGGGAGACTACGAACACATGTGGAAACTTGTCTTCAACGGAACGCGCTACAGCTTCTTTCTGCTGGCCGTCTTCATTCTCCCCCTGTGCTTCAACATTGATTTCATCCTATCTCTCTGGCTCAAGGAAATTCCCGCGTACACCAACATCTTCGTTATCCTTTTCCTGGCCAATGTGCTGGCGGAAAGCTACTCCACCTATTTGATCACCGTTCTCCTTGCTACAGGGAAAATCGCTTTCTACCAGGCCAGCGTGGGAACAATCCTCCTGTTGAACGTCCCGTTAAGCTATCTGGCCTTCCAATGGGGATATCCACCCGTTTCTTTCCTTGTAGTATCCATTATTCTGACGTTCGCTGCGTCTGCCCTGAGACTTTTCCTGCTAAAGAAAAGATTTTCCTTCTCCATTACTCTCTTTCTTCGTTCCGTCTTTCTCAAAACGCTTCTTACTATTCTCCTGGTCAGCGCGTTGAATTTCATGTTGCTGAATCTTCGCTCACTCCTTCCATATGGGAATATCCTCGTGCTTCTCTTCTCCTGTCTTATTTCCATGGGAGGCATTTACATCCTAGGCCTCAACTCGGAAGAACGCCGCATTGTCATCGTGCAGGCAAAAAAATACCTTCACCGTTAACTCTTCATTCACGAACATGATCATTTTGGAAAACAAATACGATTGTTGCGGCTGCCACGCCTGCGTGACAATCTGCCCCCGGAAATGCATTTCCATGCATCCGGATCAGGAAGGCTTCCTTTATCCGTCAACTGATCAAAACCTCTGCGTGGACTGCCATCTGTGCGAGAACGTCTGCCCCATGATTTCACAGAAGGAAGAAAGAAAAAACGCCGCGGAAGAGGCAGACAGAGAACCAATCAAAGCGTATGCCGCACGCAGCGGAGATAGCCTAACGGCGCAGAACAGCGCTTCCGGAGGAATATTTCCCATTTTGGCAGAGAAGGTATTGAATGAGGGAGGAGTCGTTTTTGGAGCCAGGTGGGACGAAGATTTCATGGGAGTCCGGCACGATTTCATCACAGACAAAAAAGACCTGTATCTTTTCCAAGGCAGCAAATATGTCCAATCCACCATAGGAAACGCATTCTTTCAGGTCCGTGATTTTCTGAAATCAAACCGTAAAGTCCTTTTTTCCGGAACTCCGTGCCAAATTCAAGGGCTGAAAAAAGTCATCCGGAAAAACTCCGAACTTTTAATTACCGTTGATATTGCCTGCCATAGCGTACCGTCTCCGAAGGTTTGGAAGTCCTTTTTCCGCAATCTGATCGCCAAGAACAGGATTTCCGATGTTTCCGGCGTTTTCATGAGAAAAAAGACTTTCTCTCCTGCGCGGGGCTGGAGATGTGATTCCTTCGTGGTGGAATCAACCAACACCCCACCCCTTGAAGATTCCATTTATGAAACCGCCTACGGACGCGGTTTTTTGGAAGGCATGTTTTCCCGCCCGTCATGTGAAAAATGCCCTGCCAAAAATATGGAAAGCGGCAGCGATATCACGCTTGGAGATTTTTGGGGAGTGGAAAACTATTTTCCGGATCTGGTCATGCAAGAGGGGCTTTCCATCATTATCTGCAAGACGCCCAGGGCTCACGCATTGCTGGAATCTGTGCGCGGCTCTCTGTCCGTTTTACGTCCTGCCGAATATAAATGGGCGGCAGCGCATAATGAGGGATTACGTTTTGATCCCCGGAAAAACCCTCATCGGGACTCCTTTTTCCGGAAGCTGGCCAAATGCCGTTCCGATCAGGCGGCGGTCAATCTGATGGAATCATATTTTCGCCCTAAGCTTCTTGCAAAGATAAAGACGAAATTAAAATCCGTGTTGAAATGTATTCTTTACCGCTCACTGTTCCTTGCCGGCAGAAAAGAAAAAAACCACTCTGAAAAGTCTTAACAGTTGCCTGAATAAACTGATTATCAAAGACCTGCATAGTAATCGTCTGAAATGCGACACCTTTCAGATTTAAACACGTTCCGATCAACATGAATAAATGTATAGAGGAGAAAACAGGAAGGCTGAGATACTTTGACGCCCTCCGGGGCTTTTCCATGATTTTCGTCGTATTCAGTCATGTAGTACTTTTCTCCATGGGCCTGACCGACGTGAAGGACAGTACTGTAAACTGGGTGATCATGACTTTCCGGATGCCGCTGTTCTTTTTTGTCAGCGGCTTCTTCGCCTACAGGGTTTGCACGAAATGGACCGCCTCCCTTGTGGGTGACGTCATCAAAAGGAAGATTCAGGCACAGGTAATTGGAACGATTGTGTTTTGTTCCCTGTTCCTGTTTTGTCAGGGTCAGGGAATCTTTACATGGCTGCACACGGGTTTCCAGGGATATTGGTTTACCATCACCCTGTTTCAGATGTTTTTAATCTTCCTGTCTCTGTTATCCAGGTTATGTTGCACGGAGCGCATGCTGGACATCGGGCTCCTGCTCGTTTCTTCCGTCTATTTCCTCTCTTTTGGGGTGCCGGTAATAAGAGAATTCTGGGATTCCCCGCTGGGAGGCATATTGTGTGAGTATGAGGTAACCCGCTATTTCCAGTTTTTTGCATTGGGAATCTTTTGCCGCAAGTACTGGAACCAGTTTGCACGGTTATTAACAAAGGATTGGTTTAAAACCTTTTTCATAGTTATTTTTGTGATGTGTCTTTGTTTTATGAATTTAATTGAAAATTCCCAAATATCCCCCCCAATTCCACCAAGATAGTCGGCATTCTTGTACGATATGCCGGTTTAATAGTCGTAGTTTCATTCTTCTTCAGCAAGGAGAGATACTTTAACGAAGGCAATATCTCTGGTAATCTTCTGGAATACATCGGCCGGCGCACATTGGACATTTACCTTCTCCATTTCTTTTTCCTTCCCAATCTGAAATTCTTACAGCCATTTTTAACCACAGGCAATACGGTCATCATTCAACTGTTTGTCGGCATCACCGTATCAGCAGCCATCATCACCCTCTGTTTATTGATAAGCAATGTATTTCGTTCCAGCAACTTTCTCGCGTCCTGGCTGTTTGGCGTCAAACCGCCTCCAAAGTAAAGAAATTCACGGCGCCCCATACCTGACAGCTCCATGGATGGTTCTTGAATAAAAAAGAAAGTCCCAGTTTCATAAGCGCCAAACGCAAAACATATTAGATATTTTCCAAAATTCTCATCCATATGAAGCAAATCACTTCACTCAGAGGGCTGGCGATTATTCTGATCATTCTTTTCCATCTCAATCCGGAGCATTTCCCCTACGGCTACTTCGGCGTAGAAGTATTTCTGGTGATTTCAGGCTACCTGCTTATGAAATCCTTCCAGAAACAGCAGATGCAAATCCGTCTGGGGGAATTTGCCCGTAAAAAAGTGTTAAGGCTGTTTACCCCGGTTGCCGTCATCATTCCGCTTACCCTCCTGGCCGGCATGTTCTTTCTGGACTACACGGACCTGGCGACAGCCAGTTCCACAGGCGGATATACGCTGATAGGCGCCGCGAACAGGTTCCTGGCCGTCATCCAGTCCGACTATTTCGCGCAGGATTCTTCCGGCAATCCGTTCCTTCACATGTGGTACCTGGCGGTGACGGCACAGATTTATCTTTTGTTCGCGGGGGGATGCGTCCTGTACCGTTACCTTCCCAAACGGGCGGTCGCCTCTCTTTTCTGGATCGCCGGCATCGGGTCCTTTCTCTGGGCCTATTCCTATCCCATTCACAACCTGTTGCAGGAAATCGGCCTGCCCGTCTGGGAGCAGGTCCGCCCCACCTCCCATTACATGACGCTGCCCCGTTTGTGGGAGGTTTGCGCAGGGATTTTGTTAGCAATATACCCCCCACCTTTAAGTTCAACACGTTGCGAAAACAGCAAAAAAAACGCTCTCCTCTTCATCCTTGGAATGTTATGCATCCTCGTACCTGCCCTTTCCCGCGGAAAGGACGTCTCCCTCTGCTCGGCGGCCATAGTTTTGGGGACATGCCTGGTAATCCGGTATGCGGAATCCGGCAGGCTGGCCCACTGCTTCAACAATAAACTTCTGCTGTGGATTGGAGGAATCTCGTTCTCCCTTTACCTGGTGCATATGCCCCTCATCGCGTTCTATCATTCGTGGTTTCTCCATGCCCCCGGATGGCCCGGAATGCTTGCCATCGGAGCGGCGTCCGCAGTCCTGGGAGGTCTCCTGTACCTTGCAGTAGAGAAAAAGCGCATGAAGATGAAATGGTTTATCCCCCTGTACCTTTTCGCGTTGCTTCTATGCGTTGCAGGAAGGCAGACGGAAGGATTCCGGAACTACATCAACAAGGAAATCAACTCCATTTCCAGCCCCCAGCTGCATGGCGCATCGGAAATCAAATCTCCTGAAGCCGCCCGGGGATTTGATAAGGAAGCCATCAAATTCAATAACAACATCTTTGCCTTCGTCAGCAGAGCCGATTTCAAGGGAAGTGCGGAACCCGGCCTGCTGCAGCTGGGTTCCCCTGCCGAAGCTCCATCCATAGTCCTGCTGGGGGACAGCCACGCCTCTGCGGCCTTTTGCGGATTGGACGCAGCATGCAGGGAATTGGATATCTCCGGGATTTACGTTTCTTCCGTCATTTCCCCATTCTGGAACAGGGAATTGCCCGCGCTGCCGTTTGATGCAAGCTACTATTGCGACGAGAAAAAAATAAAGGCCCTCATGGCATGGCTGAACGTCCACCCGGAAATCAGCCATGTGGTGATAGCCCAGCACTGGAGCGCCCGTTACGACAGTAAAAATGTAATGGACTGGAAGCTGAAGCCGCTTCCCTCCGGCGAACCTGCCTATTCAAACTCCCTCCGTGCATTTATCTCCGAACTGCGGGCGATGGGCAAGCAAGTCATCCTGCTGGCCCCCACTCCGCTCATCAAGCAAAATGACGTGGCCAAATACATCAGGAACCTCATACGCAGGGGGGAAACGGGAAAAGGCCTGGAAAGCCTTACCTGCACGCGGCAAAAATACAGGGAAGATCATGCCGCCGTGCTTCCCATCCTTGACCGTCTTGAACAGGAAGGGCTCTGCACCGTCCTGCGCATACTTCCCTATATACCGGAAGACAGGCCGTTCAACGCCTATGAACACGGGGAAATTCTGTACAAGGATAGCGACCACATGTCCAGCAAAGGCTCCATCAAACTCTTCCAGCACCTGAAACCCCAGTTAAAGGAAGCGCTACAAAAAGAATCCACGGCATCATCAGGTTTACAAAAGCCATAGCCGTGAACACGTCTGCCGCAGCTCCGGCGGGGAAACATTTAAATAAAACCGGCTTTTGTGGAAGCTATAGAGTTCTCTTTGGGAAAAAATGCCCCTGCATGATGAATAATGCGTCAAATGTTTAACACTTTTTGTCATACATTGAACATATTTTCATATTTCTTTTCTGGTATTGAAGATACACTTGCTAAAAATAAAAATATTGTTATTATGTTTTTCCCCTCTAATTATGCAACATAAAACCATTATTGCTACATGTGCGGCCATGGCCGCTTTTTCCGGCATGGCTACTGCCGATATCCAGCTTCCACTGGATGTTTTAAACGCCAATAACGGCGGCAAGACATTCTCCGCCCAGCTGGGAGCAGGCTACGCTACCAAATACATCAGCCGCGGTCTGGCTTTCCAGAATTCCGCAAGTGATCATGTCATTCCCCTGGAAGCCGTCGGCGCCTATCAACTGAACAATCAATATTCCCTGATAGGCGGATTAAAATATCAGTGGCTGACGGATAATGGTCTGGAACACAATGATTCCGGCATTTGCGACGAAGGCTCGGCCATCTTAGGCGTCAGCCGCAAATTCGGAAAATCCACTATCGCGGCTCTGAGTTACCAGTTTGTCCACGGCGGTATCCCCGGAAGTTTCAACATCCACAATACAGGCAACAACTCCGGCTTCCCTGCTTTCAGCCACAATAGGCCGGAAGAACACAGCTTCGTTCTGGACATTCACCATGACTTCGGCAAAGGGCTGGAAAACTTCTTCTGGGACTGCCGCGTACAATATACGTTCCGCTGGATGACTGGCTGGTGGTTCACCAATACTCTGGGGTACAGGTATGACGTCAACAAATCCACCTCCGTCATCGTGGCGGGCACATGGAACGCCACTGCCGGCTATTTTGACAGCAATTCCCTGAACGCCAATGGAACCCAGGGCATTTCCCTGACGGTTTCCACCCCTGTCAAGGCCACGAAAGACCTGACCGTGACTCCGTTCGTGGGTACGGTCTGGCTCGGCAACGGCGGCCTGGCGGCCAACCACCGCGGCGCTTCCGCCCGTTTCCCTTACAGGGAGCCCTCCAAGGTTTACCGCAATTTCACCTTCGTCGCCGGGGTAGGAGTTGCCTACACCTTCTAACAATCTGACTATCATTCACTCAACCAACGCAAGCTCCGGCATGTGCCATCAATCATGCCGGAGCTTTTCTTAACTCCCCATGCCCCTGTCCGCCGTTTTCCACACTTCCTCCATTCAGAAGCAAGTGGCCGCCCTGAGCGACGCATTCGCCATCGCAGGAGAATTCCTCCATTGCGACGTCATTAACAGCGGCCATATCAACATGACCTTCCGGGCCACCTACAGGAAGCCGGACGGCACCACCCGCCGCTACATCTTCCAGCGCGTGAACGATGCCGTGTTCCCATGCCCCAAGGATGTCATGCACAACGTGGAAAAGGTAACCAACCACATCCGCTGGAAAATGCTCCGGGTGCTGAAAACGCCCTTCCGCCAGACGCTGAACCTGTACTCCGCGCGGGGCGGCCGCAAATACCTGGAAATTCCCGGTTCCGGCTTCTGGCGCTGCTACAACTGCATAGAAAACACCCACACGTTCGACGTGGCGGACCATCCCCGCCAGGCTTACGAAGCAGCCCGCGCTTTCGGCGCTTTCCAACAGCTCCTGTGTGACATGAATCCGGAGGACATCCATGAAACCATTCCGTTCTTCCACCATACTCGCAGGCGCTTTGACCATTTGGAAAAAGCCGCGGCAGCAGACTCCCACGGACGGCTGAATACCTGCCGCAAGGAGCTGGACTTCATCCGCCGCCGTGAACGTTATGTGGACGTGCTGCTGGATCTCCAGGAACGGGGGGAACTCCCCGTCAGAATCGTCCACAACGACACGAAAATCAACAACGTGATGCTGGACAGGGAGACGGACAAGGCTGTCTGCGTCATTGACCTGGACACCGTCATGCCCGGGAGCGTCCTGTACGACTTCGGAGACATGGTACGCACCATGACCTCCCCTGCGGCGGAAGATGAAGAAAATCTGGATAAAACCTTCCTGCGCATGCCCATGTTCGAGGCCGTCGTCAAGGGATACCTGGAGTCTGCCAGGGATTTCATCACGCCGCAGGAAGTCTCCAAACTTGCTTTTTCCGGTCTGCTTATCACGCTGGAAACGGGAATCCGCTTCCTGACGGACTACCTGGAAGGGGACGTTTATTTCAAAACGAAAAAAGAACGGCACAACCTGCACCGGGCCCGCACCCAGCTCAGGCTGGTGGAAAGCATGGAAGAGCAAATGCCTGAAATGGAAGAATGCGTCCGGAAATGCTTCCAGACTGTTAACGGCTGAGAGGGCATGACCGGCATTACCCCAATTTTATGATAGTACCGGAACGCGGGCTGGTGCTATACTGCGGGGCATGTTAAAAAATATTTCTCCCCTCATCAGCCCCTCCCTGCTGAAAATTCTTGCGGAAATGGGGCATGGCGACGAAATCGTCTTTTCAGACGCCCACTTCCCCGGCCATACCTTCAACCCTACGGTGCTGAGGGCGGACGGCCTGGGGGCGGATGCCCTGCTGGCAGCCGTCATTCCCCTCTTCGAACTGGATGCCTACGCAACGCCCGTCATCATGATGGCCCCGGTTCCGGGGGACTCTCTGGACCCTGCGGTGGAAGCCAAATACCGCAAGGCGCTGAACTATGACGGGGAGATTGAGCAAATGGAGCGCTACGCTTTTTATGAACGGTCCAAAAAGGCCTATGCTGTCGTCATTACCGGGGAAACGGCCAAATACGGCAACATCATCCTGAAAAAAGGCGTTACCCCTCTTTCCTGACCATTGGCCGCCAGACAGACCTTCCATGCAGTACGATTTTGACGAAGTAATTGAGCGCCGCGGCACCGGAGCCCTGAAATATGAAGCGCTGCTTCCCCGCTGGGGCCGGGACGACCTGATTCCCCTGTGGGTGGCAGACATGGACTTCAGGACGCCCCCCTTCATCATGGAAGCTATCCGCCGCCGCTGCGAGCACGAAATCCTGGGATATACCGTCAAGCCCCGCCCTTTCTTTGAAGCCATCAGGGACTGGGTGGACCGACGCCACGGGTGGAAGGTGAACGCCTCGGAAATAGGCTTCGCTCCGGGCATTGTTCCCGGCATTTCCAGCGCCATCCAATGCTTTACGGAACCGGGGGACAAAATCATGATCCAGCCTCCGGTGTACCACCCCTTTGCCATGATCATCCGGGAAAACGGCCGGGAAATCGTCAACAATCCCCTCATTCTGGAAAACGGCCGCTACCGCATGGACTTCAACCACATGAAGGAAGCCGTGCGCGGCTGCCGCATGTTCATCCTGTGCAATCCCCACAACCCCGGAGGCCGCGTATGGAGTCCGGAGGAATTGCGCCGCGTGGCTGAAATCTGTACGGCAAACGGCACGCTGGTCGTTTCTGATGAAATCCATGCGGATCTGACCCTTCCCGGCCACAGGCACACCGTATTCGCCACTGTTTCCGAACAGGCCCGCATGAACTCCGTCACCTACATGGCGCCCAGCAAGACCTTCAACGTGCCCGGCCTGGGCAGTTCCTACGTGATTTGCCAGAATCCGGACCTGTTCGCGAAATACCAGGACTTTGTCAGCGGCAGAGAGCTTGCGGAAGGGCACGTTTTCGCGTACGACGGGCTTATCAGCGCCTATTCAGGCCCGGAAGGGGAGGAATGGCTGGCCCAGGCGCTGGACTACATTCAGGAAAACATCCGCTTCATTGACGCGGAACTGCGCCGCCGCATGCCAAAAATCAAAGCCATCATGCCGGATGCCTCCTACCTGGTATTTCTGGACTGCCGGGAAATGAACCTTTCCCAGAAGGAACTGGTGGAATTTTTTGTGGACGGAGCGCGCCTGGCTCTCAACGACGGTTCCATCTTCGGCAAGGAAGGGGAAGGCTTCATGCGCCTGAACGCGGGTTGTCCCCGCTCCATCCTGGAACGGGCGCTCAGCCAGCTGGAGGAAGCCTATGAAAACCGCGGCTTCCGGCAACAACAATCACAAAATTAAAGACACGCTTCACGTTCTCCGGCAATGGAATTCATTTCCGGAACCATGTATTGGGGAAATTTTCCCGGGGACATCCAGCCCCGCCGTATTTTCTCCTGTTGAGCCCCTTGCGGAGAAGGCTGCGGCGCGGTGGAAAGGGAATATCCGCACAACCCCTTCCGCCGTTTCGCCCGCGACACCCCCTTACTCTCCCATCCCATGCTGAAAAACACGCCCGGGATGCCGCCATGACTTTGCTTGCAAAACGGCAGGAAAGGAGTATCGTCCCCCGCATGTACTATATCACCACGGCCATTGACTACACCAACGGACCGCCCCACATCGGGCACGCTTATGAAAAAGTCCTGGCGGACGTTCTCGCGCGCTGGCACCGGATGAAGGGGGAGGAAGTCTATTTCCTGACCGGGGTGGACCAGCATGGACAGAAAGTGCAGCAGACGGCGGAAAAGCTGGGCATTACGCCGCAGGAGCATGTCAACAATATCACGGGGCAATTCCTGGCGTTGTGGAACCGCCTGGGCATCAGCAATGACGGATGGGCCTCCACGACGGATCCGCGCCACAAGGCCTGCGTGCAGAAAATCCTGACGGACCTGAAGGACAAGGGGCAGCTTTACAAAAAATCCTACAAGGGATTCTACTCCGTGCGCCAGGAACAGTTCCTGACGGATAAGGAACGGGACGCGGAAGGCAACTTCGGCCCGGAATGGGGGGAAGTGGTGGAACTGGAGGAAGAAAACTGGTATTTCCGCCTGACCGACCATGTGGAATGGATGAAGCAGTTCGTGGAAAAGAGCAGTGATTTTGTCCTTCCGTCCTTCCGCAAGGCGGAAGTGCTCAACGCCATTGACTTTGACTCGGACCTCTGCATTTCCCGCCCCAAGAGCCGCCTTTCCTGGGGAATCGAGTTCCCGTTCGACCCCGAATTCGTCACCTACGTCTGGTTTGACGCCCTGATCAACTACATTTCCTTCGCCGGCTACCTGGCGGAGCCGGACAGCGGCCTGCCGGATTTTGCCAAGCTCTGGCCCGCGGACTGCGAAGTCATCGGCAAAGACATCCTGGTGCCCGCCCACGGCGTGTACTGGCCCGCCATGCTGCATGCCATGGGCTTCTCCGACGAGGAAATGCCCACCCTGCTCGTGCACGGCTGGTGGAACATCAACGGGGAAAAAATGTCCAAGTCCATCCGCAACGTGGTGGACCCCAACCTGCTGGCGGAACAGTTCGGCCCGGAACCCGTGCGCTATTACCTGGTGCGGGACATCACCACCGGGAAGGACGCCAACTTTGATGCGGACCGCCTGGTCATGCTGTACAATACGGAGCTGGCCAACGACCTCGGCAACCTGTGCAACCGCTCCATCAATATGACGCGCCGTTATTGCGATTCCGTTATCTCCGGCGCGGAGGCATATGATGACGAAGCCTCCAGGGCCCTGCGCGCCACCATGGACCAGGCCGTCACCCTGTTTTCCAAATACATGGACGACAACATGGTCTCCGATGCCCTGGCGGCCCTGAACGCCCAGGTTTCCGCCTGCAACGCGTACATTGAGCAGCAGCAGCCCTGGCAGCTGGCCAAGGATGAAGCCTCCGCCCCGCGCCTCCGCTGCGTACTGCGCCATTTGCTGGAATGCTGCGCCCAGACGGGCTATCTCATCGGCTGCGTCCTCCCTGACGCCTCCGCCCGCATTCTGGACCAGCTCAACGCCGGGGACCTGTTCCGGAGCCTTACGCCGGCCGCGCTGGAGTGGGGAATCCTCCCCGCAGGGCACCGCATCAACGAGCCCGCCCCCGTCTTTCCCCGCATTCTTTCGGATGAGGAAAAGGCCAAACTGGCTGAAAAAGCGGCCAGGGCGGCAAAAAAACAAGGCTGATTCCCGTGAACTCCCCCGCATCCTTCGTCAAATCCCTGCTGGCCCAATGCTGCCTGGGCGGCATTTGCGAGTGGGTGGTCTGCCCCGGCGCGCGCAACATGGCGCTGCTCCAGGTGCTGGCTGCCGCGGAGGATCTGGTGAAATGGACTCACTTTGACGAACGGTCCGCCGCCTTCTTTGCGCTGGGCCGCATTCAGGATATGGGGCTGCCCGTGGCCGTGGTCACCACCTCCGGAACGGCGGCGGCGGAACTGCTCCCCGCCGTGGTGGAGGCCTACTACCAGCGCCGTCCCCTGCTCTTGCTCACGGCAGACCGTCCGGCGGCCTGCCGGGGTTCCGCCGCTCCCCAGGCCATCGAACAAGTTGACCTGTTCGGCATTTACGCACCCACGATTGACCTGGAAACGCCGGAAAGCCTGCCGGAAGACATTCTGCAAGACTGGGATTACGCCTCCCCCCTCCACATCAACGTGTGCCTGCCGGACCCGGACCCTGCCTGGAACCCCGGCATCTGCGACCTTTACCCGGCGGAGCCTCCGGAGGAAAACGGATTCCGGGGTTCCCTGGCGGAGCTGGCCCGGGCCCTGCGCTTCAAATCGCGCGACGGGCTGGTAGTCATGATCGGCGGCCGCCACCTCCGGGCTCCGGGAAGAGCTGGCCCATCTGGCCCTGACGGACGCGGACGCCCTGCTGAGGGAACATCCGCCCGCCGTCCTGCTTAGATTAGGGGACGTGCCCGTGGCCCGCTTCTGGCGCGACCTGGAGGACATTCCGGCCACGGAAGTCTTCTCCGTCACCCGCACCGGCTTCTCCGGGCTGGCCCGCCCCTCCACCGTCGTCACCGGAAATCTGGAGGCTATTCTGCATGCGCTGGGGGATATAGATACCGTGGGCGACGTGAACGGACTGCGCTCCATGAACAAACGCAGAAAAGCCCTGATGGAGGAACTGCTCATCACCTGCCCGGAAAGCGAACAGGCCATGGTGCGCTCCTTCTCCTGCTTTGCCGCGGACGGAGACTGCATTTACCTGGGCAACTCCATGCCCGTGCGGTACTGGAACAGCTTCGCCCAGACAGCCATCCCCACGGAAAACGTCCGCGCCAACCGGGGAGCCAACGGAATTGACGGGCAAATCTCCGGTTTTCTGGGGGTCTCCGCCCGCTGCTCCCGTTCCTGGGCCCTCGTGGGCGACCTGACCGCCATGTATGATTCCAATGCCCTGGCGCTCCTTCCCCAACTGGACAGGGGCACCCGCGTCCTCGGCGTCATCAATAACGGGGGCGGCGGCATCTTCCGCGCCCTGCCCGGGGCGGACGGACACTCCGAAGCCATGAGGAAACTGCTGGTGCAACCCCACGCCCATTCCTTCAAGGCCATTGCGGAACAATGGGGAATGCGCTACCTGGCGATCCGCACGGCGGAGGACTTCGACCAGCTTGATTCCCTGGAGGAAAACAGCCAGACGCTTGTAGAACTTATCCCGGACAGGGAACAGACGGAACAGATGCGCCTCCGGCTGGCTAACGCCTAAATGAAGACAAGCCTTTACCAAAGACCGGAGCGAAGACGATCCTCCGCCCGGCCATATCTTGCGGTTCTCTCCACATGGCTTGAAAATACCAGATAAAAATAACATTTCCTCCATCTGACCATAGGGGAATTTCTTTCTTGCCTGACGAAGAGAAGAAAACAGCCTCACTATGGTGGTATTCACCAAGCCGCATTCAACAGGGAAACGCCGGGCAACAGCATGTCCGTCTTAATTCATACGGAAGGAAGCGTCGCCCGCAATCCCTCTTTCCGCCTCCAGAATGCTCTGATGCAGTATCCCCGCCAAACAAACACTTCCCTGTACGGGCATGCAAA
>OHHU01001012.1_pt1 | contig 13942 bp, 14 predicted proteins | sample 1568151 | NCBI WGS metagenome assembly OHHU01 (sample SAMEA3879572, study PRJEB24766) | human gut metagenome | biome: human-associated habitat; feature: feces | place: USA | collected 1985/1987 | reverse complement strand
ATCTTATTCTACCATATCTTCTTCAATGGTGCAAGGCTATTTGGAAATAGTATCACGCCCCTCCGCGAGGGGCGACGGACGCACATGGTACGCCGATTACACCTACGGCGAATTTCAATTCACGCCCCTCCGCGAGGGGCGACGACGGAGCTGACGCTTGCAATCCGTTCCAAAATCATTTCAATTCACGCCCCTCCGCGAGGGGCGACGAAGTCGGAGGTGAGGACGTAACCGTCCATGACAGATTTCAATTCACGCCCCTCCGCGAGGGGCGACTGATGGAAACGCACAAGGGGAATCATTATGTGCTATTTCAATTCACGCCCCTCCGCGAGGGGCGACACGACTACGTTATCCGTGACGGCATCATGCTTGCCATTTCAATTCACGCCCCTCCGCGAGGGGCGACCCAGCTCCAACCTGTACAAGGTGAAGGCTGGCACATTTCAATTCACGCCCCTCCGCGAGGGGCGACATCATTCGCTGCTCTTTCTGCCGCTGCCTTCTCCATTTCAATTCACGCCCCTCCGCGAGGGGCGACGCATCAACCGGGTCGTTCGGGCGGCTGACGTTAATTTCAATTCACGCCCCTCCGCGAGGGGCGACAAAATCGTCGAAACGGACTGTATGCTGCCGATTATTTCAATTCACGCCCCTCCGCGAGGGGCGACGGAACTGCGGTCGAAGATATACGAGGCTAAGCAGATTTCAATTCACGCCCCTCCGCGAGGGGCGACACCGGCACAAAAGTCAATTACACCTGTCGGTGATTATTTCAATTCACGCCCCTCCGCGAGGGGCGACCATGCGGTTTCCTCCTGTCTTACGATATTACAAAATTTCAATTCACGCCCCTCCGCGAGGGGCGACGCTCGACCATTGCGCTGATGTCATCGTCCTTCTTATTTCAATTCACGCCCCTCCGCGAGGGGCGACTGCAACGCTCGAAGCGGTCGGCATCCCCGTCACATTTCAATTCACGCCCCTCCGCGAGGGGCGACACGCCTGCCGAGCTGCCGAACGCGCCGCCTGCACATTTCAATTCACGCCCCTCCGCGAGGGGCGACGACGTCTCGCCCGACAGCGAGGGCAAGCTCTACATATTTCAATTCACGCCCCTCCGCGAGGGGCGACGCGTTCTCATCACGTCCAACGAGTGTATCGAGCGAATTTCAATTCACGCCCCTCCGCGAGGGGCGACCGACGTGCAGCAGGAAGCCGCGAAGCCCACTGCATTTCAATTCACGCCCCTCCGCGAGGGGCGACGGAGAAACGCGCCTACAAGCGCACATACGCGAGGATTTCAATTCACGCCCCTCCGCGAGGGGCGACCAAACGAGCAGAAGCAACCTGCCGCCGCCCGTATATTTCAATTCACGCCCCTCCGCGAGGGGCGACCTTGTTTATCTGCCAAATGATTTGCGGGGACTTATTTCAATTCACGCCCCTCCGCGAGGGGCGACCGGGTAAAAACCGAAGAAAGCATCCATCAAGCAAATTTCAATTCACGCCCCTCCGTGAGGGGCGACAGGAAGAGCATGATGCGTTCACTGCGTTCTTGAAGGCATTTCAATTCACGCCCCTCCGCGAGGGGCGACCACAGAAATCAATCATATCGGGCTAACGTGCGATTTCAATTCACGCCCCTCCGCGAGGGGCGACCGAGGTATCCGCCCATGAAGAAAGAGCCTGACGGTATTTCAATTCACGCCCCTCCGCGAGGGGCGACGCGCACCATCTCCGAAGGCCGAATGCTGGAGGTTATTTCAATTCACGCCCCTCCGCGAGGGGCGACATTGATCAGATTGTCTGTCTTGCCGCGCAGAAAAGTATTTCAATTCACGCCCCTCCGCGAGGGGCGACGGCGCGATCGTGGCGGCTGCCGGCGACCTGGAGATTTCAATTCACGCCCCTCCGCGAGGGGCGACAAGGTGTCGTTCGCGCAGCCCAACAAGCGCGAATTTCAATTCACGCCCCTCCGCGAGGGGCGACGGTCGCCGCGCTCACAGAAGATGGCGATGAGCTATTTCAATTCACGCCCCTCCGCGAGGGGCGACACGGAAAAGCAGGAATACCCGTTGGCACAGTTATTTCAATTCACGCCCCTCCGCGAGGGGCGACGAAGAGCGCAAGGCGTACACTCTGGCGCACAACAAATTTCAATTCACGCCCCTCCGCGAGGGGCGACAAGATGACTGTATACGCAACCGTCTTTTTCAAGGCATTTCAATTCACGCCCCTCCGCGAGGGGCGACGCAACCCGCTGGCTCGCAGAGCTTTGATGCTCCATTTCAATTCACGCCCCTCCGCGAGGGGCGACGCGAAAAGGGATGGGGAAAAAAAAGAGCATATAGTATTTCAATTCACGCCCCTCCGCGAGGGGCGACTTGCGAAGAACGAGGTTCTGGCAACCGGCAAGATATTTCAATTCACGCCCCTCCGCGAGGGGCGACGTCTCAATTTCGGCGATGTCGTTCTCGCCAAACAATTTCAATTCACGCCCCTCCGCGAGGGGCGACCACAGCGACGCAATCAACGACATCAAGGCGGAGCATTTCAATTCACGCCCCTCCGCGAGGGGCGACCGCACGGGGGTGGATTTAACCCTGATGCACTTTATTTCAATTCACGCCCCTCCGCGAGGGGCGACGAGGTAGCAACCTACATCAGCGTAGAGCGCGAGGATTTCAATTCACGCCCCTCCGCGAGGGGCGACGCCCGCGACCTGATAATCAGTTCTTCTTCATCGATTTCAATTCACGCCCCTCCGCGAGGGGCGACGGCAAAAGATATGCAATTTCTGCAAATCTTTTGTTCAACCCTTACAAATCAGCATGGCTTAACAATAGTGCCACGCAATTTGTCGAGATTATTTTGGTGATATTTCATAGAATCATCGTTTGAATTTTGACATCACGCCGCGCGAGACGGTCGGCCATTCATGTATGATTCACATGCACTGAAAAGAGTGTTTTCAGCTTCCGCTATAACATCAGCAGTTCTCCAGCTTCAATGCGCGCAGTGCAACCAAGAACATCAATGCGCTCCTTGTAACTGTTGCCAAGGCGATAGAAGCGAACGGAGTCATGTTCTGCATCAATTGTCGCTGCCAATTGCGCCTTGAGTGCCGTCAGCTGTGCTGCATCAAGCAGGACTTCAAATACAGAGTTCTGAACACGCCGTCCATAGCGTTCGCAGAGTTTCGCTACACACCTAAGCCGCGCTGCTCCCGCTTCGGTTGCTGTATTCACATCATAAGTAACAACAACCAACATTTTTTCACCTCCAGACAAACGGCGGATAGCAATCAAGATCCCCGCGCAAGACACGCGCCAGCATCATGGCCTGTACATAAGCAATCAGCCCAACTTGGATTTTTTCTCCGAGATACGGATGCGTGATTTCTTCCTGCTTTCGGTCACGCCATGCGGTAAGTACCGTTTTGCGCCCGCGCTCGTTCAGCATAACAGCCAGCGAATCGTACTCAAAGTCCTTATCCGTCAGCTGACGTTTGTTGAACAGCGACAGCGCCAGCCGGTCGCACAGCGGCGCTCGGAACTCTTCCAGCAAGTCCAGCGCCAGCGACGGCCGTCCCGGTCGAAGCGTGTGCAGCCATCCAGCCGCTGGATCTAAGCCTACCGTTTCAAGGGCCGCTTGAATGTCCCGCGTTTGCAGCGTGTACATAAACGACAGGACTGCATTCACTTCATTGCGCGGCGGTCGTCTGCTGCGCTCCACAAACTGGAAGGGGCATTGTGGGGAAATCATGTCGTCAAAATGCGCAAAGTAGCATTTTGCGGCGGCTCCTTCGATGCCGCGCATTTGGTCAACACCTGCGCATGTCTCCAGCTGTGCTGCATACTGGCTAATAGACTGGCAGGCTGCTCGAAGACGCTCTGCTGTTGCCGCATCCTGCGTCCGTGCCGTGCGCATCAATACATTTTTCTCGTTGAGCAGCTTGCCCACCAGGAGGTTCTGCACGAATTTCATGCGGAAGTCATCATCATCCAGCGCTTGATACTGCTTTTTTCTCAGCAGCACATTGCCGCTGACCGGCCCGCAAATGCGGCTGTAAAAGCGTCCATTCGACGATAGGAACGTCAGCGTAATCCCGTGCTCAGCGCAGAAACCAATCAGCGGTGTGGAGACTGTCATTTCCCCAAAGCACACGATTCCGTCCAGCATCACAGCCGGTACACTTGCTTTCTCTTCGCCGCCAATTTTCACGCAGATATTCTCGTTGCGGCAGAAAAGGTAGCTGTCTGGCGTTGTCACATAGAGGGTTTCCAGTAATTTTTTCATTCCGTCTCCACCCTCTCTGCTTCAAGAAGAAGCGCCTTGCAATATTCCTTCGCGGATGTTTTTACCTTCGGCATACAGTATTCCTGCATCGAGCAACGTTTGCATTTCGGGCCGTAAACTGCCGACGGAATCAGCATTTCGCGGCGGACTTTCCAGAGTTTCTGCACAGTCTGCCGTACCTGTTCACGCAGCGCTTCATCAAGTTCCACATCCACTCTGCGATGCGCGGTAATGTAGAACAGCGCACCTGCCGGGATCGTCGTGTGATACATTTCCTCTAAGCACATCGCCTCCGCGCAAAGCTGAATCTTGTATTCTGATTCATCGCGTATCTTCCCATGCTTGTACTCCACCGGCAGCAGCCGCACCGGGAAATCCACTGCGGGAATCGTGCAGCCGTTTTCATCCCGCACCGCTTCAATGCAGTCGCATTTTCCGCTGATTTGCATTTTGTCCGAAAAGACACTGTTCTCGTAGAGCTTCACGAAATCGCCGCGCCGCTCCACGCGCTGTGTATGAACCCGTTCATGCTCGGCGCGACCTTTCGCCGTCTCGACATTTTCTACCCATACACGTTCATTCAGCAGCAGCGCGGCGCGCCGCAGACAGTAATCTGCCTGCGACAGCCACGATAACGGAAGATACTCCTGCTCGTCATCCACGGGTAAACCAGCTTTCTCCCTGCGGCAGTTCATCCCAGACAATTTCCCCATAAGGATTGCTCAAAAAGCCCATCCGTACCCCCGCAGGCACCTTATCCAGCGCCACCTTTGCTTCATAGTCACGATAATTGCGGGGGAAATCCATCTTCTTCTGCACCGTCACCAGTTCAAAGAGTTTATGCGCCGGTGCACAGCCCAATTTGGCTTGACGTGCGCGCTGTTCAGGATTCGTATCCGTTCCTTCGTGCTTGAAGATGATGAGCGGAGAAACAACCTCCATTTCGCCCTTGCTCGCCGAACGGTCATGCTCATACATGTTGAGAATCGCCTCAAACAGCGCCTTCATATCAGCTTCATCGAATCCCGTTTCCGCTGCAAGATTCGCGCTGATGAAGCCACGCACCTCATACAGACCAAAGGGGATAATCTGCTTGCGTCCCATCGTGCGCAGCTTATCTTCAGACGCTTCCTGTTCCGCTTTCTCATATTCCTCGTAGGATTTGTCATTTCCGCCCAATGCCGCCGCCATGCGCGTGATGGATATGTCCAGCGGCAGTACCGAATCCAAACTCTTGCCGAAAGCAAGTTGAACAGGACCGCGGACTTGCCCCGCATTGGGGCCAGTAGACATCACAGCCCCAAAGGTGCGCACATCATAGAAGAGTTCGCACGCCTTTCTGCGCGCCGCATAAACCGGATTTTTTTCTTTCGCACCTTCAATCCCTGCTTCGCGCTTTGCCAGCGCAATCTGCTTATTCAGATTCACCGCCTTCTGCACGAAAATCCCCATGCCCGGCACGCCCGGATAAGCAATCTCAATATAGTTGCGAATGCGGCGTTTTGTGGCCACGTCGGTGATAAATCCCTGCATGGTCTGCGGGTCAATCCGGGGCATGTTGCCCATATCCGGGTCGCCGTTCGGGTTGGCATTGGTGCAAGCAACATAGTACATAAATTCGTAACGGTTCTGCAGTGCCATTTTCTTATTCCTCCTCGTCCGTTTCTGCCGCAGCTTTCTGTTCTTTCTTCAATTTCCACAGTTCATTGCGTTTCCGGTTCAATTCCGCCGTCATCTGGCGATACCCCAGCGCAAAGTAAGCCTGCTGCTCCAAGTTCAGCATGGTGGGGATTTCCCCAATGTCACAAGTCACCTTATCCAGCATTTCCAGATACATCTTCAGATAGTCGCCCTTGATTTTGTCCTGGTGCGGTACGGAGAGAATTGACAGCTGCCCCAGCACCAGTGCCGGCATCTGACAAGCAGATGCATAGTAGCGCTGTACAATACCTGCCTGAACATCTCTCATTGCAAACTGCTGCATACTCGCATACACGGCGACCCACGCGCCGCAGCGGTACGCAACATTCGTATTTTCCGCCTGATACATAGCTTCTATCACGCCTTCCTTTCGATTGTTTTTCCGAATCAGCCATACTTTCAGCCATTGGCAGCACATTGCATCGGGCACGGGCGCATGTTTATCTTCTTCGCTGGCACTGGCCATTTGATTGCGAATGTATCGCAGCGCACGAACCGCCACGGAATCCGGCAGCATACTGTCCGTCAAGATTGCGTGCAGCACCGCTGGCGTAATTCCTGAAAGTTCCTTGTCCATCCGCTTGAAAACGTTCTTTTCGCTCTTTTGCCGCGGCATCAGACGAATCATCATTGCTTTCAGCGAATTAATTTTTGTGAATCCCGTTCCACCGAGATCGACCATTTGCAAGTCATTTCGCCATTGCTGGATGCTCTCCTCCAGTTCGCCGTAATTCCCGTGGTCGTAGCTGCGAACCATGACACGCCCTGTAACGCCGGACAGCAGGAGAATGTAATACTGCGTGCTGGCTGGAATCGCGGTTGTCGCTGCTCCGCTTTCAATGCTCTCGATGCGTTTGGCTGCAATATCGCGTTTAGCATCAGGATTTGACGGTGCTTCTACCGTTTCATCAAATTCTTCATCGTCGTCGTATCCATCATCATCTTCCGTCTGCTGTTCTGTTTCCTGATTCTTAGGATCGCCATCCAGTGCTTGCTGCATCGGGTCGCATTCCGCAGGAACATAGCAGTCAAACCAATGGACAAAGCGCATTCCCGCCAACGTTGGCGAAAGCGTTTCGCTTGACATGAGATGGTCAAGTGCCGCTTTCACCGCGTCAATTGATTCCGCAGAAACAGGCGCATTCGCCGATTGCTTTAGCCCGTACGAGCAAAATGCTGGCTTGTCAAAGCAAAACAGCGCATCACCGCGTCCATGTCCGCCAACTTGCAAAAGTCCCTTAATTGGCGGCAGGGTAGCAACCGGCATCGTTTTTTCTCCAGTAATCAGGCACAAGCTTTCTGCCGCGCCATGCTGCGCGAACTGCTGACGAAACTCCCGCCACCATTCCTGCACCTCCGGAATTTCGACAATAGGTGTTCCTGCAATTTCAAATGAAACGCGGTCTGATGGCTTCAGCTTCAGCCGCAGCAGTTCCTGCCGTACCTGTTCGCAGGAGGTTTCGTCCTCCAGCAAATGCACGCAAACTGACAATTCCGGTACTTTCTGCGCTGCCTGCTGAAGAGAAGCAAGAAAGTATCGATGCTTGAGCGTGTTGTCTTTCGGCTTTTTGCCTTCCTCTCTTTGCTCAACTTTGCTTTCCGGCGTATCTTTCCAGAAAACAACCTCGTATTTTTCTACCAGCACATTGCACTTGTCTTTGCCATTCGCCAAGCTGCCAATGTCGGGGCAAAAGTATTCATCCTCGCCGTCCTGCCTCACGCCAAGGAACGTGCTATTCGCGCCAAGGCAAACCCATGCCTTTACCGTCTTTTTCACCATGCCCGGAGGCGGCAGCAGCTGGTAACGCATGGCATAATCGTACAGCGGTCTCAGCATATCGCATCCCCCTTCAGGACTTCCGGGCTATCATAGGGCGGCACTTCAATGACGCCCTGCTTCATCACCGCATGATACAGGGACAGCCTTGTCCGCGTTTTCTTGCGAACCTCCGCGTCATGCAGGTCAAAAATGTCGTACACCATCAAGCCCAAATCCATGTCTTGCTGAATCGGCTTTTCGTTCGGGTCACTTTCAGAAAAGTACGCGACGCATTCCCTTAAGCCGAGCGCAGGCTGGCAAAAGCACTTGCCACCTTTAATTCGCCGTTCAGCCTGTGCATACAGCTGCTCCACCGTACCATGATAATCCGGCCGCGGCACAATCTGCGCGGTAATGCGGTAGCGGACATCATACAGGAAAACCGTTTGCCGCTGTGTCCGCTCATCCTCTGCGCTGATTGGTTCCATATTATTTCCCAATATGGACTTCACTTCGTTGCGCCTGACGCTGATATAGCGGATAGGTTTCAGCACTTCAATTTTTGTCACCATCCAAAAAAATTCTGTCCTTTTGCTGTAAATGCTTGACAGTATGCCTCGTGCTGCTGATGGTGTTGGGACTGCCTGCGAAAGCCTTTCTACTTTCGTTGTCGGCGAAGTGAAGCACGCCAAGTCACCCCAAACGGTCACTGAAATCTCCATGATTTTTCATCACCTCCATGTTCTTCTCTCTGCCAAATCAGCAGAGAGGATAGCATTATCTTTGTACTATTTCAATTCTCAGCTTGTTACCCTATCAGTGTTTCAAGCTGTCAGTACAAATATAATATAATTCGCATGAATTGTCAATAGCAAATCTGGTATATAAGAATTTTTTCACCACATACAGTCATCATTTTTCAACTGCATCCCCGTATCCATATGATAATCCTCCTTCCTGCGAAGCACCCAATAACCGGATGGCTGCCTGCTCTCATTCCGCTTTCCCGCAAAATACAGCTGCTCTGCGTAACGGCTGAAGTCATCATTCGCATATGCAGTCACGCACAGCTTTGCAGCTTCATGCATCCACTTCGCCGTCACGCCGTTTTCCAAGGCTTCTTCCTTCAGCTTCTCAAACAGCTTGTTTTCAGGTTCATATGGCACAAGCACCTGCACGCCATCATTCTTGATGATGCGATAGTGTTTCTCAGCTCCTGCATAATCCTGGTTTTGGACGGCCTCGCTCAGTTCCTTCTTCCCTTTCAACTTCCAAAAGAGCTTCTGATAGTAGCGCTGAATGTCGCTCGGATTCATCAAGTCAATCGGTTTCTCAATATGCAATGCACTAACCAGCGTTGCCGCCTTGTTATACCAATTATCTGGATACAAATTGTCTTCATCCGGAAGGAACACAAGCACTTGCCCGCCTTCGGGATGGCGACCGTTTCGATTGCATCTTCCCGCCGCCTGAATGATTGATTCCAGCGGGGCCAGCGCGCGGAAAACGCTGTCAAAGTCCAAATCCACCCCCGCTTCGATGCACTGCGTCGCAACCACACGGCAAGGCAAGCCGTCGCGCAGCCGCTTTTTGACTTGCTCTATCACGACGCGCCGATGTGCCGGACACAATTCCGTCGTGATGTAGAATACTGATTCCGTCTCACATAGCAATTTCAGCGCATCGAACAGCTTCTTCGCGTGCTTTTTCATGTTCACAATGGTGCAGCTGCTCCGCTGTGCCGCCATTTTCTGCGCAATTTCTTCCCACGAGATTCTCTCATTCGGCAAAACTCGCCATGTCACCTGAACACGGCGAAGTTGCTGATACATATCGGCATGGTTCGGACAAATCTCCGTAGCATGCCAAGTAAGATTAGGGATTGATTGATAATCCGGCTGTGTCGCCGTAGAAAAGAGCATCGTCACATTTTTCTTCGGCAGATTGCAAAGCGCCTGAATGGTTTTGAGCGTCGCAGGAAACAATTCTGCAGACAAGCTCTGCGCTTCATCGAAAATGATTACAGAATTTGCCAACCGATGCAGTTTCCGAAGATTCGGGGCTTTTGCCGCAAACAGCCCCTCGAAAAATCGCACGGATGTGGTCACAATGACTGGCATATCCCAGCGCTGCGCAAACTTTCGCTGCTCTTCTGTCAGCTGCCGTTGGCTATGATCTTCCAGCAAAACGTCATCCCCAAGGATTTTCCGATATTCAATTGCATTCTGTTCCGTCAGCGTAATAAACGGCAGCACAATGATGATTCGCTGCTGACCGTTCTTGCGGCATTGGCGCAGCGCAAAATGCAGCAAGGCCAGCGTTTTTCCTGTGCCAGTAGGCGCTGTCAGGGTGTAAATCCCCGGCGCATGATCCCCCGCCCTGCCGCACGTTTCAAACAACTCATTCCGCAGTGCATTGAGTTTTTTATCAGCCGTTGAGTTTCTTGCTAATTCCGCCCGATGCGCATTTAAGCGCTCCAGCCAGTTTTCCGCATCACATTTCGGCGGCTCCGGGATGATTTCCCCATCCTCTTCCGCTGATGCGGTGTAATCTGCATCCACCAAGCAAGAAAGCAGCATTCGCGACCAAAGCATCCGTTCTTCTTCCCCAAGCGTCATGATCTTAGGTTCAGGACATTCCCACTGCGGAAGTTCTTCATGAAATATCTCCGCAAGCACACGGTAATTTTCTTTTCCTGTTAATGCAACCTCCTTTCCATCATTGCCTTCCAACCACTTTTGCTCTGTCATGCATTCACGCAGCGAATACTTCAGCTGGTCGTAGCAGAGCAGCGTTCCATGATGTGCATTGATTGCCTCTAAAATGGGCGCGTAATTGGTACTTGCAATCTCCTTACTTGTGCATTTATGTGTAGCAATCAGAAACCACCGCAAAAACGCAGCGCTCACCCTTGCATGGTCTACTCTGGATGCGTTTCCTTCCAAAACATCTTGGAATTTATCTGTGAGCTTGCCAGCATCATGAACCGTTCCGGCCATTTCCGCTTCTTTTTCCATGCCCAGTTGTCTTCCATACTCTTTGCTCAATTCTCCCACCGCGCAAAGATGTTCCTTCACCTCCACCTGCTTGCGTCCGGGACGCTTTGACTTTGCGTACCACTTCTTCATAGTATCTCTCCATCTTCATATTAAATTTGAACGGTTGAACTTCATATTTAGTGTACATAAGTTCCTCTATTTTGTCAATACTCTCAATGGTAAAATTTTAAGGCAACACCGCACAAATGAGGTACCGGTCACTGGCACCATATCCCCCCGATATATTCACCAATTTCCCTACAAATCAATCCGAGTAATAGCAAAAGGCTCTGCCGTTCTTCCTTCACGGAAGTCAGCAGAGCCTTTTGCATCCTATAAAGTTATATTCCAGCACCCGCAAGCCATTCGCGCCATCCGACACATCAGAATAGCACGAACGCCGCGGCTGCTATCATCTTGCTACCAAACAGGCAATCCTGTTTTGAAAAAGTGCGTGTTTTCAAGGTTTTGCAGCCCTTCACATCCACTTTTTCGTTATTCCCACTCGCTCCCAGAAACCGTGACCTAAACGATTTTGTATAGATGGTTTGGCTCCGATTATCAGGATTGCTTAGATTATCCAAGAATTACGGTGTATCATAATTCCTGTTGTCATTTTGTTGTCACGAGTGATAGATCGGTGCAAAAGCAATCCGTATGGAGATTACAGTGCAGCGTTCTTTAAATTGCAATACTGCTTTTCAAAATTTACACGCAATATTTTTAAAAAGCGTGCAAAACATATTGATTTTCGTAGGTTTTGGCATTATAATATCAACGTGCATATTGCAAATATTGCGTGCAGAAAGTAGGTGACAGTTTGGGCAAGTACGATATCCTCAACGAAGTCTTTGATACCGTTGGAGAAATTGCAAAGAAATCGGATTTTATTTCGGCCGGACTCAAAGGCCAAGATATATATGCGCTTTGTAAACAGGGATATCTCGAGCGCGTGAAAAGAGGATATTACAAGTTGGCTGTTGGGGACGAGCCCAAAGAAGAACTTATCCTTTCGAAACTGATGACGCACGGGCTCATCTGCGTTGAATCAGCTCTGTTCTACTACGGCTATAGCGACTTTGCGCCCAGAGAATGGTCGATTGCCGTCCCACGCTCTTATTCCAGAACGGTGAAGGCGATTCAGACGGAAGTGCCGGTGAAAGCGTATTATGTGCAGAATCCGATGTATCACCTGGGGGAAACAACTGGCACCTTCAATGGCGTAACACTTCCAGTCTATGACCGTGAACGCACCGTCTGCGACTGCTTCAAGTACCGCACGAAGCTGGATAACGAGATATTCAACAAAGCAGTCAATGCTTATGTGGCGGATGAAAAGAAAAACCTTGCCAACCTTTCCAAATACGCAAAGGAAATGGGTGTTTATAAGAAAATGATGAGTGTGATGGAGGTGCTGCTGAATGGCTGACGTGGCTGCATCCGTGCTTGCACGGCTCAAAAACAAAGCTGCGCAAAGCGGCAGAAGCTATCAGCTCTGCTTGCAGCTTTTCTGCCAGGAAGAGTTCTTGCGCCGTCTGGAAAAGTCAAAATATGCAGAAAATCTGGTTCTTAAAGGCGGACTGTTCCTCTATTCTCTCACGAATTTTGATAGCCGTGTTACGGCTGATGTGGATTTCCTGCTCAGAAAGATGCCAAATACACCGAAACAGCTTCAAGCGATATTGGAGGAGATCATTGCAACCGAAACAGGCAACGATTTTATCACATTTGAAATCAAAAATGTGGCTCCCATTGCTGTGGCAAAGAAGTACGCCGGTATTGGTGCCTCCCTCGTAGCAAGGATAAAGAACACAAAAACACCCTTTGGCATTGATTTCGGCGTAGGAGATGTCATCGTGCCCAGGCAGGAAAAGAGGAAGATACCGACACAGCTTGATGGTTTTGAAGCGCCGACGGTCAACACATATTCGCTGGAAACGACTGTTGCTGAGAAGCTGGATGCGATCCTCAGCCTGATGGAGTTTTCCAGTCGGATGAAGGATTATTCTGCTATTCATAAGCTGGTTATCAAAGATGTTGTGGCATATAGCAATCGTAAGATTAAGGCAACTAAAGCTGTCGTAAAATAAGACTTACATAGAAAGGAAGTGTCTTCTATGAAACAGTTTCTTTACTTGGATACAGATATCGTTAACTCAATTATTGCACAAAGTGAAAAAGGCATTATTACAGGCTTCTCTACTGAAGAAGAGAATGGCGAGCAGAAATCCACAAACAAGTCAATCTCCGGCAATCTCGAAGGTGACGCTGGAGGAAAACTATTAAAAGTTTTTAATGCAGAGCTTAAACTTGATATCCGAGGAGGCATTGGCACGGAAAAGGAAGTACATTCGGCATCTCGAGAGATTATAACCAAAATACTTCACGATGCAGCATTCGACATTGCGTATGATAGTATTACCCCTGTATGTTTGACTTCTAATGGGCAGGATCAAGATGATTATGGTGCATATGTTGAGCTGACAAGAGTTTTCGATGTCGTTGATTTTGATTATCTGGAGAGAATTTTTTCAAAAGGCGGTCTGATTGAGTATTTAAAGAAAACAGAGAAAGAGAAAATTGAAACCACCGCATCCGTTGCAACAGAAAGTCTTAATCGTTCACAACAAAGATCAAATAGCAACGCAATCCGAGCCAAGATTAAAGAAGCAGTTGCTGCCAGCTGGAAACAGTATGATGGAATCAAAGAGATAATCGATATGATTCGCCAGATTATTCCTTATAACCGAATGCTGATTTCTTCGGATGGGTACCTTATCCCTTTGGATGATCGTTATTTCCGTATTGATGCACAGAACTTAGGATTCAAATATGGTGGTGAAATCACTTGCGTTGGGATGATTACAAATATTATCGGCGAAGATACCGATCCCAATGATTCGCAGAACATATTTGCTACACTACAATTTAGCGTAAATGAAGTTTTACGACAACTTCTACCAACAAAAGAAAGAAACCTGTGCGTAATCCATCCTATTGCTGTCTACTATGGAAACTAACCTGTGTAGCTATAACGCGCTAACGGGTCTTAGGGGGGCCTAACAAGATTTTACCGTTTTGCTCCGCGGAAGTAAAAATGGTCTGCTCACTTAGATGGCACAGAAAAAAACGGCGGCAGGGG
>OHHU01001011.1_pt1 | contig 13990 bp, 10 predicted proteins | sample 1568151 | NCBI WGS metagenome assembly OHHU01 (sample SAMEA3879572, study PRJEB24766) | human gut metagenome | biome: human-associated habitat; feature: feces | place: USA | collected 1985/1987 | reverse complement strand
CTTCCGCATGAGTGATTTTGCCGTCCGCAGCTTCATAAAGCTTGAACTGTTCGGTATGGCCGAAATGCTGAAAGATTTGACCGTTTTCATAGGTAACTGCAATTTTCATAATGGAATCTCCTTTGCAAGTTTTGCCTGATTTTTCCATGTTGGCTCTCTGCATCCGACAGCAACGGCCGCAGTGAGCTGCCTCCTGTCCTCCGCAGATGCGGTAGTTTCCCCCGGTGATGTGCAGCGGTTTCCCGTGGACAAGGCACGCTGCGATTTTGCGTCGTGCGCTTTCGTAAATCTCCTGCACGGTAGAGCGGGAAATATCCATCTGCGCGGCACACCGTTCGTGGGTTTGCTGCTCCAAGTCAACTAGCCGAATGACCTCGTACTCGTCCAGCGTCAGCAGAATCGGCTCGACATCCTCACCCCCGTTGGGGCAGAATTCATCGACTTGTGGTACATCACAAATCCGACGGCACCGTGGCGGTCTTGGCATGGGCACATCCTCCTTTGTTTCCGGCATATACCGATTATAGCACTTTAGACAGGAAAAATCAATATTCTTTTCAAAAACCGCTACATTTTCCGTCTTCATATGTGTGCTGGCTGATATTCGGAGTCGAAGGCTACATATAAGCCATTGCAAACGGAGCAGATATAGTAAGCGTAAGCAACAAATTAGGGCATAGCAGCCCGGATATTACCTTACAAGTATATACCCATGCAAACGAAGAAGCACAGAGAAAAGCAAATGCGCTGCTGGCTGAACAGCTTTACAAGAAAGCATAGAGTGGCCAAGCGTGAAGCCCTGCGGTATTTCCGTGGGGCTTTTGCTTTAGGTATATGGTGCTATATGCCTACCGCAAGAGTAGGCTTTTCTAAAAGAGCCAATCAAAAACAGGGTGTGACCAAAAATCTACGCTTTTGACCATGAAATGACCGTGCCATTGGTCACATTTTGCACGTGTATATCGTTTCATAGCGTGGAATATCGTGGCATATCGTTTTATATCGTGTGATTTTTAAGGGTGTGACCAAAGTGACCAAGAAAAAATAGATAAGAGAGATATAAATTATTTTCCTGCTGCTTTCAATAAATTCTCGCTGTGTTGGTTTTTTGTTGGGTTTTTCGTGAATATAGGCAAAAGAAAAAGCCTGTAAACAGGCGGAAAACCGCTTGAATACAGGCTTTTGGGAAACAGGGTAATTATCTCTTGCTGAACTGCGGAGCGCGACGGGCTGCTTTCAGACCGTACTGCGCGAGTTTTTGAGCTGTTTTCCCTTGATACTCCGGGCTTTTCCGGCTTTCTGCCTCTCAGTTATCCGGTGTGCGGACCATAAAAAACGGCCTTTTTTCATTCAGCAATAGCCTGATGAAACGCACCATTTACTACCCCAAACAGCTCCTCTGGTTTATTGTACTTCACTTTTGCATAGATGTCCATAGTTGTTTTGCTGTTTTCGTGTCCGGCAAGGTATTGGACGGTCTTTGGATCAACACCAGCATAGAGAAGATTGGTAATGTAAGTGTGCCGCAGCTGATGCGGGGTTACATCAAAGTCCAGCGTATATCTGATTTTGGGTTGATTTTTCTGGGTCATGCCCAGCGTTGGGGTAACCGTGTATTTGATGCTCTGCCCATTCACATACTTATAATAGTTCCGGGGCTTAGTGGAGCGGACAACGACATACTGCCACACTCTTTGAAACTGCGAAGCAGCCAGTGGCTCTCCTTTGCTGTCAGCGATCACATAATCTGATATGGAATTTTCTTTCGTTTCTCTCAGACAATCCACCAAACACTTCGGTATCGGAATATCCCTTTTTGCCGCCGGAGTCTTTAGCACCGTAGAAACCACAGGTCTGTTATGCTCTGACCTCCATGCTCTCCGTACAGATATATACGGAGTAGGTGCGTCCAGGAATACACAATCCCATTGCAGTCCAAGTGCCTCCTCCCGGCGAAGCCCGGAATACAAGCAAATCATAATGAACAGATAAGGTGGCAGCTCCTTGACTGTATCCAACAGCACCTCAACCTGCTGGTCGGTCAATGCGTCTTTCTTCTTCGTAGGCTTTCCGCCCTTTGCAGATATTCCTACACAGGGGTTATAGCTAATCAGCTCACTGCGCTCTGCCGAGTAAAAAATACATTTGATGAGCATATTTACCGTGTTGTATAAGCCTTCCGATTTTTTTGTCAGCGGCACAAGCGCCAGACGAATATCATCTGCGGTTACTTCCTCCATATACATATCACCCAAAGGCTTAATGATATAATTCCTCATGTCAGAGGTATATCCCTTCATCGTAGCTGAAGATACCTTGGCTGATTGCATCAGCAGCCATTTCTCACAATATTCAGCAACTGTCGGATGCTTCCGGCGGAAAAGGATCTCCTCGACCTGCTTCTTTGCTGCCAGCTGTTTTTCATACAGTTCTTCACAAGTGGTCGCATACAAGCTGACCTGCTTGCCATCCGCATCCTGAATCCGTGTTCTGTAATATAAGATTCCTTTTCTCGTAACAGTTCCGTACTGCGGAACACTTCTATTTTTCTTTGCCATATAGATTTTCCTTTCTTGATAATGAGCGTTTACAACTTACACCCTCGTTTTATCAGAAAGCATGAATTTAATCAAAGATACGGATTGGGGAAAACAAAGAGCGAGACATCCTTGCCTCGCTCTTACTGCTTATGATATTTCATTACTTCTGTGCTTTAGGACCGAACACCATCCCACTGTGCAAATGCGCCGCCCATACTTTTAACCAGCTCGTCAGGTCGATTGTATTTGACCTTTGCATAGATGTCCATTGTAATCTTGCTGCTCTCATGACCTGCCAGATATTGAACCGTTTTGGGGTCTACCGATGAATGGATCAGGTTCGTGATATATGTATGCCGCAGCTGATGGGGTGTTACCTCAAAGTCCAGGCTGTAAACCACTTTCCCATTGTGAGCGGCCTTTTCTCCCAAAGCAGGAGTAACCGTATGCTGCACACGCTTTCCATCTTCGTATCGGTAATATACCCGCTCCTTTGTTGTTCTGGTAACGATATACTGCCAGAGCCGCTTAAACTGCGTGTAAGACAGCGGTTCGCCATCACGATTTGGAACAACATACTCCGAAGTGGAATTTGCCTTTGCTTCTCTCAGGCAGTCTGCCAAGCAGATGGGGAGAGGAATGTTTCTCTCCGCCGCCTTTGTTTTCAATTCATCAAGAATGACCGGTCGGTTGCTTTCTGTGTGCCATGCCCTTCGTACTGTCAGGTATGGGGTATCCGTATCCAGATATACAGAATCCCATTGCAGGGCGAGGATTTCTTCTCTCCGCAATCCTGCGTACAGACCAAGCATCACAAATACATACGGCGGAAGTCCTTGAATGGCATCCAGTAAGCGGGCTGCCTGCTCATCTGTCAGAGCTTCTTTTTCTTTCTGCGGAACTCCTCCGCCTTTTGAGGTCAGATAAACTGTTGGGTTTTTATCAACGACCCTGCTTTCCTTTGCTGCCCGGAAAATAGATTTGTAAAGGACAACCACCGATTTATAAACCGAAGCCGATTTTTTGGAAACAGGAACGAGGGCAAGCTGGATGTCATCCAAAGTCACATCCGCCATCCGCATATCTCCTAATTCTTTGATAATGTGCCTTCTGACCTTGGATGTATAGTCGGTCATTGTGGTAGCCCGCACATGAACCGACTGCATCAACAGCCATTTCTCACAGTATTCTGCAACGGTGGGAGACTTTCGACAGAATGTATCATTGTCGATCTGCTCCAACGCATTCAGTTCCTTATCATATAATTCTTCAGGTGTCCTTGCATAAAGGGCCACCAATTTTCCATCTGCATCCTGAACTCTTGTCCTGTAATAGTCAAGACCGTTCAGCGTAACTATACCGTATTGTGGAATCGCTCGTTTTCTATTTGCCAATTCCGCCACCTCCTAAAAAGATCTCCAGCGCTGTACCTTTGTTTTATCAAACATCTCTGATTCCATCAAGGATACGGACCGGCTCACGATCTTCCGCGAGGCTTACGGTAAGTTGCGCTTCTCTCAACAGGCTTTGCCCGATGCGTACATTTTGCGATATACTCCTGGAGACCCGCCGCAGTAAAATACACACAGCCATTCTGAACATACTGCACATAAGAGATCAAGCCGTTGTTACGGGCGGCATCCAGCGTTGCTATGCTGATTCCTAAGATTTCAGCAGCCTCTTTTCGTGTAATGAGTTTTTCCATAGACCATATTCCCTCCAATCTGTCAAGGTTATCATCGTGCTTTCAAAATCACATGAATGCGCTGGCAGCCGAAACTGCCAGCGCATGGTATCTGACTTTGAATAGAAAAACGACCAACTAAGAAAGTAATCGCTTCCTATTTTAATATGACTCAATTCTCGTCACATTTGCCACGCAACCCTGACGATGGGAACATAGCAGGTCTCCGCTGGCGCGGTTGTCATAACTCCGCAGCGTCGTTTTACTCGTGCGCCGCAGGGTTCCCCCCAAGTCTTTAGGAGGCCGTGAGGAAGTATCTTTAAGCCCCCGTGCAGTCCTCGCGCCGGATCTGCCACCATCCGTTTTGTGAAATCGTAGATCGCTCCGAAGCAGCTTTGTTCATCACCTCCCTGGCTACTCCATCTTCGCGGCGTTCCACACTCGCTCGTACACGGGTTATGTACCTGTTATGCTGTCTATGAAATTGTCAAAGTGCTATTGAAGGGGGAAAACTTGTCCTTCTATTAACTCTGACAAAAAAAGCAAAAAACAGGCGCTTCAAACGAAACTTTATCAAAAATATTTTGCCAACTGTTTCAAACCGCGCCGGATGCTGTCCCGGACACGGCTTGGGTCTACACCCTCTGCTGCGGCGATCTCTCCTACTCTCATACCCAGATAATACCGGGCATAAATCCGCTTGGCCTGCTTCTCCGGCAGAGCCATCACAGCCGCATAAAGCTGCTCCCGCAGCTGCTTTTCCTCCAAGAGTATTTCCGGCGTCTGGGGCTTCATCAGGACCGCATTTTCAATGCCGTTGTCGCTGTCCAGAGAGTAATGCGCCTTATAGCGATACATTCTCCGGTCATAGGCATCTTCTGCACGCTCGGTGGCACGGATTGCCTCCAGCACATCTTCTGTTACTTCTACAAAGTGATCATTTTTGTAAACATCGGGATATAAGTCCCTAAGATTGACTTTCTTCATTATGTACCTCCATTTCGATTCACGGGCGATTGTCGAGTGAATCGAAATGAGGCGGAGATCGGCAGCGATATACTTCGGGAGCTTTCCCGAAAAATCGACAGCAAAAAGCGCCAGCTCCCCGCAATGGGAAACTGGCGCAGCAAAAACACCTATTATTCTGCTGATTTAGATGGAATGATAATACTGATAGATAGTCATACTCTCCCGGAGGAGGAGCAAGGCTTTTTTTAATTGATGCAGCTCATGGCTATTGCGAATGACGAAAATTGACATGGCGGTATCCTCCTATGTACCGCCGTGCCTTACACAATGCTAAAGTCCTCGAAGCAAAAAGAAACGGCGGCCTTGATCTACTCAAAACCGCCGTATCAGCTATGTAGGTTTGCATGGGAAATGATCTGCCTGCCAGCGGTTTTTTTCTTTTCCCCGCTGGGGAGGCAGATGTTTGAATATGGTAGCTCGTTTCATTCCACAAAGAACAGAACTCGCCGAATCAGCTCCGGGATATTGACCGGGGCGGTGATATAGTCATTCACGCCCTCATGCCGGTATTCATATTCCGTGGCAAGGTCGTTGTTTTCGGTGAGGATAAAGAACGGCAGAAGCCGGACAGGGGGATTCTTCATTTGGAACATCCCCGCCACCCGCCGCAGCGTATGAAACAGCTCCATTGCTGTGCCGTCCGGCAGTTCCACATCACACAAGATTAGGTCTATTTCCTTATCCTCAAAAATCCGGCGCTTGGCCTCCCCAATCGAGGGAACCAGAATCAGATCAAAGCCCTTTTGCAGCATAGCCGCCCGCAGCACTTCGGCACTGGTATCTTCCGCATGGACAAAGAGCAGCTTGTGAAAAGTCGGGGCCTTTTCGCCGGATAACTGCCGGTAGGCGTATTCCACCAGCTTATCTTGTAGTAGCAGTCCTTTCATTTTGTCCATGCACAGCGTCGCGCCCCGGCGCATAGCTTCCTGTTCGTAGTCGTCCTTGTCATGACAGGACGCCAGAATAAAAGGCAGCTCCTTGTCTGCGGCCCGCACCTCGTCCAGAAAGTCCATGCCAGAACCATCCGGCAGGTCGAGATCACAGCAGACCACCAGCGGCATTTCCTCTTGGATGGCGGCCCGCGCTTCTTTCAGCGTACAAGCCGTTTTCACCGGGTAGCCCCGGTGCTGTAAGTATATTTTCAGACACCATGTATAGGTGTCGCTGTCGTCGATCAGCAGTATCTTTTTCATGTGTCCTCACCCCCAATATTGATTTACCACAAGCATAAACTACAAATGTTACACAAATGTCCGAGGTGCCTTTGATTTCGACAGAAAAACAGGCTGAATTGTTACAACGCTCGGACATTTCAAAAATTTCTTTGAGAAATGGCGAAAAAAGCGGGGCAGCACATGCCGCCCCGCCGATCCCAAAAGGTCATTCCATTGTCTTAATGCGGTCTACAAGAGATTGCTTATGGCAATAGCGAATGGCTAAAGTCGAATATATCAATGCAATTACTACGAGGACTGCAAAAAATAGAAGCACTTGCAAGAATGGGAAAGTATAATGCAATTTTCCGAACACTCCAACTTGATTAAATATCTGGCATAGAATATAACCTGCTGCTGTGCCGAAAACAAATGTTATTGCCATTGTCCCAAACACATAATACAAACATTCCATTCTCAACATCTTATATAATTGCTTGTTTGATAGACCGATAGATTGCAATACTCCAAATTCTTGTTGTCTGGATACAAGGTTCGTCATCAAGGTATTGCAAAGGTTGATAATACCGAAAATTGCAATAAAAACAATTAACCCGTAGATCGGAATCTGATATCCTGTCATGTGCATTTTTATGGAAGATAGTGCGTCATCAAAGCTATTAAATTGAATATCAGGATTGTCTCCGATTGCATTTAAGACAACATTTTCTGCCGCAGGAAGCTGGTTTACATCTGCATTTATAACAAATTCAGTATTAAAATTCTTCTTCTCTGGATATATCTCGGATAGTACATTTTCCGGGACAAAGAAATATGTTCCGTTGTAGTCCGTATCGCCCATGTCAATAGTTCCGACGACAGATAATTCGATTTTCTTTCCAGAAGCAGATACTATTGTTACCACATCTCCTAAAGCAACACTATAATCTTCCCATGACTTTAGCATACCGGCTGTGTCATCAATTAAGATACCATTTTTCCCGACAAGTTCTTGGTAGCTTATTTCCTCTGATAGTAGGTTATTCGATAAGCTGGAAAATTCATCGTCTGACAATCCTATAATTTCACGGAACGAGGACGGTTCTTTTTTATCTGGAAGTAAAATGTCTGCGGAACATCCCTTTATAGATTTAACATCTGTGATATATGGAGAATCTGTCAAAAGATTCATCATGCTATCGTCCAGCGGATTATCTTTCAAGGAATTGTCGCTATATTCATCGGAAAGTGTAATCAAAAATTCCTTATCACCAAATGACTGCCGGGCCATATCTTCTTCATCAATAGAAGCCAGAAATGTTGCTGCACTCATCAGCAAAATTCCTGAAAATCCCAATGATATTAAAGTCAAAATCACTTTTTTGTGGTTTCGCATAAAACCGATTTTAGCCAAATTTTCAGGAGTTAGTTTTCTCCTTAATTTTTTGGTGTTTAACTTTTCGTTTTCAGTTGTCGTTGATATGCGTACAGCTTCAATGGGAGAAATGCTTGCTGCAATTTTAATCGGCTTGCGAATTGATAGAACAACCGATAATTCAGTCAATATGGAGATAACAACGATAATTGCCAATGTATTAAGCCAATTCCAGCCTTTGGGTACAAGCACATATCCTATTAAGCAGCCAACTACAATCCCTAATGGAATTGAAGTGCGGGATAATTGCCAGCTTTCTCTTTTTACCATGCGTTTAATCTGTTTTTGGGTCATGCCAATTACCCTTAAACGGCCATATTCTTTGACTTTCCCAACGACTGAAATATAAAATAGGCTGTATATAACGGTGGAACAGGCAATCACAATTAGAATACTAATTGCCGCTACGCCCAGCATATCTCGGCTTGAGTTATCAACACTATCAAAGTAAGACGAACTATAAGCGATCTGTTCTTCTCTGATTCCATAAGGGGTCAAACAGGATTTAATCAAATTTTTCAATTCGTCCTCTTTGAATGATCCGCTTCCCATTATCCGTAGTGTAGCATTATAAGGGATGTGATCTTGAAAATACGATTGCAGAAAAGAATCAGATACCAATACTTGATACCGCCTATTTGCACCATCGTCATGTAAAAGACCGCATACAGTGAAATTTGCGTTTTTCCCATTTTGCAACGGTAATTCGATTTCTTGGTTCAATTCAACAGGACGGCCAATATGTTTCAAATAGGCTTCCGAAACTGCAACTTCATTTTCCTTATCAGGTAAGTTCCCAACAAATTCTGTGGAATACAAATACAGATTATTGCTGTCCCGAAAATTAACATTCAATGTATAATCATCAACACGGAAACTATCAACTAAAGCCTCTGTTCCTACCATTTCAATGTTGGAATCTTGCCTTAAATCATTGATTGTTTCCAAATCCACATCAATAACTGCCGCTTGGTAGCGCCCCTGTAAGAATGTTTTTAATTCATGTGATTTTCCGAATGTATAGAGCGCAAGAACGGTCATAAGGCAGGCAGCAAAAGCAATCGTTACAATAATAAAGATGTTTCTTCGCTTATCTGCTTTAATGCTTCTGTTTGCCAGCTTCTTTGTAATAGCGCTGGTATCATTTTCAAAAGGCCATGTCATAGTCTGCCACCTCCTTATTCCACAATCTTGCCGTCCTCAATGCGGACAATCCGATCTGCAAGGCGGGCAATGTCATCATTGTGGGTAATCATCACTACGGTTTGCCGAAACTCCGCGCTGGTGCGCTTGATCAGCCCCAGCACCTCGGCACTGGTCTTGCTGTCAAGGTTGCCTGTCGGCTCGTCGGCCAGCACGATAGCCGGTTTGGTAATCAGGGCGCGGGCAATCGCCACACGCTGCTGCTGGCCGCCGGAAAGATTGTTCGGCATATTTTTCAGTTTATCTTCCAGCCCCAGCAGGTGAACGATCTCGTCCAAAAACTTCTGATCCACCGTGTCCCCGTCCAGCTCCACCGGCAGGACGATGTTCTCATACACATTCAGGATCGGAACAAGGTTATAGTTCTGGAAGATAAAGCCGATGTTGCGGCGGCGGAAGATGGTGAGCTGTTCGTCGTTCTTCTTTGCCAGTTCTTCGCCTCGGACAATCACTGTTCCGCTGGTGGGAGTGTCCAGCCCGCCCATCATGTGAAGCAGGGTGGACTTGCCGCTGCCGGAGGTTCCCACAACGGCCACAAACTCACCGTCATTTACGGAGAAGTTCACGCCGTCAAGGGCGCGGGTGATATTCGGCTTTGTGCCGTAATACTTTTTCAGATCAATCGTCTGCAAAACGCTCATACTCAAAACTCCTTTCAAGGCTTTCTGCCTGTTGATAAGGTCATTGTAAAACCCAAATGTCCGCGAAATGTTACAGCGGCCAAAAAATTTCATCGAAAATCGGGGTGAAATGTTACAACGCTCGGACATTTCAAAATTATTATTCAACTACCCTTAATCGAGCTACAATACTTGTTTTTCTAAAATAGCGAAACGAAACATGAGGAACTATAATCGCCACAACGCAAATAACAATTCCCTCTAATATCAACGGGAAAATCGTAGGCTGTATTGTAAACAGCCATAAGTCAGGTTGATTAAAGAAAGTAGGAAGAATTGTATTTGCAACAATAAGAGAGAGAGGTAAACCCATTACACAAATCAGAAATGCGTAAAACAATCCCTCCAATACGGTCAATTTGTTAATTTGTTTTTTCGTCATTCCGATGCTCTCTAATGTAGCAAATTCCCGTTGCCGGTTTATAATGCCCGTTATAATGATGTTGGAAAAATTCACAAGCCCGATACTTCCTAATAGAAACCCAATAAGGCCACCTATGATAAAAATAGTTTGTTTTAATCCATTCATAGTTTGTGCCAATGTTTCAGACGATGCGTATTCAACGGTAGGCAAAGAATTGATGTACTCGGTCGCTGGCAAAAAGTGTTCTTTTTCCACATCAAACACATAACTCATTATGGCTGGATTGTTATACAATTCCACAAACATCTCATTACTCATATAGAAAATAGGACAATCGCCGCCAACATCAGTGTAGCCAACATTCTTACCCGGAGATTCTACCAATGAAAAATCAACCACTGCACGCGCAATTACCGAAACCGTTTTATAAGGCAATCCATCTTTGTAAATGGTAACTTCCTGATTGAGCGGACAAAGAAATTCAGGAGATTCATTTGGGTTGATCGCTGAAATTTCTATAACATAGTTTCCACTTTCCAAATATGAGGTTAGTTGCTGTATATCTGTTTCTCCCTCAATGAAATTCAATTTAGGAAGTATTGATTTTTCTACCCCGTAAATATTGCAAAGAGGTCGATAATCAACACCGAGTTTTACTGGATAAGTTCTGCCATCAACCATACCACTTCGTATAAGGTGATTATCTTCTGTGTATTCGTCTAATACTTCCGTGACCAAACTACCATAATCATAAGTAACACTGACATCATCCAAAGTGTTTTTATAAATTCGACTTCCGTTCAGCACAGGAATATTATTTTCAATATCAGATATGATTTCATTACTAACAGAATCATCTTTAAATCGAAAACCTTGCACATTAGAAAATGTGTTTGGGCTTGCCACAACAAAATCAAATGAGGTAACAGAAGATACATATTTTTTAACATCAACACTATTTCCGATTGCGATTGCACTGTTTAGGAGAATAATGCAGAGTATCATGGATAAGACGATAAATATGGTACGCTTTGAATTTCTTCTTAAATTTCTCCATGCCATTTCTGTTATTCTATTCTTAAACGAAAGACGATTCTTGTTGGCACTATGATAATTGTCTTTTTCATAGTATCTGGTTGCCTCAATGGGCGAAATCGTAGCTGCAATTTTGAATGGTTTCTTTATGCTCACCCAAACAGTAATCGCACTAAATATCCCGGCAACGACAAAAATAATAGGATTAAAACTCAAGTTCACAGAAAGATTGTGATACTCGCCTTTCATAAAATTAAGAATCCACGGAAGCATAAGTATTCCTACTATATATCCTAAAATCAACCCAATAGATATACCAATTATAGACAGCCAAAATGCTTGCTTATAAACAATTCGCTTGATTTGCTTCTCCGTTGTTCCGATTGTTCTTAATAAGCCATATTTCTTTATTTCTTGAACAACAGAAATCTCAAAAATATTGCGAATGAGCAAATAGCCCGTTATTACAAAAATCATAATAAAAAACAGGGCTGCTATTATGGCAATCCAATTTACAGATGTACCAGTGGATGGGCTGGTTCCCCTAATTTGCAAAATAGTTGTCTGTATAGACTGGATCGCTCCAACACATAAAGTCGTTACAGAAGTAAAAAGCATTGATGTTAAAACGATTGCTATTACAGCAACAATATTTCGTAATTTGTTGGCTTTGAAGCTTCTTTGCGCCAGCTTCTTTGTAATGGCGCTGGTGTCATTTTCAAAAGGCCATGTCATAGTTGTATCACCTCCATATTTGATAAGGGTATTGTAAAACCCAAATGTCCGCGAAATGTTACAGCGGCCAAAAAATTTCATTGAAAATCGGGGTGAAATGTTACAACGCTCGGACATTTCAAAAAAATTTACGGCGGGCAGCCGGAAATGGCCGTCCGCCGAAACATACTACACGATCTTTTAGATAGATTGATTGTGAAATAATTTCAATCCAATCACCACATCTATCATAAGTTCCACAATGAGAATTATACTAATGGCAACATTAAAATTACATAGGTTATATAATCCGATATAGATTTCACAAGTAAGAAATACAACTTGCAGACACAAATTTAAGTATGTCACTAAATGCTCGTTAGTTCTATTCCACAATCTAAACAGGAACATTGTAAAAATAGGTTTTCCCGTAAAAGCAAAAAGCACTGACAATACCGGCACCAAAAATACATAGTAAGAATCTACTGCATTGCTGGGGGATGTACCTACCCATTGAATTGCTATTTTATCAGGAACAACGAAAAATAAAACAATAGATAAAATAACATTGATTATTAAGATGATTGTTGTTGCTTTGCAAAAATTGATTTTTTTCATGGTGTTTTCTCCTGTTATAAGTGTGCTTTATTTATGTATTAGCTGATGTCAGTTTATTGCAAATGTGATCTGGTACAATATATATCACACTTTGAAAATTATAAAAATCTTCGCCTAAGTCTACTGTATGTGCAGAAATATCAGCAAGCTGTAAATCGCCTCCATCAGTTTTAATAGATTTGTGAGTTTCAAGATACGCCGAAATTGAATCTTGGGGCGTTATGGAAAGCCACTGGGTTGTAAATTCATGATCCCGTAAAGAAATTTCATCATAACCTGCCATCTTTAATAGATGGTTATAGTCGGACAAAGAAATCGCTGTGATGGGTGAGGCATTTTTCCTGCTATTCTCCAGTTGGTTATAAAAGTCAGTTTTGTTTACAAAGTATGTCTTAAAAGAGCAATCATCACGAACAGAAATATTCTTTTCAATGAAAGAATCAAGAAAACTATAATCCGTTACAGGCAGCTCTTTTTCGGACTGTATGCCGATATAACCAGACTGCATACCAATGTAGTCCGAAGAAATCTGTATATCAAAAGGAACTCTTTTTTCCAAAAAACCTTGTGCCCATCCAACAAGGAGTGGTGTTACAAAAAATAATGCCATGGACAATGTAAGTGTGAGGCAAATCAAAGTCATTGAAAGTGTTTTCGATTTTAATTTAGATAACAGTTGTCCAAAAAAGAACAGATTTTCTTCTTTATACTTCTGGCGTTCTTTGATAACCAACAAGTAATTACTAATGAATTGAGAAAACACACCACCTAATCCTATCCCCACAATAAGCGAAAAAATTCCCATTATTAGTGATTCTACAAAGAAAAGTCGAGCTATCGTTGATTGCTCCATTCCAATAATACTCTGAATTGCAAATTCTCTTTTTCGCCGTTGTATCATAAAGTGGTTTACATACTGCATAAGGAACATCAGCAATACAGTAATCAATAGAATCGCATATTTAATTCCGTCACCTAATATATCTAAATTAAATTCTGCTCCTATATTCGGATCATAATAATTGCTGGAAATGGAAAGGAAAGCATAAAACATAGATATACACGCCGTCAGAGTGACAATATATATCAAATAGTCTTTTGTAGATTTCTTTACATTTTCAAGTGCTAATTTAGCATACATCATTCACGCCCCCTCCCATCATGGTAAGGACATCCAAGATTTTTTCAAAGAAAACCCTACGAGAATCACTGCCTTTGAGAATTTCCGTGAAGATCGCACCATCTCTTAAAAAGAGAATACGATTGGCATAGCTTGCCGAAAAAGCGTCGTGTGTTACCATCAGGATTGTGGCGTCAAGGCTTTCGTTAATACTCTGGATTGTGGAGAGCAAGGCTTGTGACGAGTGACTGTCTAACGCGCCGGTAGGTTCGTCCGCCAAGATCAGCTTAGGCTGGTTGATAATAGCTCTGGCACAGGCACACCGCTGTTTCTGGCCGCCGGACACCTGATAGGGGTATTTATCCAGAATATCCGTGATATTCAGCTTTCCGGCCATTTCCCGCACCCGCCCAT
>OHHU01001002.1_pt1 | contig 14087 bp, 10 predicted proteins | sample 1568151 | NCBI WGS metagenome assembly OHHU01 (sample SAMEA3879572, study PRJEB24766) | human gut metagenome | biome: human-associated habitat; feature: feces | place: USA | collected 1985/1987 | reverse complement strand
CCTCGTAATCGTCCCCGTCATCGTCCGCACCATCTTCCCCAAGGATGCTCTCGATGTCGTCGAGCCACCAGCGGTCGGATTGCTCGTCGGTGTTCATCTTCTGTTTGGAGGCTAAAACACTCTTCTCCGTTTCCTCCTCGCTCCTGACTATAAACATCATCTTCCCGCTGACGCCAGCTTCCACCGCCATCTGCATTGATACTGTTGACCGAAGAAACCGTTCCGCGTAATTCGTTGAAAAGCGCGTGCCTTTGATTTGTACTCTTTCGTCCTCGACGCTGAGATTGGAAAGCCATTGGATTTTATGTGAGCATTTCTGCTTGAGGTATTCGATGCCGATTGGTGTTATAGTGAGATACGTCAGTTGATGTTTGCGAGATACGCCTTTGATGTTGTATGTCATTCGCCCATCACTGATGGTTCGTTCTTCCAACCCGCGTTCAACAGCACGATAGATGGCATCTTTTGAAAAGTTGAGCAAGAGAAGGGATTTCTTGGTCGCATAATTGAACACAAGCAGTTGGTATAGGATGCTTTCATAGCAGGTCAATCGCTCCATCTTTGAGACCTCCTCTCTTTCATTCTTTTACAAGCTCTTTTACCGAGCCGTTCGGCGGCTGTTATCGACCTCTGCCTATGCGGAAATAAGCGCCTGATTTCTCTGGCAGTTACCAAGATGGCGGCAGATGGCTTAAAAGTCCAAAAAATGATTGCTTTCTCCGCTGACTCCTGAGCATGACGGAAAATTCCGCTGACCGTGCTTCGGAGCCTTTGCAAAATCACGGTTTTTACAGCTTTTTTGTATACAAATAAACCGTTTTTGCGAATGTCGATTTTTTTGTATGCTTTTTCAGCCTTTTTTTGCCGGTGAATCAGCAAAATTCTGATGGAAAATTTGAATGATTTCGTGCGGATTTGCGGCCGAAAATTTGTCCGGACAGACGCAAATGTAGGTTCCTCGTGGGACATCATTGGAGCGAAAACCCGTCATGTGAAAGCTGGTTTTTTCTGCGGAGTCATCGCAAAAAGTATGCAGGCAAATGGTGTCTGTGATTGCTTTTGTGTCGAAGTTATCGCAGTCAACAACGATATTTTCCGAGCAAGGAAACACAAAAATATAGTTGATGCTTTGACTTGGGAACGGGGGAATTTCGTTGTCAAGAAGCATCAGACTCTCGTGCAAAGACTGCGCAAAAAAGGAGAAGAACCGCTTCAAAGCAGAGGCCTTTTCGATATGTGTAAGTGCGTAGCTTCGGCTCCAAATGACCGGCAACATCGGCAACTTTATTAGCAGCTTTCCCTCCGAGAGGAAAGTGCGGATTCCCTCGATTTCAGCGCCAAATGCAAGATAGTTTTCCCTCTGAACAGCTGCTTGCGAAAGGAGTCCGCCTGCGGTATTCGGCGCGATGATTGCCTGATACAGCGAGTGCGTGTGGACGAGTCCTGAAACGTAGAAGGACTTCACAATTTTCTGCGCGTCAATTTGATTTGCTTCGCGTTCAAGAAAGCCATGGTCGTGCTCCACTTTTTCAGACAGTTTCAACACACTTCCTGCAAGGTTATTCAGCGCATTTGCTTCCTCTGCAACTTCCTCTGCCACGGACTTTGCCTCGTCGATTTGCATGAGCGTCAACACGAATTCTTCATCCGGCAAAGTTGAATTCACCATGAGACATACCTCGGAATATTGTTATTATCCAGCGTACAGAAACAGTCAAATCCACGGTAAAGGCGGCTATTTTCATCCAGGCATTCTTTCATAATTGCCTCGCCGGTTTCCTTATTATTCACCAGTGCGATGTGCGTAGCCTCCTCCTCAATGGCGCTCCGTTCGCATTTGCTTCGCTTGTAAACAACAGTCTTTGCGATGTCAACGGTGTTGCAGACGGCAATATCATACGGAATATACCGCTCCTCACCGTTCTCGTCCAACGTGCTCGCGATGAAGGAGAACTGCATCGGATGGTCCAGCGAGGTTACATCCAGAATAGCGTCGCATCCGACACGGGCAATCACCCAAAACGCACGGATTTTCGCCTTCACATATTCCGGTCTCAGCCTCGAAGTTTTCAGGCCCATCCGGTGAAACCAAATCAGTTCGTAGTCCTGTTCGTCGATGTCAAGGACTCGTTGGCTTGCCAGCGCATTGATAAGAAAATCAACCTGCGCTTGCGTAAGCTGCGAAGAGAAAAAGCGATACAACCCGCTTCGACTCAGCACAGTACATGACCTCATGAGACATTTCAAATTGTCAACAGGAGCTTCATATAACATAGTCAGCACCTCTCTTGTAAATAGTTTTTTCCCCTGAAATCAGCGCCTGAAGGCAGCGCAAGTACGCTTCTGCTCAATTCGGCGCTTCGCAGCGGCTCTTGCTTTGGGGTCAGTCGTTATCAGGTATTCTTCAGTATCCGTCGCCTTAACATTGATGAAAATGTGGTTCTCATTTGCGGTCAGGAGACAGGTTCCACGGTCCATGGTTTTTACACGCTTGAGTTCCTCGTCGGTCAGACCAATCGCATCCGCAATCGCGTTTGCTTCCTCTTTTTCGCTGCGCAAAATCATTTTGATTTTGGCGTTTCCGATGATGGCGGTGCCAATTCCCGCAGAGAAGAAGTCTGCGATATTCTGCGTGGCAGCGACGGCGCTTCCGCCGAAGCCTCGGATAGTACGGAAGATTTCGACCACGAAATTGGCGGCTTCGATAGGTGCATCGGAGCAGACCAAGCGCCAAGTCTCGTCAATGAAAACACACTTGTTGACGTTCCGATTTTCCTTGCATTTATCCCAAACATAATCCAATGCAAGGAACATAGCCACAGGAAGGAAGTCTTTCTGCGCATCGGAAACATCCAGCACTACGAACTTGTTGTTAAGGTTCACATTGGTTTGCGCGTTGAACGAAGATGCAGAACCTGTGGTGTATCGCGTCAGCAAACGGCACAAACGATTTGCTGGTGCGCCCATCTTTTCCAGCTCGGAATATACGTCCGAAAGGATAGGCATTTTGCGGTATTTCTTCTTGTCGTTGGGGTCCAACAGGCTCTTGTTCTTATGGGTAATTCCGAAATTGCCGTAAGTTTTCAGCAGCGCGTCATCCACATACTGCACCTCTTCTGGCGTCATGTCCGGGATAATCAGCTTAAAGAAAATGAGAAGCTGCTGGATTTTCTGTGCCAAAATCGAGCCGGAAGTGACCAACGCACCATCGTCATCGTAGACGTTGCCCTCTTCCTTCTTGCGTATCTCCATGATATTGATATTCTGTCCGGAACCGGGTTTGATTTCAATGAAACTGCCCCCAACCTTCTCACAAAGCGGCAGGAACTCCTTGCCTTTCAGCGGCGCGATAATGAAGGTTTGAACCCCCTTCTCCCGCATTCTCAATGCCAGAACCTGCGTGGTGAAGGTCTTACCGGAGCCAGAGGAGCCGACAATATTGATGTTGGCATTGATATATTGCTGGCGGTCGAAGAAGTTGACCAGAACCGGTGATTTGAACACATCATCCACGCCCAGCATCACGCCGTCCTTATCGCACAGCTCGGAAGATGTGAACATATAGGTGGACGCAAAATCGGAACACAGAATATTTCTGCGGCTCTTACGGAATAGGTTTTTGTCATACTCACATACGGGAATGGTGGAGCGAAACGCTTCTGCTTGCTGGAAAGTACAAGGTTTAAGAGTCAATTCTCTCTCAATGAAAATGCGCCGGATTTCCTTGAATTTGTAGTCAATTTCTCGCTCGCTTTCACCTGTAATAGTGAGCATTGTAGACATATAGGCAAATTCGTCGCCGGCCGCGAGAGAGCTTTTCAGATAGTATCCTGCGTCCACCGCAGCCTTCACATCATCGTAGTCGCTACTGGTGGTTTCTGTGTTGCGGAAGCGCATTGCATTGAACCGCAGGCCATGATGCAGTGCAGTTTGAATCTTCTCCGGTGAAATCTTCTGAAGCCAAACATCCACATCAATCCCCTCCCCCAGTCCTGCCAGCAGCTGCATCCAGCCGCCAAGAACGCGCACAGGATAGGCATTGCTCGGAAGATAGCAGCACATATAGTAGATGCCATCCACGATGATATATCGGGGACTTGACTCCGTATCAATGCAGTACGGAGCAAGCACATCATTGACAGGAAGATGCGCCGCACTATCTCGCGTGAAGTCGATGTTTGCCGCCGTATATCGGGCAACAACATCCGCCATTCTCTCGTCAAACGGGTGGTTCGCGCTCTGTGCTCTGGACATGATATCGTAAAGCGTGGAAAGCACATAGACGTCATCGTGAGGCCTTGAAATCATAATGTTGCCGCAGGCCCGAAGGTTGCTTCTGATGGCGTCCTCCTGTCTCGTAATGGTGCTTCTGATTTCATTCCATGATGGTGAACGATGTGCGAATCCCTCTTCTTCCTCGTACTGGAATGCGAGAAAGAAGCGACGGGATACGCCTTGCGATGTGCCAAATTCTGACATCATGTCGATTTGCTCCCGCATCAGTTCACGGGTTCCTTCATTCTTTTCATGGCGCACACTTTCCACCATGCCGGAAATATAGTGTTCGACATTTGCGCGATTGGACAGAACTTTGATTTGGACAACGCTTGGAAACGAGCGGATTGCGGCCGCATATTGTGCCGTAATCATGTTCTTATCCTCGTTCGACCGTAAGCCGTAGTTAATGGGAGAGAACTCCATCAACTTCACAAATTTCCCGTCTTTCGTGACGATGATGCCGTCACGAACATCGCTTATGGGCGAGAAAGATTGGCAGCTTATCACCTGTTTCAGTTTTCTGGACATTAAAACAAATCCTCCTCGTCAAGTTCTTCATCTTCCCCATCCGCGTCGCCTTCGGCGTCAGAATTATCCTCTGCCGCAGACTCCAGCTGCGTTTCACACGCAGGGGGATTATCGTCAGGTTCCTCGGCGTCAGGCATCTCGTTAGTGTCATCGTTACTCAATTCCACATCGTCGGCCCCGCCCAAATCCGGCAACGGCAGGCCAGATTCCTCAACGGTGCTGCTGTCGATATCCTCCGTAAATCCGTCCAGTTCCAACGAGGTATCGTCATCCTCTTCCAGGACTTCCACTTCAACGAAGGATTGGTTGCGCTTTGTTTTATGGAGATTGCCGGCGCTGCCGCTCGGCGTTTCATCGCCATCGTCATCTTCATCAATGTAGTTGCCCTCAAGTGAACTGTCAGGTGCAAACTCGAACGTTTTGCCTTCGACCATCTCCTGACTCGCCCGTTCAGCGGCCTTCTTTTCCTTTCTGGCATCCAGAAAATCATGAGCTTAATGGGGGCTTCCTTCAACGCTCGTGCTTCGTTGTTGAACAACATCAGCCCCCGTTTTCTTCGCCATGAAAAGAAAATCTTGATAAAGGTGGACAGCGGGTCGCCGTTCACGCCAAACAGGCCAAGCAGACCAAGTGGTGCGGAAAAAAATATGACCAGGGATATTTTTGTGGTGATAGGAACTGAAATGACATTCCAAAAGAAAATTGCCAATACCCCCGAAATCAATCCTCCTTCCACTACATTGCGTGTCTTTAACTGCCCTTGAAATAGTCTGGATTCTCCCATAAAATTTTCTGGAATAATGAACTGTTTCAAGTCCTCGTTACGCTTATCGCTCACGAGAATGCAAGCCTCCTTTCAAAAAAACGTTTCAAAGAAAAGCGCGGCTCCGACTCCGAGTGGAGGGGAGCCGCACCGAAACGGTCATCAGGCGTTGGGGAAATTCATGGGGCCTTGGGTGCCGATGCACCGGCACAGAATCATCCCGTTGTCCAAATAATTAAGAACCTTCAGCCGGACGGTCGAACCACGCGGAGGCTCGCTCCCAAGGAATTTCGCAGGCATATTGTTCACGAGTACGGGTAAATCGTACATCTTGATATACGCCAACACATTGATATTCCCAGGCTGTTTCTTACTCGCAGCCACGGAAGATACGATGCCAAACACGATGGAGCCGATTGGAAGAGCGCTGCGCATTTGCTTCGCACGCTCCAACTCAGGCTGCTTACAGTTCACCTCGACGATGTGGTGGCCGTCTTTCTCTTTGATGATTTGCTCTACCTGAACCATAATTTCCTGCCCCACCTTGTATTTGGTTCTCGCGTCAACAAGGTACTCGAAAGTCAGGGCGTGGAGCGGCACCCGCGTATCGACTCCGCCAACCACAACGGCAATGCTGTCGCGTGCCACAGAGGTAATCTGAGCACGAACAAAATCGCCTTCCTGAATGCGCGGGCCATCACCGTCAGGTCGGTCTCCGTAATTTGTCTCCTCAATAATGTCGAGCGCAGCCTTACGGGACGCGACAATGACATAAGCCGGAACTCCGGCTTCAGCATCGGTGCTTTCATCGACCTGGATAGTCGTAATCACCATCGGCACATTCAGGGAATACAGCTTTGCCGCCATCGTAGCGCAGCGGTTGACGTACTCTTCACGACCGGCCTTAGTTTCCATATTTACCGTCGCCATATCAATGGGATTCTTCTGGTAGAACTCGTCAAAGGGAATGGAAACCTTGTAGCGGCCCTCTACGAGCGCGATAATCATGACACAGGGAACTTCCGAATCCACATCGTTTCGCTGCTCGATATGAGAGACGAGACCATTTACGATGCTGTGGTTTTTAGCTGCGACTGTCAATGAAGAAAGTCCGATAAGAAACTCCTGATAGGCACGGACAGACTCACTTCTTTCCGCTCTCCGCCGTCTTGCCTCCCTCAGTACATCAGCACGGGTAGGCTTCCCTTTGGGAGCGGTTTCCTCCGCGCCGGACTGCTCAGGTTCGTTTCCATCAAGCCCCTCAAAGAGCGCCTGCATCTCTGCGTCCTCCTCATTGGGGGCCTGCGTTTCAACGCTCTCTGCGGTGGAGGATTGGACGTTGCTCTGTTCCTCAGCGGGAGCCTGCACTTCAGCGTTTTCCTCGATTGAAGCAGTTGCTCCATCTTTTTTGACCATTGCTATTGCCTCCTTTGCGTAATTTGGGGCATCTTAATGCCCTACACTTTTATTATTACAACCTTTCGTTCAAAAGTCAATTTTTTCGCAGATTTTCAAAAGCAAAAGGCCTATGAACGGAATCCCGCTCATAGGCCTTCTACTTACTTTTCAATGATTACCCGATGATAGTGAGTACATAGGACGATTCGATGTCCGTTCTCGGAATCAATCCGACAATGGAACTGCGGCTGTCAAGGCTGTTGTTTCGATTATCCCCCAGCACAAAGTAATAGCCATCCTCCACGGTGAGAGGAAACGATATACCATCGTCATATTCGATGTTGGTCGGGGTATTCGTGTACGGTTCACTCAGCGCGATTCCGTTTCGATAGACCACCCCCTGTTCGAAATCAATGTCGATGGTATCACCGGGGCAACCAATAATACGCTTAACGATATTTTCATCCAGACCGCTCGAATTGCAAACAACAATGCTCTCAAATTCCAGATTCGGCTTAATGTGATTTGTCAGAATCACACTATTGTCCGCAAGCGTCGGCACCATAGAAGGGCCGGACACCACAACAACATTGAACAGGATTCGGAACAAAAGGAGAGCGATAATAAGCCCCTCCAGGGAACCCTTGAGCACTTCACGGCTCCATACAGTGCGGTTGGTGAGATTTCGTTCTTTCATTGGAATCACCTCTTCTCTACGTCTATATTATACCACACTTTATCTTATTTGTAAAGTATCGAATGAAGTGACATTACATACAACGGCGCAAGCAAAAAGGCACGCCAACGAAACGCTGGCGTGCCTGTGGCCTGTGCTGATATTACCGCATCCCCGGCAGCTTCCCCGACATTCTCGGTTTCCCTGTAGTCGGCGTAGAACTGAAGCTACGCTTCGGCAGTGCTGGGCGCTTCCCACCCTGCGCTACCTCTTTCGCTTCGGCAGGCGTGGGGGCTTCCTTCGGCTTGCTTGTGACTTCCTGCTGCGGTTCTGTTTCGTCCTCGGTGCTTTCCAAGTCGATATCTGCGTTCGGCTTTGCGTCAACGGACAGTACCGGCTCCTGTTGCGCAGGTGGTACTGAAGGTTCGACCGCCTGCTCCTCGTCTGTCTCGTCTACCTCGATGTATTCATCACCGCAGTCCTCGACTTCTATCACATCGTCATCGGAGCCTTTCTTATTTATCTCCTTGACGTATGCAATAACGGCATCCTTGCTCTCTTCCCAAATGCTTTGTACTGGTATCGAGTTGCACATCCCTGTGTACGAACGGTCTACCTCGTTGATGTGCGGATGCGTGATATTGAAAGCGTCCAGAATATTTTGCTGCCGCTGATAAAATAGCTCTCGCCCCTCTTTGTCGGTGATGGGTGGGATTTCACGGAAATCAAAATTGCTGAGTTTCTTGGCGTCCGTATGGAGCGTGTGGGGGTATTTTTTCGCAAGTATAGGGTTATGCCCCTGAAAGATAATGATGCTGTCGTTCTTCCCCATCTTAAATGCTTCATCCAGCCCCACCAGCGCACGCTTACCTTCACCAGATGACCAGTTGTGAAGAAACTCGTTGTTTTTCAGCAGCGTTTCCATCGCCTTATGCTGGTTGGTCCGGACGTTTACGGTCGTATCACCGATACGAGAGGACACCATTTTCGCGGTAAATTCGTCGTTGATACCAAGGCTCACTAATGTCGAGCAGTTACTCAGGAGGGTTGCCCAGGTTGTCTGGTAGTTGTTCTGAAGCTGGGTGATGTCTTGAAATATCATGCAGACATTCATGGCACGCTTTCGAATCGTCGCCATTTTTCGGTCAAAATCCGGAATCGTACCGATGGACGGAAACTCGTCCAGCAGGAAATCAACAGGGACATCGAGCATACGGTCCTTGCCGTTATTATCCGCGTCGTTGATAAGGGTAATGAACAGCATGGAGAAGAACAGGGACACGATGAATTTGTAGGTGTCATGGCTGTCAGGGAAAATGCAGAAATAAGCGCAAGGCTGCTTTCCGGGAAGAGACATATCAATGCAGGGGGTGGAGAGCAGCGTCCGCACTTTTGCGTCATCCATAACCCCGATATCTGCCGCAAGGTTCACAATGAGGTTGCCGCGAAGATTCGGTGAGGACTGCTTGAAGGTCATGTACGGCCCGACGCAGGGCTGTTCCTCCGGCGTAAGACTGTCCGGGTCAAACATCATATCCAGATAAGCCTCTCCCCCTGGGTTCTTGAGCATCTGATGGACAGAGTTGATATTTTTCTTCTCAGGCGGGTAGTCATGTCCAAGCGCAACGCGCAGAAGGAGCGCCTTCAGAAGAGATTTCGGTCCGCTCTCGTAAATGCCGGCACTCCCTCCGGCGTTGGAAATGATAACATTTGCAAAAATCTCTGCATTTTCGCCAATACGTTCCGGGTCTGCCAAAAGCGAGTCCATGCAATTCCAGCCGTCACTCTTGCTGATATTGTGCAGGTCGAAGCGTCGCACGACATATCCGTTGTCCATGAAGTACCTTGCCATATCTGCGTAAAGGCCGCCGTCCGGGTCTGTGAATATCAGGGACTCCCGGCGCTTTACCGCCTGGAAAGCGTAGTTCTTTGTAAAGGTATAGGTCTTGCCGCAGCCTGACGCGCCGATGACGGCGATGTGCCGGTTCGCACGGTTCGTTTTATCCTCTCGGAATACAATGGGGTAGCGGCCTGTCTCGTCCAGCTGTCCGAGGATAGTGCCAACTGCCTGCGGCTCATGCTGGATGATGGCGACATCCTCGTATTCTTTCGGGTCCTCAAAGTGCGCTTCTCCGTATGTCTTGCGGCCAATCGCCATGGAAAACAAGCGACCCATCTTATCGACGCCCGCTTCCTCGGAAGCGGAGTATGCCATCAGGATGGAAATGCCAATACCGATGAAAAGAAAACAGCCGAGGAACATCTTCCACGGAAAGCCGTACTCACCGAAGAGGCGAATCAAACGGAACGGGTTGAGCGTGGACTTCACTACGGAAATGCTGAGAACAATCCCCGTCATGTAAATGGACAATACGAGGACTACCAGCAATGCGATTTTCAGTCTGCGAATCAGATTCTGCTGTTGTTGAGTCATGGTCACTTACCTCCTCACCGTCCGCCGTAAGCGGGCCAGTATGTATTTTGCGCGAGATTGCCTCGCTCCACAGAATCTCCGACGCCATCACGCGGACGCTCAAATTTCAGGCACCACAGGAGTCCGGCCTCATACGCGCCATCTGATGTATTAGGCAGGTCCTTGATGGCGTTCCACGCTGTACGCTCCGAAGATTCGATTTCGGTCTTGAAAAACCAGAGCTGTCCTTCTATAGAGTCTTCAGCAAAACCATTTTCCTGCAAAAAACTCAGTAGTGCTGTCTTTCTGCTATAGGACCACTGGCATAAACCATAACCTTCGCCCAGTCCATCTCCGTATGCGTTTTTATCCTCATGTCTTGCCGGGTTAAAACCAGATTCATTTTGGATATTTGCCATAACCCCGCAGGCGGCAGCATTGTTCAGGCCAAGCTCCTCTGTCAGGAAAGAGAACACCTTCTCCTTGTTGGTGCCGCCCTGGATTTCCCAAAATGCTGTTTCAGGATATTCTACATGAACGATATAGCCGTTTTTCGCGGCTTTGTATGTGGTCGATGCTGTATAGTGGTTTTTTGCAACACCGCCGCCTGGGATTTGACCGCCGCCAGTTGTGTTGCCCTCGACCGTGTACCATCCAGTTTCATCCACCTCAACAATGATACCGATGTGATTAAAAGGCTTAGCCAGCCTTAGATTACCAGTCTCTGAAAAAAACATAAGGTCGCCCGGAACTGGTGTATAAGAACCACCGAACGGGGTTGTGCTTCGAACGGGATAGTATGCGTAGCCGTATCTTCCCGTGAGTTTCTTAAACATACTTGAGCAACTGGCATCCTTTGGAATTGTATTTTCCAAAAGGTCACATTCATTTGCGCACCAAGAGACAAACGCCGCGCACCACTGTCCGGAACGGTGGCTGCCATAGTACCAGTCATTGTATTTGACATAATTCGAGTTCGGCGGGATTTCAATGGAATCATCCAAGCCGAGTTGGCTGAGCGCGACTTCAACGATATTGCTGCCATTTCCGCCTTCTCCAGTCGAAACACCAAGGTATTGCTTTGTGGTCAGAATGTTATTCCGATACCACTCTTCCTGATACCCTGCTTGCCGCTCATATTCGTTTCCGGTGTCGTCATCCGTCCAGTCCTTCTCAAGATACTTATTATAGTCCCAGCCGAAGGAGGTTTCATACGATTCCTGGACTTCATCCCAATGCTCACCAAATGCGCCGCTTACGCTCTTGCCGTCAATGGCAAATACGGTAGCTGTCATGCAGGATACCGAGAGAATACCGCACAGCAGTGAGGAAAGCATCTTTTTCCAGATATGGGTAGTCATGCAGAGCCTCCTTTCCTCGCGTTATGCTGCGGGTTCTTCTTCAAGTTCATCTTCGGGTTCTTGAGCAGTATCGTCTTCCGACTGCGAAACTCCAAAGCCACTCAAATCTCCACTCCAGAAGCCCATGATATCTGTTGCCAATTCATCTATGGAACGCATGGAGATAGATACTGAAAAATAAGCAGAATAATGTGTAATACCATCATCATCAACATACGATGTTAAATTGATGGCGGAAGAGTCAGAAAAATCAGGGGACGTTACAACAAACAGCAGGTCTGCTGCCGGAGCCATGTGGTTCTCATATTCCTCACGAATATCTCTTGCATAGTCTTCATTGCTGCTCAGAGTCCCCGCCTGTGCAAGCTCCAGGCTCTTTGCCGTAATATCCTGTTTCATCTGTTCCTCCAGATACTGCGGCATAAAAGTGCCGCACCACGTCTTTGCGTAGCCATTGACGCCGCTTGCGCCTCCAATATTGAAGGAAACGCCGTTTCCGGCAAAGGTCTTATAGTAGCCAAGCCATTTCATGAAATCTGACAACTTCTGATTATCCAGAGAGCCGGCTTTCATGACGGTGTAGGCGGAGAGCAGCTTAATGGCATCGCTCTTGGTGGTCGGCGATTTCACTACGCAGACAGTTGCCCCGTCCCAAACACCGCTTCCGGCATACATCTGAGCGAGCTTTGTGTTGATGCTTAGCTCTGCATTGTGTATCGCCGTCTCAATTTGGTCGGCCCGTTTGTCCAGCTTTTTCTGCGCAGCAGAAACCTTTTCATCAAGAGTTGTTTTTTCGTTTGCTTCGTTCATTGTGACGTACAATTCATATCCATCTTCAGTCAGAATGTCTGATTCATCGTCAACGGCATCATCTTTTGTGAACCAAGATTGTAAGCCATTCCAGATACTGCGGAACCAACCGGAAACAGCGTCCCCAATACGGGACAGCCCTTCTCCAGACAATCTTACGCCTGCCTTCAGCGTTGCCTCGACTCCGGCCACAAAGGTGCTTTTGTCAGAGCCGTAGACGTCAGATTCCCACTGCTCTTCGATATCCGCAAAATAAGTCGATACACCCTCGTAAATGGAGATAGGCAACGCATACAGGAACATGGTCGTAATCAGCACGAAAGATATGACAGGTATCAACAAGATAAGGAGAATTTTTTTGAGCGTTTCCGGGTCCTTTACTACTTCTGCTGCCGCTCCTGCCACATCGCCAGCCGCAGCGTGTGCAGCGGCTTTACCTAATGTTTTGGCGGTTCTCGCGGCATCCGCACCCATTTTTACCGCTCCTTGTATATCCCGTTCTACGGAATCGGAGACTTTTTCGTTTCTGTCATCCATAAAATCACTCCTTTCCGTGTTGTAATGAGCCTCATGATTGTGTCCTATACCGCCACCCGCCGCCCGGTGAAAATGCTGGACGGCGGGTGGGTTTGTGGTGTTACTTTCGCTTATCGCGCAAGGGACCTACGCGAGGAGGCTTCTTGCCCTTGCCCTGTTCCTCCGGCTTGGGGCCTCCTCCGCCATTGCGGGAGCCGTCATCCCGCTGCCTGCCTTCGCTGCGCGGGGCAGATTCCGGAGAAGAAGGTGTCTGCGGCGTACCGGAAGCCGGCGTACCGGACGACTGGTCGTTGATAACCTCGATACGCTGTGCAGGCGTATAGCTGGGGGGCTGATTGATGATGGTGTTTTGTGTGACCGTCCGAGGTTCACCGCCGCTTCCGCCCGAAGCAGCACCCGCATCTCTGGCGGAAGGTTCGTAAGAGTGGGCTTCTCCACCGCCGGAGGGAGTCTCGTAAGTATGACGCTCACCGCCTGCGGCACCACCTGCGTCTTCGAAACGACGCTCATAAGTGCGCGTCTCTCCGCCGCTGGAAGGAGTCTCGTGAGTATGGGAACTTTCTGTTCCTCTGCCGGTATTCGGCAGAGAATCGTCCGTACGAGGCTCATACCGCGTACTTGCAGCAATATTCTGTGCGACAGGTCTGCCCTGCTCAAATCTGGGGTTCTCGATATCCTGAAGTCCGCCGCCTTCCTGAACAGCGCGAGACCAATCTTCGACGCTGCCCTGAGTCTGGTCCACATCCATTGCTCTCGCATAGAAAATCTCCCCGTTCTTCGAGGGAATCTGCTGCATCTGAGCCTGCTGGATAGAGGACATCTGCTTATAGGCAGTCTCGTCCATGATTTCCAGACGCTTGAACTTCGGGACTTCCGTTCCGTCCTCATAGGTGCGGCCGGAACTGCCGGGAACGGCGCAGAGACCGCTGACCACTCGGCCGCCGCCCCACTGATTCCCTGCTTCATCAGTGTATAGGGGCTGTGTCTCTGCACGGATATTGCTGAGGCGACTGGCCGCCGCCGTGCCGGACTGGTCGCCTACGCGGAGATTTTCTCCGAAAGTATTGGAGAGTGCTGCCTGCGCAAGCGTATCGTTGCCAGAAATATTCTTTCTGTCGTTGAAGAGGACTTCCTGCGCGACAACAGGCGAGCCATGCGCGAGCGTATTCGCAAGCGTGCTCTGATACGCATTGGTCGAGTCTTCCTGCTGCGCCTTCATATTTTCCAGATTTTCCGGAGATAGGCTGGCGGGATTGACGTCATGGAACTCCGTGTCCGGAGCAAAATCAGTCAATTCGGTCTTATCAAAGTTATCCTGAATAT
>OHHU01000997.1_pt1 | contig 14119 bp, 10 predicted proteins | sample 1568151 | NCBI WGS metagenome assembly OHHU01 (sample SAMEA3879572, study PRJEB24766) | human gut metagenome | biome: human-associated habitat; feature: feces | place: USA | collected 1985/1987 | reverse complement strand
AATACCGGTCAACAGACGTTCATAAGCGATATGTAGCAGTGCCATCCCCGGAGCCTCGTAAATACCACGGCTTTTCGCTTCGATGATACGGTTTTCAATCTGGTCGCTCATGCCCAGGCCGTGACGACCGCCGATGCGGTTAGCTTCCAGCATCATTTCTACGTCGTCGCTAAAGGTTTTACCGTTCAGCGCTACCGGATGACCTTGCTCAAAGCGTACTGTGACTTCTTCTGCCGGGATCTTCACGCTCTCATCCCAGAATTTCACGCCCATAATTGGGTTGACGATTTTGACGCTGGAGTTGAGGTATTCCAGATCCTTCGCTTCGTGCGTTGCACCAAGCATGTTGGAGTCTGTGGAGTAGGCTTTTTCGACAGACATTTTGTAGTCGAAACCGCAGGCAATCATAAATTCAGACATCTCATGACGGCCGCCCAGTTCATCAATAAAGTCAGTATCAAGCCACGGTTTGTAAATCTGCAGTTCAGCATTGGTCAGCAGACCATAACGATAGAAACGTTCGATATCGTTTCCTTTATAGGTGCTACCGTCACCCCAGATATTCACGCCATCTTCTTTCATCGCAGCAACCAGCATGGTACCAGTCACGGCGCGGCCCAGCGGCGTCGTGTTGAAATAGGTCAGGCCGCCGGTGGTGTTATGAAATGCGCCACACTGAATAGCGGCAATACCTTCGGCCACCAGTTGTTTGCGGCAGTCGATCAGACGTGCGTTCTCCGCGCCGTATTCCATGGCACGACGAGGGATCGCATCATAATCCTCTTCGTCTGGCTGGCCCAGGTTTGCAGTATATGCATAAGGAACCGCTCCCTTTTGTCGCATCCACAGCAGTGCGGCACTGGTGTCCAGACCGCCGGAAAAAGCGATACCAATACGTTGACCTACCGGGAGATGCTTGAGAATCGTCGTCATAAAATAACACCCTGCTTAATTAACTGATGATGAGCCTGGATTTCCGCTCTCACTGAATTTTTATGCAAAATAAATGAGTTTTCATTTAATCATCTTTTATCGGAGACAGGAAGAGTTTAGTGTGTTTTTTGTAAAATAATGCGCTTAAGGGGGAGCAGGAGAAGGCAAAAGTATTCAACAAATGAAAGTGAACTGGATATTCATTCACATGATTAGCAATAAACGTTGACAAAATGTGGCGTGGATCACTATAATGCCTGCAGATTTTACGTCCCGTCTCGGTACACCAAATCCCAGCAGTATTTGCATTTTTTACCCAAAACGAGTAGAATTTGCCACGTTTCAGGCGCGGGGTGGAGCAGCCTGGTAGCTCGTCGGGCTCATAACCCGAAGGTCGTCGGTTCAAATCCGGCCCCCGCAACCACTTTCCCTTAGAGTCCTTTTTCAAATATACTGTGAAGACTTCGGCCTTCGTAGTGGGATTTGAAAAAATCCTTCTGGAAAGTGCTCCAGACCGCAGTTGCGGTTATAGGGTTCAGTTATATAAAGCCCCGATTTATCGGGGTTTTTTGTTATCTGACTACAGAATAACTGGGCTTTAGGCCCTTTTTTTATGTCTTGGGGGTGGGCTTGTCCACATTAGAGCAAAAATTAACAGAGATGATTACTGCGCCAGTTGAGGCCCTGGGTTTTGAACTGGTTGGCATCGAATTTATTCGCGGTCGCACATCCACACTGCGCATCTATATTGATAGTGAAGATGGCATCAATGTTGATGATTGTGCTGATGTGAGCCACCAGGTAAGTGCTGTGCTGGATGTTGAAGATCCCATCACCGTTGCTTATAACCTGGAAGTCTCCTCACCGGGTCTCGATCGCCCACTGTTCACGGCTGAACACTACGCCCGTTTTGTCGGAGAAGAGGTGACTCTGGTTCTCCGTATGGCGGTACAAAACCGTCGTAAATGGCAGGGCGTTATCAAAGCGGTAGACGGTGAAATGATCACAGTTACCGTCGAAGGTAAAGATGAAGTGTTCGCGCTGAGTAATATCCAGAAGGCGAACCTGGTTCCCCACTTTTAATAGTCTGGATGAGGTGAAAAGCCCGCGATGAACAAAGAAATTTTGGCTGTAGTTGAAGCCGTATCCAATGAAAAGGCGCTACCTCGCGAGAAGATTTTCGAAGCATTGGAAAGCGCGCTGGCGACAGCAACAAAGAAAAAATATGAACAAGAGATCGACGTCCGCGTACAGATCGATCGCAAAAGCGGTGATTTTGACACCTTCCGTCGCTGGTTAGTTGTTGATGAAGTCACCCAGCCGACCAAGGAAATCACCCTTGAAGCCGCACGTTATGAAGATGAAAGCCTGAACCTGGGCGATTACGTTGAAGATCAGATTGAGTCTGTTACCTTTGACCGTATCACTACCCAGACGGCAAAACAGGTTATCGTGCAGAAAGTGCGTGAAGCCGAACGTGCGATGGTGGTTGATCAGTTCCGTGAACACGAAGGTGAAATCATCACCGGCGTGGTGAAAAAAGTAAACCGCGACAACATCTCTCTGGATCTGGGCAACAATGCTGAAGCCGTGATCCTGCGCGAAGATATGCTGCCGCGTGAAAACTTCCGCCCTGGCGACCGCGTTCGTGGCGTGCTCTATTCCGTTCGCCCGGAAGCGCGTGGCGCGCAACTGTTCGTCACTCGTTCCAAGCCGGAAATGCTGATCGAACTGTTCCGTATTGAAGTGCCAGAAATCGGCGAAGAAGTGATTGAAATTAAAGCAGCGGCTCGCGATCCGGGTTCTCGTGCGAAAATCGCGGTGAAAACCAACGATAAACGTATCGATCCGGTAGGTGCCTGTGTAGGTATGCGTGGCGCGCGTGTTCAGGCGGTTTCTACTGAACTGGGCGGCGAGCGTATCGATATCGTCCTGTGGGATGATAACCCGGCGCAGTTTGTGATTAACGCAATGGCACCGGCAGACGTTGCTTCTATCGTGGTGGATGAAGATAAACACACCATGGATATCGCCGTTGAAGCCGGTAACCTGGCGCAGGCGATTGGCCGTAACGGTCAGAACGTGCGTCTGGCTTCGCAGCTGAGCGGTTGGGAACTCAACGTGATGACCGTTGACGACCTGCAGGCTAAGCATCAGGCGGAAGCGCACGCAGCGATCGACACCTTCACCAAATATCTCGACATCGACGAAGACTTCGCGACTGTTCTGGTAGAAGAAGGCTTCTCGACGCTGGAAGAACTGGCCTATGTGCCGATGAAAGAGCTGTTGGAAATCGAAGGCCTTGATGAGCCGACCGTTGAAGCACTGCGCGAGCGTGCTAAAAATGCACTGGCCACCATTGCACAGGCCCAGGAAGAAAGCCTCGGTGATAACAAACCGGCTGACGATCTGCTGAACCTTGAAGGGGTAGATCGTGATTTGGCATTCAAACTGGCCGCCCGTGGCGTTTGTACGCTGGAAGATCTCGCCGAACAGGGCATTGATGATCTGGCTGATATCGAAGGGTTGACCGACGAAAAAGCCGGAGCACTGATTATGGCTGCCCGTAATATTTGCTGGTTCGGTGACGAAGCGTAATAAACTGTAGCAGGAAGGAACAGCATGACAGATGTAACGATTAAAACGCTGGCCGCAGAGCGACAGACCTCCGTGGAACGCCTGGTACAGCAATTTGCTGATGCAGGTATCCGGAAGTCTGCTGACGACTCTGTGTCTGCACAAGAGAAACAGACTTTGATTGACCACCTGAATCAGAAAAATTCAGGCCCGGACAAATTGACGCTGCAACGTAAAACACGCAGCACCCTTAACATTCCTGGTACCGGTGGAAAAAGCAAATCGGTACAAATCGAAGTCCGCAAGAAACGCACCTTTGTGAAACGCGATCCGCAAGAGGCTGAACGCCTTGCAGCGGAAGAGCAAGCGCAGCGTGAAGCGGAAGAGCAAGCCCGTCGTGAGGCAGAAGAATCGGCTAAACGCGAGGCGCAACAAAAAGCTGAACGTGAGGCCGCAGAACAAGCTAAGCGTGAAGCTGCTGAACAAGCGAAACGTGAAGCTGCGGAAAAAGACAAAGTGAGCAATCAACAAGACGATATGACTAAAAACGCCCAGGCTGAAAAAGCCCGCCGTGAGCAGGAAGCTGCAGAGCTCAAGCGTAAAGCTGAAGAAGAAGCGCGTCGTAAACTCGAAGAAGAAGCACGTCGCGTTGCTGAAGAAGCACGTCGTATGGCGGAAGAAAACAAATGGACTGATAACGCGGAACCGACTGAAGATTCCAGCGATTATCACGTCACTACTTCTCAACATGCTCGCCAGGCAGAAGACGAAAGCGATCGTGAAGTCGAAGGCGGTCGTGGCCGTGGTCGTAACGCGAAAGCAGCGCGTCCGAAGAAAGGCAACAAACACGCTGAATCAAAAGCTGATCGTGAAGAAGCACGCGCAGCAGTACGTGGCGGTAAAGGCGGAAAACGTAAAGGTTCTTCCCTGCAGCAAGGCTTCCAGAAGCCAGCTCAGGCCGTTAACCGTGACGTTGTGATCGGCGAAACCATCACCGTTGGCGAACTGGCGAACAAGATGGCGGTTAAAGGCTCTCAGGTCATCAAAGCGATGATGAAACTGGGCGCAATGGCAACCATCAACCAGGTTATCGATCAGGAAACCGCACAGCTGGTTGCTGAAGAGATGGGCCACAAAGTTATCCTGCGTCGTGAAAACGAGCTGGAAGAGGCGGTAATGAGCGACCGTGACACGGGTGCTGCGGCTGAACCGCGCGCGCCGGTTGTGACCATCATGGGTCACGTTGACCACGGTAAAACCTCTCTGCTGGACTACATTCGTTCAACGAAAGTTGCCTCTGGCGAAGCGGGCGGCATTACCCAGCACATTGGTGCATACCACGTTGAAACTGAAAACGGCACGATCACCTTCCTGGACACCCCGGGGCACGCCGCGTTTACTTCAATGCGTGCACGTGGTGCGCAGGCAACGGACATCGTAGTCCTGGTTGTTGCTGCCGACGACGGCGTGATGCCGCAGACCATCGAAGCAATCCAGCACGCGAAAGCGGCGCAGGTACCGGTGGTGGTTGCAGTGAACAAGATCGATAAACCAGAAGCCGATCCGGATCGTGTTAAGAACGAACTCTCCCAGTATGGCATCCTGCCGGAAGAGTGGGGCGGTGAAAGCCAGTTCGTACACGTATCTGCGAAAGCGGGTACCGGTATCGATGAACTGCTGGACGCTATCCTGCTGCAGGCGGAAGTTCTGGAGCTAAAAGCGGTACGTAAAGGTATGGCGAGCGGTGCGGTTATCGAATCCTTCCTCGATAAAGGTCGTGGTCCGGTTGCTACCGTTCTGGTACGTGAAGGTACTCTGCACAAGGGCGATATCGTTCTGTGTGGCTTCGAATACGGTCGTGTTCGTGCGATGCGTAACGAACTGGGTCAGGAAGTGCTGGAAGCGGGTCCGTCCATTCCGGTGGAAATCCTCGGCCTGTCCGGCGTTCCGGCTGCGGGTGATGAAGTTACCGTTGTACGTGACGAGAAGAAAGCGCGTGAAGTTGCACTCTATCGTCAGGGTAAATTCCGCGAAGTTAAACTGGCGCGTCAGCAAAAATCTAAACTCGAGAACATGTTTGCCAACATGACCGAAGGCGAAGTTCACGAAGTGAATATCGTCCTGAAGGCAGACGTACAGGGTTCTGTGGAAGCGATCTCCGACTCCTTGCTGAAACTGTCTACTGACGAAGTTAAAGTGAAGATCATCGGTTCTGGCGTAGGGGGTATCACCGAAACCGACGCCACCCTGGCTGCGGCGTCCAACGCCATCCTGGTTGGCTTCAACGTACGTGCTGATGCCTCTGCACGTAAAGTGATTGAAGCGGAAAGCCTGGATCTGCGTTACTACTCCGTCATCTATAACCTGATTGACGAAGTGAAAGCGGCGATGAGCGGTATGCTGTCTCCGGAACTGAAACAGCAGATTATCGGTCTGGCGGAAGTTCGTGACGTGTTCAAATCACCGAAATTTGGTGCCATCGCAGGCTGTATGGTTACCGAAGGTGTGGTTAAACGTCACAACCCGATCCGCGTTCTGCGTGACAACGTGGTTATCTACGAAGGCGAGCTGGAGTCCCTGCGCCGCTTCAAAGATGACGTTAACGAAGTCCGTAACGGTATGGAATGTGGTATCGGCGTTAAGAACTACAACGACGTCCGCACTGGCGATGTGATCGAAGTATTCGAAATCATCGAGATCCAACGTACCATCGCTTAAGGTTTTTAGGGTTCCATGCGGGATAAGGCGTTTACGCCGCATCCTGCATGGACTGCCTGATGCGACGCTGGCGCGTCTTATCAGGCCAACGTGAACAGCCCTTCCACCTGAAATTAATTTTAAAAAGGGGCTAACAGCCCCTTTTTTGTCAGGAGAATTTATTATGGCGAAAGAATTTGGTCGCCCGCAGCGCGTAGCGCAGGAAATGCAAAAAGAGATCGCTCTCATCCTGCAGCGTGAAATTAAAGATCCTCGCCTGGGCATGATGACCACCGTTTCCGGTGTCGAAATGTCTCGCGACCTGGCGTATGCCAAAGTATATGTGACGTTCCTCAACGACAAAGATGAAGACGCGGTTAAAGCGGGCATCAAAGCGTTGCAAGAAGCTTCTGGTTTCATCCGCAGCCTGCTGGGGAAAGCGATGCGCCTGCGTATCGTGCCGGAACTGACCTTCTTCTACGACAACTCTCTGGTTGAAGGGATGCGCATGTCAAACCTGGTGACCAGCGTGGTCAAACATGACGAAGAACGTCGTGTTAACCCGGACGACAGCAAGGAGGACTAATGAGTCGTCCTCGTCGTCGCGGTCGCGACATTAACGGCGTTTTGTTGCTGGATAAACCGCAGGGTATGTCCAGCAATGATGCGCTGCAAAAAGTGAAACGGATTTATAACGCCAACCGTGCCGGGCATACCGGTGCGCTGGACCCGCTGGCAACTGGCATGTTGCCAATTTGCCTCGGGGAAGCGACGAAGTTTTCCCAGTATCTGCTGGACTCCGACAAACGCTATCGGGTCATTGCGCGTCTTGGACAGCGTACCGATACTTCTGATGCCGACGGACAAATCGTTGAAGAACGTCCGGTAACCTTTAGCGCAGAGCAACTGGCGGCGGCGCTGGATACTTTCCGTGGCGATATCGAACAGATCCCTTCGATGTATTCAGCACTGAAATATCAGGGTAAAAAACTGTACGAATATGCGCGTCAGGGCATTGAAGTACCGCGTGAAGCGCGCCCGATTACCGTTTATGAATTGCTGTTTATTCGCCACGAAGGCAATGAGCTGGAGCTGGAAATTCACTGCTCAAAAGGCACTTATATCCGCACCATCATTGATGACCTGGGTGAAAAACTCGGTTGTGGCGCGCATGTTATTTACCTGCGTCGTCTGGCGGTAAGTAAATATCCGGTTGAACGGATGGTGACCCTGGAACATCTGCGTGAACTGGTCGAACAAGCCGAACAGCAGGATATTCCGGCTGCGGAGTTACTTGATCCATTACTGATGCCAATGGACAGTCCAGCTTCGGACTACCCGGTGGTGAATCTTCCGTTAACGTCTTCTGTTTACTTCAAAAATGGTAACCCAGTTCGTACATCCGGTGCGCCGCTGGAAGGACTGGTTCGCGTTACAGAAGGTGAGAACGGCAAATTTATCGGTATGGGCGAAATTGACGATGAAGGCCGCGTTGCGCCTCGTCGCCTGGTGGTTGAATACCCGGCGTAATGTTAACCGTCTTGCGATAACAGGTCGCTACGAGTAGAATACTGCCGCTTAACGTCGCGTAAATTGTTTAACACTTTGCGTAACGTACACTGGGATCGCTGAATTAGAGATCGGCGTCCTTTCATTCTATATACTTTGGAGTTTTAAAATGTCTCTAAGTACTGAAGCAACAGCTAAAATCGTTTCTGAGTTTGGTCGTGACGCAAACGACACCGGTTCTACCGAAGTTCAGGTAGCACTGCTGACTGCACAGATCAACCACCTGCAGGGCCACTTTGCAGAGCACAAAAAAGATCACCACAGCCGTCGTGGTCTGCTGCGCATGGTTTCTCAGCGTCGTAAACTGCTCGACTACCTGAAACGTAAAGACGTAGCACGTTACACCCAACTCATCGAGCGCCTGGGTCTGCGTCGCTAATTCTTGCGAGTTTCAGAAAAGGGGGCCTGAGTGGCCCCTTTTTTCAAGCTGACGGCAGCAATTCACTGGAAACTAATGTATTGTTGCTATGAATGATCTTCCGTTGCAGAGGTTCGCGCGGCTAATGAGAGGCTTTACCCACATAGAGCTGGGTTAGGGTTGTCATTAGTCGCGAGGATGCGCAGAAGATCGGGTATTAACACCAGTGCCGTAAGGTACTGTCTAAGAAAGAGAAAGGATATTACATTGCTTAATCCGATCGTTCGTAAATTCCAGTACGGCCAACACACCGTGACTCTGGAAACCGGCATGATGGCTCGTCAGGCTACTGCCGCTGTTATGGTTAGCATGGATGACACCGCGGTATTTGTTACCGTTGTTGGCCAGAAAAAAGCCAAACCAGGTCAGGACTTCTTCCCACTGACCGTTAACTATCAGGAGCGTACCTACGCTGCTGGTCGTATCCCGGGTAGCTTCTTCCGTCGTGAAGGCCGCCCAAGCGAAGGCGAAACCCTGATCGCGCGTCTGATTGACCGCCCGATTCGCCCGCTGTTCCCGGAAGGCTTCGTCAACGAAGTTCAGGTTATCGCCACCGTGGTTTCTGTTAACCCGCAAGTTAACCCGGATATCGTCGCGATGATTGGTGCTTCCGCAGCACTGTCTCTGTCTGGTATTCCGTTCAATGGTCCGATTGGTGCTGCTCGCGTAGGTTACATCAATGACCAGTACGTACTGAACCCGACTCAGGACGAGCTGAAAGAGAGCAAACTGGATCTGGTTGTTGCCGGTACTGAAGCCGCTGTTCTGATGGTTGAATCTGAAGCTGAACTGCTGAGCGAAGACCAGATGCTGGGCGCAGTAGTGTTCGGTCATGAACAACAGCAGGTTGTTATTCAGAACATCAATGAACTGGTGAAAGAAGCCGGTAAACCACGTTGGGACTGGCAGCCGGAGCCGGTAAACGAAGCGCTGAACGCGCGCGTTGCTGCACTGGCTGAAGCTCGCCTGAGCGATGCTTACCGCATCACCGACAAACAAGAGCGTTATGCGCAGGTTGATGTCATCAAATCTGAAACCATCGCGACGCTGCTTGCTGAAGACGAAACCCTGGACGAAAACGAACTGGGTGAAATTCTGCACGCTATCGAGAAAAACGTTGTTCGTAGCCGCGTACTGGCAGGCGAACCGCGTATCGACGGTCGTGAAAAAGATATGATCCGTGGTCTGGATGTGCGTACTGGCGTGCTGCCGCGTACTCACGGTTCTGCGCTGTTCACCCGTGGTGAAACGCAGGCGCTGGTTACCGCAACGCTGGGTACTGCTCGTGACGCGCAGGTTCTTGATGAACTGATGGGCGAACGTACCGATACCTTCCTGTTCCACTACAACTTCCCTCCGTACTCCGTAGGCGAAACCGGCATGGTCGGTTCTCCGAAGCGTCGTGAAATTGGTCACGGTCGTCTGGCGAAGCGCGGCGTGCTGGCAGTCATGCCGGATATGGACAAATTCCCGTACACCGTACGTGTTGTGTCTGAAATCACTGAATCCAACGGTTCCTCTTCTATGGCTTCCGTGTGCGGCGCGTCTCTGGCGCTGATGGACGCAGGTGTGCCGATCAAAGCTGCCGTTGCGGGTATCGCAATGGGTCTGGTGAAAGAAGGCGACAACTACGTTGTACTGTCTGACATTTTGGGCGACGAAGATCACCTGGGCGATATGGACTTCAAAGTTGCGGGTTCCCGCGAGGGTATCTCTGCACTGCAGATGGATATCAAAATTGAAGGTATCACCAAAGAGATCATGCAGGTTGCGCTGAACCAGGCTAAAGGTGCGCGTCTGCATATCCTGGGCGTAATGGAACAGGCGATCAACGCGCCGCGTGGCGATATCTCTGAGTTCGCACCGCGTATCCATACCATCAAGATCAACCCGGACAAGATCAAAGACGTTATCGGTAAAGGCGGCTCTGTTATCCGTGCCCTGACCGAAGAAACTGGCACTACCATCGAAATCGAAGATGACGGTACTGTGAAGATCGCAGCGACCGACGGCGAGAAAGCGAAACATGCTATTCGTCGTATCGAAGAGATCACTGCAGAAATCGAAGTGGGCCGCGTCTACACTGGTAAAGTGACCCGTATCGTTGACTTTGGCGCATTTGTTGCCATCGGCGGCGGTAAAGAAGGTCTGGTCCACATCTCTCAAATCGCTGACAAACGCGTTGAGAAAGTGACCGATTACCTGCAGATGGGTCAGGAAGTACCGGTGAAAGTTCTGGAAGTTGATCGCCAGGGCCGTATCCGTCTGAGCATTAAAGAAGCGACTGAGCAGTCTCAACCTGCTGCAGCACCGGAAGCTCCGGCTGCTGAACAGGGCGAGTAAGGTTGCCATTTGCCCTCCGCTGCGGCGGGGGGCTTTTAACCGGGCAGGACGCCTTGTTAGCAACCGGGAACAGGACGTTCATTCAACCGTGGTCTTCGGGAGTGGGAAATGAAGCCTTTTTTGCGCTGGTGTTTCGTTGCGACAGCACTTACGCTTGCAGGATGCAGTAATACTTCCTGGCGTAAAAGTGAAGTCCTCGCGGTACCATTGCAACCGACTTTACAGCAGGAAGTGATTCTGGCACGTATGGAACAAATCCTTGCCAGTCGGGCTTTAACCGATGACGAACGCGCACAGCTTTTATATGAGCGCGGAGTGTTGTATGATAGTCTCGGTCTGAGGGCATTAGCGCGTAACGATTTTTCGCAAGCGCTGGCAATCCGACCGGATATGCCTGAAGTATTCAATTACTTAGGCATATATTTAACGCAGGCAGGCAATTTTGATGCTGCCTATGAAGCGTTTGATTCTGTACTTGAGCTTGATCCAACTTACAACTACGCGCACTTGAATCGCGGGATCGCATTATATTACGGCGGTCGTGACAAGTTAGCGCAAGATGATCTGCTGGCGTTTTATCAAGACGATCCCAATGATCCTTTCCGTAGTCTGTGGCTTTATCTCGCCGAGCAGAAGCTCGATGAGAAGCAGGCTAAAGAAGTGTTGAAACAGCACTTCGAAAAATCGGATAAGGAACAGTGGGGATGGAACATTGTCGAGTTCTACCTGGGCAACATTAGCGAACAAACGTTAATGGAAAGGCTCAAGGCGGACGCAACGGATAACACCTCGCTCGCTGAGCATCTCAGTGAAACCAACTTCTATTTAGGTAAGTACTACCTAAGTCTGGGGGATTTGGACAGCGCCACGGCACTGTTCAAACTGGCGGTTGCCAACAACGTTCATAACTTTGTTGAGCACCGATACGCATTGTTGGAATTATCGCTCCTGGGCCAGGACCAAGATGACCTGGCAGAATCGGACCAGCAATAGCTGACGTACACATCAGCCCGTAATCTTTTTTGATTGCCATCACCTTAACGGGTGAGGGCGTTGTTGTTCGTTAATACACCTACTTTGAGCCGGTTCACACTTTTCAATGAAAATTGCTGATCAATTTCATGATGAGTTATGTAGACTGGCCGCCATTAATTTTGAGGCACACGTACTACATGGCTGAATTCGAAACCACTTTTGCAGATCTGGGCCTGAAGGCTCCTATCCTTGAAGCCCTTAACGATCTGGGTTACGAAAAACCATCTCCAATTCAGGCAGAGTGTATTCCACATCTGCTGAATGGCCGCGACGTTCTGGGTATGGCCCAGACGGGGAGCGGAAAAACTGCAGCATTCTCTTTACCTCTGTTGCAGAATCTTGATCCTGAGCTGAAAGCACCACAGATTCTGGTGCTGGCACCGACCCGCGAACTGGCGGTACAGGTTGCTGAAGCAATGACGGATTTCTCTAAACACATGCGCGGCGTAAATGTGGTTGCTCTGTACGGCGGCCAGCGTTATGACGTGCAATTACGCGCCCTGCGTCAGGGGCCGCAGATCGTTGTCGGTACTCCGGGCCGTCTGCTGGACCACCTGAAACGTGGCACTCTGGACCTCTCTAAACTGAGCGGTCTGGTTCTGGATGAAGCTGACGAAATGCTGCGCATGGGCTTCATCGAAGACGTTGAAACCATTATGGCGCAGATCCCGGAAGGTCATCAGACCGCTCTGTTCTCTGCAACCATGCCGGAAGCGATTCGTCGCATTACCCGCCGCTTTATGAAAGAGCCGCAGGAAGTGCGCATTCAGTCCAGCGTGACTACCCGTCCTGACATCAGCCAGAGCTACTGGACTGTCTGGGGTATGCGTAAAAACGAAGCACTGGTACGTTTCCTGGAAGCGGAAGATTTTGATGCGGCGATTATCTTCGTTCGTACCAAAAATGCGACTCTGGAAGTGGCTGAAGCTCTTGAGCGTAACGGCTACAACAGTGCCGCGCTGAACGGTGACATGAACCAGGCGCTGCGTGAGCAGACACTGGAACGCCTGAAAGATGGTCGTCTGGACATCCTGATTGCGACCGACGTTGCAGCCCGTGGCCTGGACGTTGAGCGTATCAGCCTGGTGGTTAACTACGATATCCCGATGGATTCTGAGTCTTACGTTCACCGTATCGGTCGTACCGGTCGTGCGGGTCGTGCTGGCCGCGCGCTGCTGTTCGTTGAGAACCGCGAGCGTCGTCTGCTGCGCAACATTGAACGTACTATGAAGCTGACTATTCCGGAAGTAGAACTGCCGAACGCAGAACTGCTGGGCAAACGCCGTCTGGAAAAATTCGCCGCTAAAGTACAGCAGCAGCTGGAAAGCAGCGATCTGGATCAATACCGCGCACTGCTGAGCAAAATTCAGCCGACTGCAGAAGGTGAAGAGCAGGATCTCGAAACTCTGGCTGCGGCACTGCTGAAAATGGCACAGGGTGAACGCCAGATGCGCCGATGCGTCCGAAACGTGAATTCCGTGACCGTGATGACCGTGGTCCGCGCGATCGTAACGACCGTGGCCCACGTGGCGACCGTGAAGATCGTCCGCGTCGTGAACGTCGTGATGTTGGTGACATGCAGCTTTACCGCATTGAAGTGGGCCGCGATGATGGTGTTGAAGTTCGTCATATCGTTGGCGCGATTGCTAACGAAGGCGACATCAGCAGCCGTTACATCGGTAACATTAAGCTGTTTGCTTCTCACTCCACTATCGAACTGCCGAAAGGTATGCCGGGTGAAGTACTGCAACACTTTACGCGTACTCGCATTCTGAACAAGCCGATGAATATGCAGTTGCTGGGCGATGCGCAGCCGCATACTGGCGGTGAGCGTCGTGGCGGTGGTCGTGGTTTCGGTGGCGAGCGTCGTGAAGGCGGTCGTAACTTCAGCGGTGAACGCCGTGAAGGTGGTCGTGGTGATGGTCGTCGCTTTAGCGGCGAACGTCGTGAAGGCCGCGCACCGCGTCGTGATGACTCTACCGGTCGTCGTCGTTTCGGTGGCGATGCGTAATCATCGCTGAACAGCGAACACAGTCTGTAAAATAATATATACAGCCCCGATTTGAACCATCGGGGCTTTTTTTTTGTCTTTTGTACTCGTGTACTGGTACAGTGCAATACATAACAACGCAGTCGCACTATTTTTCACTGGAGAGAAGCCCTCATGGCAACACTAACCACCACCCAAACGTCACCGTCGCTGCTTGGCGGCGTGGTGATTATCGGCGGCACCATTATTGGCGCAGGGATGTTTTCTCTGCCAGTGGTCATGTCCGGGGCGTGGTTCTTCTGGTCAATGGCGGCGCTGATCTTCACCTGGTTCTGTATGCTGCATTCCGGCTTGATGATTCTGGAAGCTAACCTGAATTACCGAATCGGTTCGAGTTTTGACACTATCACCAAAGATTTGCTGGGCAAAGGCTGGAACGTGGTCAACGGCATTTCCATTGCCTTTGTGCTCTATATCCTGACCTATGCCTATATTTCTGCCAGTGGTTCAATTCTGCATCACACCTTCGCAGAGATGTCGCTAAACGTCCCGGCACG
>OHHU01000971.1_pt1 | contig 14358 bp, 8 predicted proteins | sample 1568151 | NCBI WGS metagenome assembly OHHU01 (sample SAMEA3879572, study PRJEB24766) | human gut metagenome | biome: human-associated habitat; feature: feces | place: USA | collected 1985/1987 | reverse complement strand
TTTTATAATAAGGATTCAAAAAATCAATTCTATTCACCCATGTAGGTTTACTCACCACCTCAGGAACTATATCTGCCGCAGTAGCACCTACTTGTCTATAAGAAACAATAGTTTGCCTAATAGAATCTTTTTTGTACGGTAATGTCACAATCGGTTGCAATTGACTAAAATACCCTTCAAAATAATATACGCTATCCGAATTCGTAGTTCGTGTAACAGTCATATCTTCTGCCCTATTAGTATCAAAAGGTATTTCACTACTACAACTACACCAAATGACCAAACTCAAAATAAATAATATGTTTTTCATTGTTATTCGATTTTTATTACAACAATAAAGGCAGCGGTTTCACATTATGCCCCGCTGCCTTTTCTCATAAAACTCTATTATTTTCCAGCCAAACCATCAGCAAAACCTGCATAGGTATGCTTACGACTGTAGTTGGAATCCCAAAGGCCTACGGGTTCACCACCACGCCAGCCAGAATCACTGGGAGCATCGGTAGCACACCATTGCGTGATACCATACTGCTGAGCAGCAGGAATAATCTCGAAGTACTTCTTCACGATGAACTTATAGTATTCTGCCATCGCTTTATGCTGAGCTTCTGTCATATTCTCTGTTTTCACACTGGTACCGTTCTCATCTATATATCCCATATCAAGTTCGGAAATCTTCACGAGTTTACCACTTGCAGCTAAAATTTCGAACATCTGCACCACATGCTCTTCCTTACTCTTCTGAGTAGCAGCATTGGCATAGCAACTTACGTGCATCTGAGTACCGATACCGTCAATCTGTGTCACGCCGTCGGCTTCCCATTTCTTAATCCAATGTACTAAGCTCTTAGCCTTTTTGTTATCATCCCAGTCAGATTCCAGATTATAGTCATTGATAAAGAGTTTCAGAGGAGCAGTACCACCGTTCTCAGCATAGTACTTACGGGCAGCAGCCACAGCAATGCGAGCATAATCCTCATTACCTAAGTAATCTTGCCAGTAGAAATTATTCTGAGCATCGTTCTCTGAAACATTGCTTGCCGATTGCAATACATAGAATCCTTCTCCATCATCACCACCACCGGAAATAGCTTCGTTCACTACATCCCAAACAGTTACATAACCACCTGTAGCTTTCATCATACCTTCTACCCAGTTATTCATGGCCCATGTCAAGGTATCTTTCTTCTCTTCAGGAGTAAGAGGAATAGAATTCATCTTCACTACTTTGCAAATCTTAACTGATCTAAGATCAAGTGTCGCGTCACAAGTCTGTGGCTTAAGGATAACATCATAATCCCCCCCCACAACATTAGGAATATCCAGCTTAACGACATGACTGCCTTCCTGAATGGCTACAGGAACCGTAATACTCTGAGCATCTCCTCCCCAGCCGTTCTGTACAGTCAGTTGTACGCCAGAGCCATCTTTATCGGATTTCAGATCAAGATAAAAGACATAATTTCCTTCTTCAAGTGAATTCTCGCCACCAGGAACTACAAAAAACTGTCGCCACTCACCATCAGGCACAAAATGTATACATCCATCTATGACAGGAGGTTCACAACCCATTGCATAAAATGGGAATGGACCATCTTGATAAGTTTGCACTTTCGTCTCTTGCTCAACCTCCACTGCGGGAGCTTCAGAGTGGGTTATTTTAACAGACTTAATTTGAATAGTTCCTGCAAAAAGACCGGACTGAGTCATCACGTGGCCACCATCAGCCACAGCTTTAAAAGCAAACTCATACTCTTTCCATTCCGTATCGAAATCAAATCCACCATCGACTCTGCCTGACCAAGGGCCTACACTGACAGCGAGGTGACCATTAGCTGAACCTTTGAGCATCATTTTCAACTTATACTCCTTGCCTGTAAGAATCGGAAGTCCATCAATTGTGGTATGATACTGAACGAAGTAATTCTGTTCGGCAGGAGTGGGATTTACAATCTCCAGACAACCCTCAGAAGAGTTCACCCCGATGGTTGTACCTTCAGGTGCTTGATTCCAGAAAGTATATGCATCTTTAGAATAATCCACTACATAATCCTCAATATCAACCTTTTCATCAGGATCTACGTCCATCTCTTTATCTTTAATCAACGAATTCAGGTACTTATTATTCTGTTGTGCATGCCAAGCCAGCGTATGTCCGTAAATAGTAAGACCTCCGGCTTTTGCCGCAGAAACAAACTTCTCTACGGTACCAAAGTCCATCGACCCGTCATTAGCCACGCACGAAGCGTATTTCATGGCATTGCCTGCCGTCATCTCATCGAAATTGGAGATGGCCATAGTACGCACCACTTCTCCTTTCAGAAAATCACTCGCCGACAGCGCAATTCCCAACTTAAAGTCGGGACTTGCGTTTCGGTCTATATATGTTTTCAATGCATCGTAAGCATTGAGATATTCATATTGGGCCATACTTTCCGGCTTCTCAGTCTTGAAGTCAACGATCTGGTCATCGGCACAAGAGGCAAGCAATAGCAATAAGCCCAAGGATAATGAGTATTTAATTGTTTTCATTGTATAATCATTTATTAACATATTTCTTATTCTTTTCATCAATATGCAATCAAGGCTAACGATAAGTGGTAAATGAAAAACTTCTTGAATTCACTATATCATAAGGACCGGTACCATTCTTCAAGAATACAGTTATGGTTACCCTTCTGGGTGTACCGTTCAAGCTCAGATAACGTTCATTATGCGATCCGGAATATTCCAAAGAAACCTCCGAACCATCCGAAGAATAAGCTTCCCATTCATAATGCAATGAACTATCCGGCACGTCCATTGTGATACGGACATTTCCACGGCTCTACGATTGGCTTTTTATCTGACGGTTGCTTATTTTCATCAAGATCCCAGAACCACTCAGAACCTAAATCAGCCGTTACGGGAGGCGTAGCAGGATCATATAACACTGCGGTATAACGTCCCGTGATATCGACAACCGATCCGCTTTGTGCACAAAGCAGAAGAGGAAGACATAAAAATATAGATATTAAAATCTTTTTCATGATTGAATGTTTTTAGTTATTATCCAACATTATGTTAATCGGTCATTTAAACGTTTCCGCTCAATTGGCACGATACTTAGGAACAAAAGTTTCTATCTTGTTCGTTCCGCGCGTCTGCATCACCAAAGTATCTTTCGTGGCATACTTCCGGATGCCAAAGTCAACGGTATAGTCCAGATAAAGCGCATCGCGGTCTTTGTTTCCCCATGCTTTCTTTTCACCATCCACCACGTATTTGCCTGTCCCCGAAGCAGTCATTCCCGATGTCTCCGTAGTAATGGAACACTCACCCGCATCGTTGAATGTCAGCAACAAATCGCAGGCCAGCGTGGTTCCATCGGCTTGCTCCGTGTTGACCGTGAAAACGGAGGTCGTGAGCGAACGGGTATCCAGCGAGCAAACCTCATCTTTCTCAATCGTCTCCGCATGACGCACCACAGTAGTTACAGAACCATTCTCGGTTATCTGATCCGTACCACGACGCAAATAGGAAGCCTGCCATGGATTCATATACTTTACACAATAAAGCACATAATCTTGAGGTAACACACTCCAATAATCCGAGTTAGGACGTGCCGGAGCATCGCCTTCAATCAAAGGAGTACCTGTCAGAATACGGTCGGCACCGGTCTGTTTTTTCATCACTACAGGAATCACATAATTATTGCTCAATGCTTTTTCGTCAGCAAAGAAAGCATCGGTAAGCTGCACCTCCACATTTCCCCAATGTTCACCGTTGTATTTAATTTTATCACCCGCCAATGTATAATATGTAGAAGGCATAGGTAATACCGGTGATCCGTCTTCAAAAAAGAGATTATCGCAAAGCGTATTGTCAACGGCAATATCTATGGTGATGTTCCTCCCACCATACGCTCCTCCCATTGTGGCATAAATGGCACACTTGTGCTGACGGTCAGCCGAATTGTCTACCACCGGATCATTGCCCAACACGATAGTTCGTACCGGGAATTGATAGGCAAAATATACACTGACACCGCCTTCATAATCGGGAAAAGAGTTGTCTGCATTCTCACATGAGGAGAAAGCAAATGACATGGTACCCCAAAATATTATAGATAATAATTTATAGATTTTCATATTCATTTTTGCATTTTATAATTATTTGATTACCAGCCCTTATTCTGTTTCAGATTGCTCCACTTCAACACTTCACTATAAGGTATAGGACCGTAATTCATATACTCCTTGTAGTTTCTATTCTCTACGTCTATTACAGTATAGTTCAGATTTTCACCCACTTTATCAATTCGTATTCCTTTAGCTGTTTCAGCCAAGGGCATCTGCCAGCGGCGAATGTCCCAGAAACGCTTGTTTTCGAAACAGAGTTCTATGCGGCGTTCGTTGCGGATAAGTTGAGCCATTTTATCCTTATCTCCCTTTATGCTCTCAAGATAAGCATCTCCGTTATTAACTCCCACTCCACCACGGGCACGAATAGCCTTAATCACATCGTATGCACTATAGTTATGACCACCTTTACCCATTGGTCCCCAAGCATCGTTGGCAGCTTCGGCATAAGCCAAAAATATCTCCGTATAGCGGATACGGACAGGAATATGGAACTTGGCATTCAGTGAACTCGGATTGGCATTACAATCTTCACGCAGTAACTTACGCAGATAATAACCTGTACGTGTAGAAGTATTCAATTGATTCAAGTTGTTATCCTGTTTGTTATCCGCATCAGGATAAGTGCCGGTGATGATAGCCTTTTCCTTGAATGTTGATCCGTTGAACAATATATATTTTGCCAAACGCGGATCACGATTTTCATAAGGAGCATTTTCCAAATAACCACTATTGACCTTGTCAGCGACAGGATAACCGTTAGCCATAGGAAAAGCATCAACTAGATTTTGTGTAGGATTAATACGTCCGCTGCCATAAAGCGTAGGAGGAAAGTTGTCCTTCTCCTGCTTGATACCTATATCCCAGTCTTCGGTTCCATTACTTTTATTTCCTCTCCAAAGGATTTCGGCAGGCACTTCTCCTGAACCTAGATTGTCCAAGTCTTTTGTATTCATATACCAAGTATTACCTGTCTGGTCGAGACCTGACACTCCGCCAATGCGATTCAGCACAGTGGCAGCATAATTAGCCGCTGTTTCCGAAGTAACCCCCGAACCTTCACGATAAGCAGGACTCGCGGCAAGTAAAGCAACCTGCGCCTTGATAGCTTCGGCTATTCTAGCAGTGACGCGTCCACGCTGATAAGTTCCGAAAACAAGATTATAGTTACCCATCTTTGCACCGATTTCTTTGTATCTGGCAGGTACCTCCGCATCACTCTTTATATTTTCATAATCCATAGGCAACAGTTCAACAGCCTTATTCAAGTCAGCAAAGACTTGCTCCACACATGCACTGAAAGAGGCGCGAGGCTGATTAAAGTCTGAACTGGTGGTTTCCGGTTCAAGAAGCATCGGTACTCCCAGCAGCTGTCCGTCTGCCGTCCAACCTCCATGAGCCATCAGCAAATAGTAGTAATTCAACGCACGCAATGCATAAGCCTCTCCACTGAGTTTGTCAATGAACATCTTACTTGTCACCTCATTTTCAGCCCAATTTACCTGTTCTACAATACCCAGAAATGTATTGAGATATTGTATGACTGCTTTGCGGGCCTGCCATTGTTCCATCGGATTGTTGTTCGATGCCCATGAACCGAGAGCCATCTTCGAATAATTGCTCTCCTTATCATTAGTCACCGCATCGTCCGTAGCTACATCATTTACACTGGAGTTATCATACGGCAGCATGGCATACCCATATCCCAAAAGTCCTACTGCATAATTGGGGTCTGAAAGCATATCTTCAACGCCACGATTGTTCTCCTTGGCAGGTTCGAACATATCCTCGCAAGCAGAAAAAGTAGCCAACAGTACCATAGTTAGTATAATATTTCTTAGTTTCATTTTTACCATTTTTTTTAGATTAGAACACAGCTTTCACACCAATATTATAGAATCTGCTTTGCGGAGCACTGCCCACATTCATCTCCATATGCTTACGCTCTTTCGAAATAGTAAGCAAGTTTGCACCGCTCACATAGGCCGACAGTTCGTTAATGAAAGTGTTGCGCAAAATGCGTTTCGGCAAATCGTAAGTAATCTGTACCTTTGCCAGGTCGAAACGGTCGGTCTTGTACAGCCAATAATCTGAAGAACGGAAGTTATTACCCGAACTTCTCGCAGACAGACGAGGATAAGTTGCAGTAGCTGCAGTTTCAGGAGTCCAACGGTTACGGACTATAGCCGAATATTTATCATCACCATCTACCCAATAATATGAACTATTCTTCAATCCGTAAGCACCGAAGTTACCAGTACCCAGTACAAAGAAAGTTAGATTCTTCCATTTAGCAGTAAAATTGATACCAAGTGTAAAAGGTGCACCGTACCAGCCTCCTTTACCCAAAAAGATTTCATCTTTATCGTCAATCACATTATCACCATTCTGGTCTACATACTTGATGTCACCGGGTTGAACCGTACTACCCAATTTCTGTTCGGGGCTGTTCTCTATTTCCTCTTTGCTTTGGAATAATCCGGCACTCTGAAGTCCCCAGACACCGTCAATGGGACGTCCTTCACGATATCGATAGGCCTCATCATAAAGTTCATCGCGCTTAGTAATTTTAGTATCGTAATATGTGCCTGCCACACCCAACGATAAGTCTACATCGCCGAAACGTTTGTTGGCATTTATACTGAAATCAAAACCTACGCGCTGGTTGTTATTATAATTCTGTATAGGCATAAATGATGCGGCAGGATAACCTGTATTCAAATGAGATGGATAAAAAGTGGGCTGATTGATCAGATATCCCTCCATAGAGTTTATGAAGAACGAAGCATCAGCTGTAATTAACCTATTCCAAAGCGATGTTTTAAGATTTACAGAGAACTCTTTACGCTTGATAAACGAAAGATCATTGTTCTGGCTTCTGGTAGAAATGGAGTATTTACCAGCCGGACCATCATACCAGGCATAACCATCGTTCTGAGTCCATACCGATTCATAAAGATAAAATTCATTATCATTCATCACCAGATCAATATCTTGATTAATAATGCTACCTGATACACTCAGCAACAAATCGTCTACCACCGGAGAATCCTTCAGGAAACTTTCATTACTTAAACGCCAGCCCAACGTCACCGAGGGAGAAAGAGCTTGACGATGTCCTTTGGCAAGTTTAGCCGAATGAATCAACGCTGCACTAAAATCGGCATAATAGCGTTGCTGATAATTATAACCAGCCTGTAATGCCAAGTTAGCATTGCTGATGCGATGATACTGTGCTGAAACCGTCTGCTGATAGCCGTTGGCTATAAACATGGCCGATACATTATGATATTTGTTGAAGGTGTTCTGATAGTTGAACTGCCCGGTAAATGCAATAGTTTGTTTATCCGCACTGCCACCCACATTTTGAGTACCCGGTCTTTCATCGTTCCCTTCCTTGTTCAATGCCACTATGACATCTTTACCACCATAGTTGGACCAAACAGGAACGAACACCGCATACTTATTATCAAAAGAGGTTGAGTAAGAAGTGGCATAGTCCACAGCAAACATAGCATTGAATGAGAGTCCCTTCAGAACTTGATTAAGATCGACATTCACACCAGCATCAAACTGAAACTGACGACTCGTCCACTTACTGCTTCCGGCAGCATAGCTATCGGCAAAAGCATTAGTAGGATTAGCCTGCGTACCAGCCAAGAAATACTTTCCGTCAATAATATTGGAAGTAGTACTCAACAGTTCCCAGGCAGCTGTAGCATTGGGATCAATCATGTCCAACGGAATAAGCGGGGATGCATATTCCGGAAAATTTGGACGTGCAGTTGATGCGGCATTCCAATAATCACCTTTTGCACTTTTCGAATTGTAGAACGTAGCATTGGCATTAATGTAGGCATTGATAAAGCTATTGATGTTTACATCTACATTACCACGCACGTTGAAACGGTCTGTCATGTTGTTTTTAGCTTCACCAAAATCTAGAAAATCTCCATTACGATAATAGCTCACATTGCTATAGAAACGGGCACGCTTACCACCACCGGTAATCTCGGCAGTCACTTCCGAACGATTATATACTTTCTTCACATAGTCAGAAGAATAGTAATTGATATTTGAATAACGGTACGGATTCAGCCCTGAACCATGATTATAAATATCTTCGGCCGTATAACGGAGTTTCGCAGTAGGATCATCATTCAAGAGGGCCTCATTGTAAAGGGTCATGTACTCTGCCGAACCCAAGTATTCAGGGAAAGCCTTTGCTACATGAAATCCGGTATTGGCTCTGACACTAACATTCAGCCCCTCTACATTTCCGCGCTTCGTAGTAATTACCACTGCGCCCTTGGCTGCTTTACTGCCATAAAGAACCACTGCCTGTGCACCTTTCAAGAATGAAATCTGTGCAATTTCAGACGGCATCACATTGTTTGCCTCACGGGGAACACCGTCTACTAGAACCAGATAACCGGCATTATCACCATCCATTCCCCACAATGAGTTACCATTCCAACCACCTACATAGCCCTGCATATTATCCAGGCTATAAGTATTATAATTTTTCTTCGTAAGTTCCTCTACATTGACCACAGAAACACCACCCAAAAGGTCTTTTTGATTTACTTTACGAAAGGCCACCTGCACCATCGGGTCTTTTTCACTTACCAATGAATCGGTTTCATTCCAGTCCGTAGCCTGCGCACCGACAAACATCGGAGAAACGGTCAGCATAGCACAGAGAATGAATTTTGCTTGTATATATTTCATTGTTTATTCATTTATTATTAAACATACTTTTTAGCTCTCCACTAATTACCAACCTGGATTCTGTGCGAACTCAGGATAAAGATAGACATCATCATCAGGCAAGGGGAACCAATAATGCTTCGTGCCGAATATGCGCTTCACAATCAGTTCATGACGATAATTAGCCACTTCAGCTTCCGCAGGATCATTTTCTCTATAGAAATTGGCACTCTCCACCCGATCGAATTCTACAGAATATTTTTCTGTATAGGGTGATTCAGTCAGCAATAGCCAACGTTGCAGATCGTTGAAGCGGAAACCTTCCATAGAAAGTTCTACAGCACGTTCACGACGAATTTCATCCATGAATTTCTTATTGTTTGCTATATAAGAATCATGCACGCCCTCAGCACCGCAACGGGTACGGATTTTGTTGATTGCATCAAGTGAAGTAAGTGTACAGTTATCAGATTTGGCAGACGAACCGCCAAAGGCTGCGCAACTCTCAGCGTACATCAGGTAAATATCCGCCAAACGCATATAAGGTAAATAGGTATGCAAGTTACTACCCCAGTCATATTCCTTGTCACCTTCATTACAAGTATGAGGAACCAGTTTCTGGAAAAAATATCCGGAACGGCTCCCAAGGTCGATTGAGCGCATATCCGCACCTGTATAAAGTTCACAATAAGCATAAGGTTTCTGCGCATCAGACAACTTGTCTTCTGCCAAAACATAACGGAAACCATCAAATACGATATCATGATAGAAACGCGGGTCTCTATTCTTAAACGGGTGTCTCTTGTCGAATCCAGATTGCGGGTCATCAAGAGGAAGCCCGTTGGCCATACCATACATTTCCACAAGATTGGCTGTTGGCAAGTGTATGATTTTATCGTGGTCAACAAGTCCTGCCACTTTCGGGCCCCACAATTTCGTCATATTCCAGTTACTGCCATTAAAATCCGCAGAAGGACCACGGAAAATAGCTTCAACCGAACCCGGCATCAACCAATTCTGGCGACGGGTATAAAAAATATCGGAGTAGCTTGTCTGCGCACCTTTCTCCTTTTCGTGATCGTAGATATTGCTATATTTAAACTCTGCAAGTGCATATTGCGTCTGGCCACTTTCTACCAAAGCCAGCAGTTCGCCAAATGCTTGAGCGGCCTTCTTACAATAGTCTTCATCATAGTTGTAAGTCTGAGTACCTCCCAGCTGTGCGCCGTTCTTCATCAAAGGGCTTCCTGCCCACAGATAATTCTTACCCAAATAACCCAACGCCATGATTTTATTGATTCGCAATTGGTTCTTACCCTCTGTAGCCTTACCTGCACTGGTCTTGTCCCAGTCTACCGGCAACAAGTCTGCAGCACGACGGAAATCCTCTCCAGCCTTATCGGCACATTCTTGATAACTCAAACGTGGTAATCTCAATTCTTGCGTAGCGTCGAACACCTGATCAATATAAGGCAATCCTCCCCAATAGGTCATCAGTTCAAAATGCCACCACGCACGGAAGAAATAAAGCTGACCTGCAATCAAGTCTTTTTCTTCCTGCGTGCCTACCAGTTTATCCAAATTGGCAAGGCCGACATTAGCCTTGCGAATGCAATACCAGGAATGCGGCCACAAAGAGTGTTGAAACTTATCGGTAGAAGCCGGGTTGCTGGGGTTTCTATACAACCAGCACTGGTCATTGGTTTGCCATGCTCGGAAATTACCCAAGTCTGCCTGATGCGTCATGTGGGCATCTCCCATAGAATTGAAAAGTTCATCGTCTCCCCAGTTCCAGGAAGTACAATAGTTACATTTTTCCTTGTCAGGAATACAGTTATATATTTCTTCTATGAATCCTTGAAAGTTGCGGAAATTCTTGAATGCATCTTCTTCGGATACAGTCGATTCGGGACTTTTATCCAAATAGTCTTCGCAAGACGTCATGCCGAGCCCCACTGCAAGAGACAAAAGGCCTGAACATAAAAGGGTCTTATATGTATATTTCATCTTGTTCATTATTATAATGTAAATTTAATACCTAAGTTATAACGTTTCACAGTAGGATAAGCTCCCAGATAACCTGCTCCGGAAAGATTAGCTTCACGGTCGTCCGGCATACGAGTCCATAACCATAGGTTATTACCATTGACATAAATCTTCAGGTTACTTAATCCAATTCTCTTGATCCAGCCTTTATTCCAAGTATAAGCCAGTTCAACGTTCTTCAAACGAATGTAAGAACCGTCATAAAGAGATTGGGTTCCGCCGTTATAGCTCGGAGTAGAATTCCAGCGAGGTACTACCACATCGGCATTAGGAGTGTTTTTTGACCACCACGTACCGGTGTCAAACACAGTGTTCAGTTTACTACCAAAACTAGTAAGGCCCACATCACGGGTTACATTGGTCACACCATAGAATTGTGCAAATGCGCTGAATCCTTTCCACTCGAAACCTATGGTAGCATTAAATGTATTTTCGGGCTGGCTAGTATAACCATAAGGAGCCTGATCTTTATTATCCACCACACCGTCGCCATTAAAATCGACAATGTAGTAGTCGCCCACCAGTTTTTGAGAATCATTAGCATCATGAGCAGGGCTACCATACAATTGGTCATAGTTTTGAATGTATCCCGCATCAATATAAGAAGTATATTGACCTACCCCGAAACCAGCCGCTTTCTGATAGGCAGGACGCATAGCCTGGTCATCTTTCACCAACACCTTGTTCTTAGCATGCGTCATACTGAAGTTACCCCAAACACGCCAATCATTACCAAAGGTTTTATTTACACGTAACTCCAATTCATATCCATTCGTACGGATCTTACCTTTATTAATAGAAGGAGGAGTTCCTCCGAAATAAGAGGGAATGGAACGGTCTCCACCATAAACAAAGATATTAGAACGTTCGTCACGGAAAAATTCCAAACTACCAGCCAGCATTCCTTCAAAAAGCGAATAGTCAACACCAATATTCAATTTTTTCACAACCTCCCATTGTATATCCTGGTTGCCAATAGCAGACTCACGATACCAAGTATAGATACTTTCAGTATGGTTCAGATCCATAGTAGTGTGACCACCATAAGCCCACTGGTTCATGTACAACCACCGACGACTTGAATCGAACGGATCAGGCCCTAACTGGTCAGAACCAATTTCACCATAAGAAGCACGGACTTTCAGCATGTCGATAATCTTCTTTTCACGAAAAAACTTCATAAAAGGTTCTTCACTGATCATCCAACCGATGGCACCCGAATTAAAGAATGCGAAACGGTTCTCCGGACTGAACTTTTCAGAACCATTGTAAGCACCATTGTATTCAATGAAATAGCGGTCGGCATAATTATAAGTGACACGGAAAGCCCAGTCTTCACGATAAGTAGGCATCACGCTGCCTCGTGCATTTTCCTGACGGCTGAACAATCCCATAGCCGTAGCGGTGTGTTTGCCGAAGCTACGCACCCAGTTCAATTGCGCCTGATAATAAAGATTACGTACCGTCTGACCATTATCCACAGCACCCGGAGAAGTACTCCAATTGACTCCTTGAGTCCAGTCAAAACCATTATTCGTGTCGTATAGCTGTGCATATCTCACCTGACCGGTATCAGGATCAATCCACTTACGCTGCGCACTATTAAACAAGTCATTGATACCACGATTGTTTTCAACAAATATATTATCCCAGGAAACAGTGGCCCGGGCAGAAAGCCCTTTGGTTATAAACTTCAAATCCTGTTCCAATGTAAAGTCAGTGTTAATACGGGTTGTTGTGAGCTGCATCGTACCACCCAAAGAAATGTTCTCTGCTGAGTTCGTGGTATTTGAAACAAGCGGATACATTCCCCAACTACCATCAGAGTATTGTGGAAGGAACACATCCGGCGCAATATTGTATGCACCCGACCATTGCTGCCCAATCTGCCATTCTGAATTGCCCGTATTACTCCATGGAGCCTTACGAATAGCATTAGAACCCGCGAGATTCATCTTCAATACAGTAGTTTTCGTTATATTGAAGTCCAAGTTACTACGCACATTGATACGATCGTATCCATAACCGGAGTTATAATCACGTCCATTATCATAGATTCTAAAAAGGTCGCCTTCATGCACATAGTCTGCCGAGGCGAAATACTTCACGAACTTTGTACCACCACTAATATTAAGGTTAGCATTGTAAGACATCGTGTTATCTTTAAACAAGGCCTTCTGCCAATCTACATTCGGATAACGTTCTCTCTGTTCAATAGTGGTCTGATTACGATAGTTATTGATGAACGATTGAGAACGGATATATTCCCATGAGTCAGGTCTCAAAGCCAACTCATGCTCAATAGCCGTATTGCGAAACATCAAAGCATCATAAGAATCGTACTTATTGGGCAGTTTGGAAGGAGACTTCAGAGTGGCATTGAAACCTACATCAATCTTTGCACTACCCTCGGTACCACGTTTGGTCGTTACAAGAATTACACCATTTGCTCCCTTCACACCATAAACGGCAGTTGCAGACGCGTCCTTCAATACGGAAATAGACTGCACTGAACTGATATCGACTGAACTCATCGGACGTTCAATACCGTCAACCAACACTAGTGGATCTTCATTATTATTCCAGGAACTTGCACCACGAATCGTAATTTTAGGTTCTTCTTCACCAGGCATACCTGTACCAGAAGTAGTAACCACACCCGGCAAGTTACCCGTCAACGCCGCACCAATATCACTGATACCGGCTGCACGTTCCAAAACTTTACCCGTAGTTTGTGTAATAGCGCCTACTACACTGGCCTTCTTTTGCTGACCATAACCTACCACAACCACCTCTTCCAGTTGTTGTGAGTCATCTTCTAAAGTGACTTTCAACATCTTTTGGCCTGCAATCTTCACCTCCTGCGATTTCATACCGATAAATGAAACTACAAGAGTTACTTTGTCATCAGGAACAGTCAACGTAAAATTTCCATCTATATCTGATATCGTACCTATTGAATTATTTCCTTTTACAACGATGGAAGCACCGATAACCGTCTCACCAGTGCCATCAAGAACTGTTCCTTTTACAGTCACCCCATTTTGCGCTAAAGTTGGCAAGCAACTTAATAGCAACAAAAGAAACAAGCAAGGGATCTTTTGAATTTGTTTTGTTACATTTTTCATTACCATTAGTTTAAGATATTAATAACTACATTCTCTTTCATTACATTAGCTATTAGTAATAGCCTCAGCTGTCATCATACTTGCATTTCATAATTCAACCACATTTAAGATTATAAAATTATCAATTGATATTTATATCGCTATTATTACATTTATTCACAGTCTAATTCATCTATAATATAGCAATTACATCCATATCATTCTATCTTTGCCACTAAAGCACACCTCTTTACGGCAGCAAATGTATTCAACTAAAACGAAACAGTCAGCACAATCATGCTACACAGTTTTTTGATAGCATTACATCTTTCTTTTTGATGTTACATTTTCTTTTTATGGCATTACATACACAA